>Ga0209488_10002181_pt1 | contig 16304 bp, 12 predicted proteins | sample Rivendell_Oct201_8_FD_188349 | JGI IMG/M metagenome (GOLD analysis project Ga0209488, IMG submission 188349) | Vadose zone soil microbial communities from the Eel River Critical Zone Observatory, Northern California, USA -... | ecosystem: Environmental > Terrestrial > Soil > Vadose zone >... | reverse complement strand
CGCGGTTCCTGAGTGGCTGGCTCCCGGTCGGCATCGATCAAGTGGTCGTGATCATCGAACGCATTCCGGTGAACAACAATCAATCGTCAACGAGCTGCCTCAACAGCGGTCTCGAGGAGCTCGAGGGTTGTTACCGGTTCCGCACCGATCCCGATCTGCACGGTCTCGGCGTCGAAGGAACGGACCTGCTCTTCAGAATCCCGGTGATCGCGGGCGTGTGCTTCCAGATGCCTGGAGCCGCGGGGAGTGAGAACGCCCCGCCCTTCGCGCTACATCGGCGTGAAGAAGTCCGCGGCGTCCTGACCGGACCTCCTCAAGAGCTAGACGACGTGCCGGCGCCGTTCCTACGCTGTGACAGCTTCGGTCCCACTCCCCCGTCGATCGGCGCCGCGATCCGCGCTGGGCGATTGGGAGATATCGCAAAGGCGGGATGGTCTGCTGTCACGCGGAGCATCGCCCGCGTCATCCAGCCGGCCGCATTGCATGCGGTCGACCTGGGCGCCGGCGGCAGCACGAACGAATTCAGCCGGTTCGGATTCGTCCGCGAGGCGACGATGACCGTGACGGCCGGCGATGGCGCGAGCGCTCCCGCCGGCTCCACGATTCAGGCGTCCGTGCAGGTCCACAGCGAGCATCACGATCTGACGCCGCCGGTCGCGGGCCAGTGGGTGACCTTCAGCGTCACGGGCGGTGGTGGGACCGTAAGCACCAGCTCGTGCAGTGAAGGCAGCTCGTGCTCGGTCACTACCGACGCGCAAGGCCTCGCATCGGTGACGTGGCGCCTCGGCGCGGGGACGAACACGATTCAGACCAGCACGACGCGTGTGACGAACAGTCCCGCGACCATTACCGCAACGGGAACGGCCGGCACCTTCAGCGTGCAGACGCTGCAAACCGGCCTCGAGTATCCGCTGGGCCTGTGGGTCGCCGGCGGGGACGTCTACCTGACGGAAACGGCCGATCACAACACGAGCTTCGGCGGCAAACGGCGGCTGCTGCGACACGTGACCGATGGCGGAGCGCTGCAGGTCCTGATCGACCATCCGGTGAATTCGGACGCGGTGGCCGTGACGAGCGACGGCAGCATCTATCTCGCTTCCTACGTCGGGAGTTTGCCCGGCGAAGTCGGCAAGGTGAGCGTCGCGAAGTTAGACATCGAGCTTGGATGGATCGAGACCCCGGTTGCCGATGTCGCGATCGCCGCCCACGATCTGTTCGTGGATCCTAATAACAATATTTATCTGATCGGCGGAAGCGACAGCCCGACCGCGACGAATTTGTATCTGCTGTCCGCGGGGAGCTACGCGTCCCCGGTCGGTCTCGCCACTGGACTCGGGCGCTCGTTCAGCCTCACGCAGGTCGGTAGCAGCATTTACTACGCGAATCCCAGTACGGGACAGGTGCGTCGGTCCGGTGAAGCGGACCAACTGGTATTCAGCGCGGCAGGCGTCACGACGATGTCGTACGACGGGACGTTCCTCTACTATGGTGACCTCGACGGCACGATCCGCCGTCGCAACCTGAGCAGCGGGGCCACCGAAACGCTCTTCAGCGGAGCCGGCGAGATCAACGCGGTGCGGTACGACGCCGCGTCTCAGAACCTGTACTTCTTGCGCTCGGGGACAAGTGCGGCGCAATTCAAGGACGGGAGCCTCAATTCGATCTACCTGGGACCCGTGATTCAGTAAATCGCCCAGATGTGCTTGAACCAGGGCGGCCCCACGGGGCCGCCCTTCCTTTTTGGGTTCCGGAATTGCCTATTGTGCCGCGATGGCTCGCGAACTGATCGGTCGGATCCGCCAGGCCTTGGGCGACCGTTACAACGTCATCACCGCAGTGGGCCGCGGCGGTAACGCGACGCTGTACGGCGCGTTCGACAAGGATGGGCGCAAAGTCGCGATCAAGGTGCTGCATCCCGAGCTCGCGGTCTCGGTCGCCGCCGACCGCTTCCTCCGTGAGATCCGCTGGGCCGCCAAGCTGGACCACCCGCACATCGCGCCGCTGCTCGACTCAGGCGAAACAGACTACCTCCTCTGGTTCGTGATGCCGTTCGTGGCCGGAGAGACGGTGCGCGACGTGCTGCGTCGAGACGGGACGCTGCCCATCGACCGGGCCGTTCGGATCGCCACCGACGTACTCGACGCGCTCGGCCACGCCCACGACCATGGGCTCGCCCATCGCGACATCAAGCCCGACAACATCGTCCTGTCCGCGGAGGGCGGCGGCGCCATTCTCGTCGATTTCGGCATCGCCCGCGCGATCGCGAGCTCGGGCGAAGATCGGGTGACACGCAGCGGGTTCGTCGTGGGCACGGAGGAGTACATGAGTCCGGAGCAGGCGGGCGGCTCGCCCGATATCGACGGCCGGACGGATCTCTACTCCCTTGGCGTGGTCCTGTTCGAGACGCTCTCCGGACGGCCGCCGTTCCACGCTGCGAGCGCTGCCGCCGTGCTCGACATGCAGCAGCACGCGCCCGCGCCCGACCTCCGCAAGCTGCGGCGCGACGTGCCCCGGGCACTCAGCGATGCGGTCATGAAAGCGCTCGCCAAGGCGCGCGACGCCCGCTGGCAAACCGCCGTCGAGATGCGGCAGGCACTGCTTCCGTACGCCGGGGTGACATAACGCGTGCGATCCCTTGCGATCCTGTTTGGGTTGGTGCTCACCGCCGGCCAGCTGCCGGCGCAAGCGCGTCCCCGCGCACGGGATCTCGGTGTCCCGTTCGATGGCACGCCTGGTCCGCTCAATACCATCACCGACGTCTCCGGTGTCACCGTCGGACACACCACGATTATCGCGGGCCAGGGGAAGCTCGTCGTCGGACACGGGCCTGTGCGCACCGGTGTCACGGCCGTCTTTCCGCGGGGAGCGACGAACGGCGATCCGGTCTTCGGCGGCTGGTTCACGTTGAACGGCAACGGTGAAATGACCGGCACGACCTGGCTCGAAGAGTCCGGGTTTCTCGCCGGCCCGGTGATGATCACGAACACCCACAGTGTGGGCGTGGTGCGCGACGCCGTGATCGAATGGCTCGTGCGCAAGGGATTCGAGTTCGACTGGTCGCTGCCGGTCGTGGCGGAAACGTGGGACGGGTCGCTCAACGACATCAACGGCTTTCACGTGACGAAAGAACATGCATTCGCGGCGCTCGACAGCGCGCACGGGGGACCCGTGGCCGAAGGCAATGTCGGCGGCGGGACCGGCATGATTTGCAACCAGTTCAAGGGGGGAATCGGTACGGCGTCGCGACGGCTCTCCGCGGACCGTGGGGGGTACACGATCGGTGTTCTCGTGCAGTGCAATTACGGCTCACGGGCCCGCCTCTCGATTGCCGGCGTCCCCATCGGTCAGGAGATTCCCGATCTGCTTCCGTGCTTCGATTCGCTGCCCGGTCTTGCGCGGTCCGATGGGGGGCGCCGCTGCGCGAACGCCGAGCAAGGATCGATCATCATCGTGGTCGCAACGGACGCGCCGCTGCTGCCGCATCAGCTCAAGCGCATCGCGAAGCGCGCCGCGCTCGGCGTCGGCCGGCTGGGCGGGACGGGCGGGAATTCGTCCGGTGATATTTTCGTCGCGTTCTCTACCGCGAATCCGGGCGCGGCGAAGCCGGACGCGAACGTGAGCGTGACGATGCTGCCGAACGAACGGATCACTCCGCTCTTCGAGGCGACGATTCAGGCCACCGAAGAAGCGATCGTGAACGCGATGGTGGCGGCCGAGACGATGACCGGAGTGAACGGCATGCGTGTCTACGCGTTGCCGCACGACCGGTTGCGCGCCGCGCTGCGGAAGTACAACCGCCTGGTCGAGCCGCGACGGTGAGGCGCCTGTGCCTCCTCCTGCTGTTCCTCACAGCAGCGTGCCAGACGGAGCCGCGTCGCCTTCTCGTCGTTGATCTGACGCTCGCCGATCCGCTCACGCTCGAAACCACCGCGGCCCCGTGGCACGCGGTAGGCTACCGCGTGGAGTATCGGCGCTACTATCCGCATCTCACCCGGCAAGATCTCGCGCGCTATCGCACCGTGCTCCTCCTCGGCGGGCGCGAACCGTCGAGCCTCTCCGATGCCCTCACGATCGGCGACCTCGCCATTCTCGCCGAGTGGATTCGCCGCGACGGCGTCGTCGTGCTCGGCTATTCCGAAGAGGGAGGAGCGCTCGACCGCTGGATCATGAACCAGTGGCTCGCGTCGCAGGGCGCCGGCATCGCTATTGGAACGGACGCCGCGGGAGGGGTGCCGGGAGGCGGTGCCCAGCTGCTCGACGCCACGCCGCTGCCGCATTCGGCCCTCGACAACGCCGGCTTCGCGGCATTTCCCGCGGGTCGCAATTATCCCCTGCAGATCCACGAGAAAAGCCAGACGCTGGCGCGGGGCGCCGGAACGGCGCTCGTCGCGGCGAGCCGCGTGCACGATGGCCTCGTCGTCGTAGCGAGCCGGAGTCTCCTGGCATCCGCCGACGCGGACTCGCGTGCGCGCGACTTTCTCGTTGCGCTCGCCCGTTGGACACGGCGCCCGGCCGAGTGGGCCACCATCGGCGCGGCCACACGTCCCGCACCGCTGCGACTCGCCGGTGGGCCGCAACCGGTCGCCGTGCACGCTCCGCCGCGCGCCCCACCGGCCGGAGCCACGACGATCGAGCTGCCGCAACCGATCGCCACCAGTCGCGATGACTCGCCCCTCGTCGTTCCCAGCTGGATCACCCGGCAGGGCATGCGCGTGTTGTGGAGTCGGTTCGTGCTGCAGTCGCTCGATTCGCTACTCGGATTCGTCGATGCCGCGGCGCTGAACGCACTCGCCACGACCATTCCGGAGGCGGCGATCGTCGATACCCTGAGCACGCGCAATCTCTGGAAGATCGCCGCCGAGCGAGTGCAGGCCACTAGTATTCGCTGGTTCCCCGCGGTCGCGTTGTCCGCGATCCCGTCGCAAGGTGCCGATGAAGTCGATCGACACGGCCGGCTAACGCCGATTGCCTGCGGCCTCGACTCGCTGTACTGGCGTGGTGCGCTGCGGCCGTCGTACCGCACGCTGGCGCGGCTGGGCGGCGCCCGTCCCGAGGTCATCGCCGGCGTCGCGCTCGATCTCGACAGCGCGATGACGTATTACCGCGGCAGCGGTTTCTGTGACGCCGACTACCGCGCCGGCTTGGCAGCTCTGGGGCTCGACCGCGCCGAAGTGGAGCGGCTCGTGGCGCTGCCGCCGGTGGTTCGCTACGACACGTTACTCGAGCGGGGCTGGTTGGGCGCCTACTTCGACGCGCTCGAGGCGGCGGTCGCCGAGCGCGCCATCGTGCTGCGCGGCGAGCTGCGACGGCTGCATCCGGATTTGCGCTTTGCGTTTCACGCGAGCGACGTCCCCGCAGACTGGTTCACGCTCGGGCTGATGCGCGGCTTCTCCACGACGGACGCTCCGATCTTGCTGTGGCTCAAAGAGCCGCCGGGGGGGCCGGGAGGGGGCCGCGCTCTCGTGCGACGCTACCGGGAGCGCGGCGCGTACGCGCTCTCCGCGATCGGGTTGGATCCCCGTCGCGCGACGTTCGCGCCGAGCGAGTGGGCTCGGCTGCGTTTCGCCGCGTTCAGCGAGCATGCAGGATTTTGGCTCGATGGCGCCGCGACCGACACTTTGGGTCGCGTAATACGGCGCTTTACCAAGTAAAGCCTTGCCCCTTGGCCCTGTGGCCCGGTAATTTCCCTCCCTGGAAGTGGTGGGACCGATGGTCGCGGATGGCCGGCTTGAGGGGCCATTCGAGGAAAGTCCGAGCTCCACAGGGCAGACCGCCAGGTAACGCCTGGGCGCCGAGAGGCGACGGAACAGGGCCACAGAGAACAGACCGCCCTTGTATCCAAAGGGTAAGGGTGAAACGGTGGGGTAAGAGCCCACCGCGTGACTGGCAACAGGCACGGCACGGCAACCCCCGGTCGGAGCAAGGCCAAATAAGCAGCGAGACCCGGCCCGGGTCGTTTGAGCTGCGGGTAGGCCGCACGAGATGGCTGGCGACAGCTATCCCAGAGAGATGACCATCTGCTCGTACCAACGAGTAAACAGAACTCGGCTTATGGTCTCACCACTTCCTCCCCTGTGACCACACAGCCGCCCGGCTCTCCGAAACCCGTTCCCTATCCTCGCCATTGGGAAAATGTCGCCGACCTGCGCGTGTTTCGCGCGACCGCCGAAGAGTGGGAGAAGCTGATCGTCTGGCGGACCGACATGCTGAAGCGCGGATGGAAGTTGCTCAAGGTCACGAGCGAGGAGACCGAGGTGGTCGCCATTTTCGGACGTACCAAGACCAAGGAATAGCCGATGCGTCGCGTTCTTCTCGTGGCGGCAGCGCTCACCGCGGTCAGCTGCGCGCCAAAGAATCCTCCGTCTCGTCCGACGCCCGCGAATCCCCCGGGTGCGCCCCCACCACCGCCCGCACCGCCGCCGCCGCCAGCAGCGCAGCAGGCCGTGCGGTTGGGACCGAGCGCGCAGCGCTATGTGATGCACACGGTGGTGCACATCGATCAAGAGTTTCAGGGCATGCACCAGCCGCTCGATTTCGGGTTGCGCGCGTTTTTCGCCGTCACGATCACGGGGCCTGCCGACAGCCTCGGCTATCCCACGACCATCACCATCGATTCCATCGCTCCTGACTCCGGCACCACGCCCCCCATGGGCATCAACCTGGGCGCGGCGAAGGCCCTGTCGTTCGTCGGACGGCTGACCCCCAAAGGCGAGTTCCGCAGTCGGAGCGTATCCGACAGCGTGGCCGCACAGGCGCTTTCGCCGGTGGTCGGCTCGTTCAAGAACTTCTTCCCGCGACTTCCGCCGGGAGGGCTGACACTGGGCGCAACCTGGACCGATACGACAGTCGAGAACGATCGGGCCGCGGGGAGCGTCACCGTCACCAGCATCAATCACGCCCATGCCGCGGCATGGGAGGATCACAACGGCGCGCGCGTGATGCGCCTCGAGGTCATGTCCGAATTCACGATCAAGGGCAGCGGCCAACAGGGGGGCCAGCCGTTCGAGGTCGCGGGGAGCGGCGTGCGCAGCGGCGTCGACTTCATCTCGGTCGACGGGCGCTATATGGGCGGCGAATCGCGCGACTCGACAGCGATGACGATTACGTTGCCGATTCAGGCCATGACGATTCCGCGCACGCAGGCTTCCAAGACCACCGTCACGGTGCTGCCATAGTGGTCGGATCGGCGGATCGTCGGATCGGCGGATTGATCCTGCTCATCGCGATCGCTCAATCCGCCAATCCGGCGATCCGGCTATCCGCCCAGTCCGTCGCCCCCAACCGCGCCAGCGGTTACCTGTTTCCAACCGACGTGCACGACGCCCGTGCCATCTGGGTCAATCCCGCGGGCCTTGGCCTGCTGCGAGACGCGTCGGTATATGCCGAGATGGGGGTCAGCGATCCAGGCTCGAAAGGACGGTTACGTCAGATCAATGCGGGGTTCAACTCGCGCGGCTTGTCGCTGGCCTATCAGCGCGACTTCCTCGATAGCGGCGTACGCGGCAGCACGCTCCGCCTCGGACTCGCTGGAGGGGCACAGGGGCTCGCGGCGGGTGTCGCCATCGCGCGTTATAGCGGGAGCGGTGCCAATGCTACCGGCTGGGATATCGGCGTGTCGTACGCGGCCCTTCCTCAGGTTATGGTCGGTTTGGTCGCCGCGAACGTCGGCCAACCGATCGTCCGCGGTCTGAGGCAGCAGTTTACGTTCGTTCCCGGCGCCACCTGGCACCCGGGGTCCGTCCCGTCAATCGCGTTGTCGACGGACGCGCGCATCACGCGCGATTCGGTCGAGTCGTATGCGTTTGGTCTCAGCTGGAGAACGACGAGTACTTCCTCACGCTGGCCCATCGAGGTCATCGCACGGATGGACACCGACAACCATCTGGCCCGGGGTGGCTTCGCGCTGGGGCTGTCGCTCGGCGCACAGAATCGCTTCGGCGCCGTGGCGACCGCGCCTGGCGACGTCTCGAAGGTCGACGGTGCCAGCGTGTACGGGTTGGTGACGCGAGAGCAAGCGGCCCGCCGTCGCTAGGACGGCCGTCGCGTACGCGCTCGCACGCGCGGACGATTCTTCGCTGCCGAATCCAGCTCATCGCGCTCGTTGAGCTGTCCCCCCAGCAGGATCATGTCGCGGAATGACAGGTTGCGAAACACCGTGTCGGCGAGCCGGCTCGGGTCCTTTCCATGGATCACGAGCCGAAATGCGAGCCCGCTTCGCACGTCGAACCCCATCTTTGTCTCGACGCTGTCGCGCGCGTAGGACCGGGTGCCGTGCGGCGTCACGACCACCGTGCGGCGACGGGTGAGCAGCAGCAGCGTGGTGTCTTCCTGGCCGGCCGGCTGGTAGGCGTAGAGCGCGATGTCGCCTGGAGCGAGCGCGCGTCGCGCGCGCATCGCCCGCGCGAGACTGTCCGGAACCGGCGGCCGGACCGCGACTTTGGGCGCTTTGCTGAACACGGTGTAGGCCACGACCGCCGCGCCGGCGACGAACGCGACAGACAGCAAACAGCCTGCCACGCTCAAGCCCAGCAGCGACTTGTAAAACATGGTGGTGACGCGCCGGCGGAACGGGACGCGAATCTTGTTGCGCGCCGCCGTCGGCAACGCGTCCACGAGCGCGCGGCTGACGTCGCCGGCCATCTGAAAGCGCTTGTCCCGATCCTTTTCGAGCATGCGTTCCAGCACCACGGCCATCTCTTCTGAGACGTCGGGGCGCTGGCGGCGAATCGGAGCTGGCGCTTGCGTGAGCTGCTGGGCGAGAATCGAGGCCGACGAGGGGCCGTCGAACGGCGGCGCCCCGGCGAGCATCTGGTACAGCACAATGCCGAGCGAGTAGATGTCGGACCGGCCGTCCAGCCTGTCGCCGGACGCCTGTTCGGGACTCATGTACTGCGGCGTCCCGATGATCATTCCTTCGCTGGTGAGCTGCGAGGTCCCCGGCGTCGCCGCTTGTGCCGCCTGCGCGGCCTTGGCGATCCCGAAGTCGGTGACCAGCACGTGGCCGCCTTTGTCGAGCAGCACGTTGTCCGGCTTGATGTCGCGGTGCACGATGTCGTGGCTGTGCGCGTAGGCGAGCGCGTCGGCGACTTGCCTGGCGATCCGGGCGGCATCTCCGATGGAGAGCTTCTGGTGCTGTTCGAGGAGATGGCGCAGCGACAGGCCATCGATGCACCGCATGATGATGTAGAGGACCTCTCCCTGCCGGCCGACCTTGTAAATCGGCACGATGTGCGGATGCTCGAGGCGCGCGACGGTCTGCGCCTCGCGCAGGAAACGCTCGGCGACGGTCGATGACGGCGCGAGCTCGACGTCGAGCACCTTCACCGCAACGTCGCGGTTCAGCGTGTTGTCGCGGGCGCGGAAGACGGCCGCGAAGCCCCCCTGACCCAGGAGCGGGCCGACGGTAAATTCCTGACCAAGCGCTTGTTGCAGGCGCTTCTGGAGGGCTTCGAGGTCCATGGCGGTGGGAAAAGATAGGATTGCACGACGTGTTGTGCTATGGACGGCTGCACTTTTTCTGGTGTGGCTGTTCGGCGTGTGGCCGCCACCGGTGTGGTGGCGGACCCACGAGCCGCGCTGTACCGCGATGATGCGACGCCGGTCGGACTGTCGGGCTGTCGGACGGTCGGTCACGAAACCCGGTGCGTCACCCGCGCTCGAACGGATGGTCATCATCGCCGAGGATTCCCGGTTCAAAACGCATCACGGAATTGATTTCATCGAATTGCGAGACGCGTGGAGCGCCGGCAGGCACCGCGGGGCGAGCACCATCACGCAGCAGCTCGCAAAAAACCTCTATCTCTCGCCGTCGCGCTCGATCTTTCGAAAACTCAAGGAAGCGGTGACGGCCGTGCGGCTCGAGCTCGCGCTGAGCAAGACCCGAATCATGGAGCTCTACCTCAGCACGTCGGAATGGGGACCTGGCGTCTGGGGTGCTGGGGCGGCGAGTGAAGCGTACTTCGGTGTCGCGCCTTCTCGGCTGAGCAACGCCCAAGCCGCAGCGCTGGCCGCGACGCTGCCGCAACCGCGCACCTCCAATCCGACGTACCGGCCGGCACGCATGCTCGCTCGGCGCGATCTGATTCTGGCGCGATACTACGGCGGGAAGACTCCGGTACCGCATATAGAAGAAGACTCGATCCCGGTGCTGCCGGAGATCGAGCCTCCTGTACTCCCAGTGATCCCTTTGGACTCTCTACGCCATGCAGACTCGCTAATCCACCAGCCGTAGCGGCATCACGAGCGCCATGTAGGATGCCGGATCGTTCCAGCCCACCGGCTCGATCGTCGCGGCCCGTTCCGGAGCCTTGAACGTAAACCGCACTTCGTCGGTCGGCATGTACTTGAGGATCTCGAGCAGGTACATCGCGTTGAACCCGATCTCGAGCGGCTCGCCTTCGTACGTCACCGACAGCTCGTCCTGCGCTTCGCCAAGGTCCGGTGTCTGCACGGAGAACTTCACGTTGCCGCCGGAAAACGCGAGGCGGATCCGATGCGTCTGATCGCTCGCCACGACGCTCATGCGCCTGAGCGCCGCGGCCATCGCCGCCTTATCGACGGTCGCCTGCTTGTCGTTCTCGCGCGGAATCACCTGCTCATAGTTCGGATACGGACCCTCGATCAGCCGCGAAAAGACCAGCGTGCCGCCGGCCCGGAATCCGATGTGATTGTCGCTCTTTGCGAGCTCGATCTCGGCGTCGCCCGGGTAGAGCCGGCGGACCTGCTCGAGCGCCTTCGGCGGCACGATCAGATCGGCGGTGGAGCCGCCGGTCGCGGGCACGTCCATCTTCGCCAGGCGGTGGCCGTTGGTGGCCACCATCCGCATCCGATCGGGCCTGAGCTCCCAGAGGACGCCGTTGAGGATCGGCCGGCTCTCTTCGGTCGACGCGGCGAACGCGACGTGACCCACGAGCTTGTGCACGACGCCGGCGGCCGCCTTCCATGCCTTGTCGAACTTCACGGCGGGGAAGGACGGGTATTCCTCGCGTGGCAGCCCCAGCAGTTTGAACTTGGAGCGTCCCGACTCGATCGATACGCGCGCTTCGCCGGCGGCAGTCACGCGCACGGGCCCCGATGGCAGCTCGCGCGCGATGTCCACGAGCTTCTTGGCGGGCAATGTCACCGCGCCGTCGGCATCGACTTCGGCAGGGACCGTCGTGCTTACCGCGATGTCGAGATCGGTGCCGGACAATCGCAGCCCGCCGGATTGCTTCGACGCTTCGACCAGAACATTCGCGAGGACCGGCAGGGTGGTCTTGGCGGGGATCGCTGCCGCCACCGCCGCCAGGCCTTCCTGTAGCTGTTCCCGTGTGATCGTGAACTTCATGACTGCCTGTTTCGTCTCCGTTGGGGAAAGTCTTACTACTGCTGTTCTATTACTAAATACTAGTAGTAGTAGTAGACACCGGGGATATGTGGGCGGTGTCGCTAAAGCGCAACTGGTGCCTCACCTGCATGCTCTCCCTTAATGTTGGCGCACTGTTGGGACTGTTGGCGCTTTGCGGATAGCTGGCACGATTTCCCCATCACCCACACGCTGCGCCGTTATCCCCATTTCCCGAATGTTCGTTACAGTGCGGACAATTCCTGCCGCGCCATTTCCACGCGTTCTTTGAACGTCCGGTCGCGCATCATCTGGCGCTCCACCTTGTCCACGCTGTGAATTACCGTGGAGTGGTCCCGGCCGCCGAACGCCTGCCCGATCTCGACGAGCTGCATCTGCAGCATGTCGCGCGCCAAGTACATGGCCACCTGACGCGGCACGGTGAGCGTCTTGGTGCGCGCCTTGGAGCGCAAGCCCTCGGGAGTCACGCCCCAGCGCCGGGCGACGACCTCCTGCACCCGGTCGATGCTGGGCGCCGACTGATTTCCGCTGCCGTATCCTGATCCCTCTTCGCCCTGGCGGATCTTGTCCGACAGCGCTTCCCGCGCCAGCTCGATCGTGACCTCGCGGTTTTTGAGCGAGGCGAAGAGCAGCAGCTTGATGATGCAGCCCTCCAGCTCCCGGACGCTCGAGCGGATGTGCTCGGCGATGAAGCGCAGCACGTCGTCCGGAATCGTGAGCTCGAGATGATCCTGCTCGGCCTTCTTGCGGAGAATGGCGATACGGTGCTCGAGATCGGGATGCCCGATGTCGGCGACCATGCCCCACTCGAACCGCGAGATCAGCCGGTCCTCGAGCCCCGGGATCTCCTTGGGCGGCCGGTCGGAGGTCAGCACGATCTGCTTGTGCGCCTCGAACAGCGCGTTGAAGGTGTGGAAGAATTCCTCCTGGGTCATTTCCTTGCCTTCCAGGAAATGGACGTCGTCCACGAGGAGCAGGTCCACGTCGTTGCGGTAGCGGCGGCGGAACTCGGACATCGTGCGCGCGTGAATCGATTCGATCACGTCGTTGATGAACTGTTCCGCGCCGAAGTATTGCAGCCGAGTCTCGGGGTTTTTCTGGAGCACCGCGTGCGCGATCGCCTGCATCAAATGCGTCTTGCCGAGGCCGGTCGCGCCGTAAATAAAGAGCGGGTTGTACGTCTTGCCCGGCGCTTCGGCGACGGCGTGCGCCGCGGCCGCCGCCAGCTCGTTCGACTTTCCGATCACGAACGACTGGAACGTGTAGCGCTCGTTGAGCGGCGTCGTCGCGACGTTGGAAGCCGTTGCCGTCGCCGCACTCTCGCGCGGCGCGACGAAGAAATCCATCTGCGGTCGCCGCTGCCGGTCTTCCTGAACGCGGAAGACGACCGTCGTCGGCCTTCCCAGCACTCGCTCGGCGACACGCGCCAGGAACACCGAGTGTTTGGACTCATTCCATTCCGCGGCGAATTGATCGGGCGCGCCGAGTATCAGGCGGCCCTCATCGAGTGCGATGGGCTCGGATGGCTCGAGCCACGTGCGCACCGTCGCCTCGGGAAGTTCACGTCGAGCTTCCTCGAGGAGACGCTTCCAAGCTTCGTTTACCGATTGCTCCATTACGATTTTCTGCTTTTAGGAAGGACGTCCAGCAAGGGCGGCCCGAAAGTACGGGACCTCTGTGGAAAAGTCAACCTTGACCGTCGCGTCTCACGTCGGGTAACTTTCCCGGCCTTACACGAGGAATCTATGGGTCCAACATATCGGCCGCGGAATAGAAAACGCATCAACAAGCATGGTTTCCGCGCGCGGATGAAAACCGTTTGGGGCCGCGCCACGTTGTCCCGCCGGCGCAAGAAGGGCCGCAAGCAGCTCGTCGTCCGCATTCCATCCAAACACCGGAGCCGGTAAACGCGCGAGCGGTACCCGCGCCGCGTGCGTATCACGCGCGGCTCGGAGCTCACGACCTGCTGGGACGCAGGCCGCCGACATCGTACCCAGCATCTTGATCTGGTCTGGCGTCACAACGCGTCGGGTCACGCGCGTCTCGGGCTCATCGTCCCGCTGCATCAATCGACGGCCGTCGCGCGCAATCGGCTCCGGCGCCAGCTGCGTGAGATCCTGCGGCGCGACGTGTTCCAAAGTCTTCCCGCCGTCGATCTTGTGATTCGCGCAAAGCGGTCGGCCTATACCGCCTCGTTTGCAGTGCTGCGCGCCGAATTGACTGGTGTCGTGGAGACGCTGACGTGACGCTGCAACGACTGCCGCGCCTGGCCGTAATGACACTCATTCGCGGTTACCAACTCACGGTGTCGCACCTGATGTTCACGCAGTGCCGGTTCGAGCCGTCGTGCTCACGCTACACGTACGAAGCAGTCGAGCGCTATGGAGCGCTGAGAGGCACCTGGCTTGGCATCCGACGCATTCTCAAGTGTCATCCGTTCCACGCCGGCGGGTATGATCCAGTTCCATGAACAATCCGATAGCCGGCGCCGAGCCTAGACGTGGATAAGCGAAACCTGCTGATCGCGTTCGTGCTCATGATGCTCGTGGCGGTCGCGCCGTCGCTCATCTGGAAGCCGAAACCGAAACCGTCGGACGGTCGGACGGTTGGACGGTCTGACAGTCTCGCGGTCAAGGACTCGACTGCCAGTGCGCCCCCGCGCGTGACATCACCGTCCGACCGTCCGACAGGCCGACCGTCCGTCAGCGACAGCGGCCGCACCGTCTGGGTCACGTCGCCCCTCTACCGCTTTGGCTTCTCGACCCACGGGGCGCGTCTCGTCTCTGCCGAACTATTGCAATACCAATCATTTGCCCCGGGTGATTCCGGCAAGCCGGTGCAGCTCGTCCCACCGGGCGACGCGTTCCTGCGTCATCGCCTGGTTCTTCCTGGCGGCGACACCGTGTCGCTCGACGATTGGGAATTCCAGCCGAGCCCCGACGTGCCCGGCATCGTCGTGTACGCGGGACAGGGTCCAAAGCCGTTGCGCTTCGAGGCGCAGCGCGGTGGATCGCACGTCACGCTCGAGTACCGGTTCGTGCCCGACGAGTATCGGTTCGAGGTGCAGGGCTCGGTGACCGGACTGGGCAGCGGTGGCGCGGTATTGGTGCTCGACATGGCCGATGGATTGCGGTCTGCCGAGAAGGACTCGCTGGACGATTATCGCCACTACTCGGTCGTCACGAAAGCATCGAAGACCGAGCGCACCGATTTCTCGAGCATCAAACCGGATCAGCGACTTCTGCTCAACGGCCCGTTCGAATGGGTCGGCGTCAAATCGAAATACTTTTTCCTTGCGGCGCTCGCGTTGGAGGAGGGACAACCCACGTTTGCCGGCGCGATCGGCATCGGCGGGCCGCGCACGGGAAAGATGGCCACGCGCGCCAAGGTCCTGGTCACGATGCCGGTGCAGCCTCCGGGGACATTCCGGTATCAGGTGTTCGCCGGCCCGCTCGATTCCCGGCACCTCTCGCGGATGGGCCACGATCTCGACGATGCCAACCCGTACGGCGGCATCTTCCGGCCCATCATTCAGCCGGTGTCGCAGATCGTGCTCACGATTCTGCTGTGGATGCACGAACGGCTGCACCTGGCGTATGGATGGGTGCTGATTCTCTTCGGCATCGTCGTGCGTGTCCTGCTCTGGCCGCTGAACCAGAAGGCGATGGAGTCGGGGATCCGCATGCAGGCGGTCGCCCCCCTGATCAAAGAGACTCAGGATAAGTACAAGAACGACCCCGAGCGGCTGCAGCGCGAGATGCTCCGCATCTACAAGGAGCACAAGGTCAACCCGTTCGGCGGCTGCTTGCCGATGCTGCTGCCGATGCCGGTGCTGCTCGCGCTGTTCTTTGTCTTCGCGAACACCATCGCGTTCCGTGGTGTGCCGTTCCTGTGGTTGCCGGATTTGTCCCGGCCCGACCCGTTCAAGATCATCCCCATCCTCATGGGGCTGTCGATGTTCGCGCTCTCCAAAGTCGGTCAGATTGGTGTGCCGCCGAACCCGCAGACCAAGATGATGGTGTACTTCATGCCGGTCGTGATGACCGTGCTGTTCCTGAACTTCGCGTCAGGGTTGAACCTGTATTACGCGGCACAGAATCTCTTCAGTATCCCGCAGCAATACATGATCGCCAAGCGCCGCCTGCGCGAGGCTCCCACGCCGCCACCGAAGCCTCCGCCCAAGACCTAGATTGCTCTCCGACCCCATCGTCGCGCTGGCGACGCCACCGGGTCGCGGAGCGCTCGCGCTGATTCGTCTGTCGGGCGCCGGATCGTTCGCCGTCGCCGCCCGCTGCCTGGAGCCGTTTCATCCGGCGCCGCCCCGCACCGTCTTCCGCGCGCGCCTCCGGCATCCCGACTCCCGTGAGCCGGTGGACGACTGTCTCGCCGCCTGTTACCCCGCTCCACACTCCTACACGGGCGACGACCTCGTCGAGATCTCGACGCACGGCGGCCTGGTCGTGCCCGCCGCGGCGCTCGCCGCCTTCGCGGCCGCCGGGGCACGTCCGGCACAACCGGGTGAATTCACTCGCCGCGCCGTCCTCAACGGCAAAATGGACTTGCTCCAGGCCGAGGCGACCGCCGATCTCATCGACGCCGGATCGCCGGCGCAGCGGCGCCGCGCGCTGCAGCAGCTCGAGCGTGGCCTGTCGGACCGTCTGACCGCACTCCGCGGCGAAATCCTGGAGCTCGAGGCGCTGATCGCCTACGACATCGACTTTCCCGAAGAGGATGAAGGACCCGTGAGTGCAACGACCGTGCATCGTGCGTGGTCCGTGGTGCGTGATCGTGTCGCCGATCTCTTGAAGACCGCCCCCGAGGGTGAGCGGCTCCGCGAGGGCGCGCTGCTGGTGATTGCCGGTCGACCCAACGCCGGAAAGTCGTCGCTGTTCAACGCCCTGCTCGGCACCGAGCGCGCGATCGTGACCGAGATTCCCGGAACGACGCGCGACGCGATCGA
>Ga0209488_10002180_pt1 | contig 16304 bp, 10 predicted proteins | sample Rivendell_Oct201_8_FD_188349 | JGI IMG/M metagenome (GOLD analysis project Ga0209488, IMG submission 188349) | Vadose zone soil microbial communities from the Eel River Critical Zone Observatory, Northern California, USA -... | ecosystem: Environmental > Terrestrial > Soil > Vadose zone >... | reverse complement strand
AGGAAAAGCAATTGGCGAATTGCAAGACCACATTAAGGAGTTCGGTTTCAAGCCGCAAAAATAGCCTGCGGTAGGTTGAGCCATTGCTCAAGAATTGAAACGTTGATTAGTAGCATTCGAATAGAATGTCGCCGGGAGAAATTTAAATGATTGAGGCGTAGGAAGGATAAGTCCTCCTGGACTGGAAATTCCTTTTTTATCGCCCTGTCATGTATAGGAACACAGCTAAGTCGCAGCAGCAGCCACAGAGCGCATTACAACAAGTGGAGAACTTCAGCGCTTGAATGCCCCGGCAAAATTCACCGTGGGCGCTGCTGAGAAAATGTTTCCGGTCACCGTGAGACCATCGGCGTGCGCACCCACCAAAACTCCAGTTGCCGTGCTTGTCGCGGCCGATGAGTTCAGGCAGGCGCCACCGGAGCAGGTGCCCCCAAGGGAAATCGCCATATTCAAGCTGGGCGTCGCGAAGGAGCAGGAACCGCCGCAGGCTGTCGTCAGCGCGTAATTGACTCCGCCAACGGATAGCGTCAATGGAGTCGCAACAGAAAGCGATTGAACGGCACCGAAATTCACCTGAAATGCGCCGTTCGTCAGCGCTCCGCCGACGACTCCGCCGGTATTGACCGCTTTGGGTCCTCCAGCCAGCGTGTAGGTGAAGGATCCGCTCGTGGGCAACGTGGTGCTGTCGCTTCCGAAGACAAACGCCACACCCGTCGGCGGCGTGTAGGTCGTTAAGGTTCCCGATTTCTGATCCGTGATCTGGCCGCCGCTCCAGCGTCCCCAGGAAACAGTGCTGCCGTCCAACAAGGTTGTACTTCCCGTATCGACTAACGTGCCGGTACCGACGGTGCCGCTGAGAGTGCAGCTGGTCGTCGTGCAAAGAGTCGCGCTGGAAAAAGCGGTGAGGTCGTTGGCAACATCAAAAGTGCCCGTTGTCGATTGAAGCGTGATCGTGTTGGCTGGAGCGATGGTCGGATCCGCCCAGGTTACCTGACCATTGAGCAGCGACTTTACGGTAATCACATTCGTGACCTGGTACAGATTGAGGAACGCCACGCCTCCCGCTTTGGTACCGGCAATACTTCCGCCGACAACAGCGATTTCGTAATTTTTCGAACCGGTGGTGCCGAGACCGAATTCCCCGGAGACTGCGGCGTTCGCGCACCCGCCTCCCGTGCATGTCCCCGTGAGTTTTCCACCAATGTCTCCGCTGTGTGCGGCGGATTGCAATCCGCCCTTGCCATTAACGATAAACTGCGCGGAACCCGACGTTCCAACGTTTGCAAAGTCCGCGACCATTGCGAACTCGGCAGTGCGCGTTGTGAAGTTGATCGTCAGCGCGGTGCTGGAAACATTACCGGTGTTACCGCCGAAGTCCACGGGTTTAGGACCGCCGGTATAGCGATACGTGGCGACGCCATCGAATTGCGGAGAAGTCGGAAGATCCCGAGCTGCGGAGACCGTTCCGAATAATACGGGCACACCCGTCAATGTGGCACCGTTGCTCGTGACCACTGCCGTGCTTCCGGTCCAGCGTCCCCAGGTGATCAACTGTCCGTTGGACAGCGTGAGACTTCCCGCATCCACGATGGTTCCGCCCTTGATCGAACCTGACGGAAACTTCCCACTTCCGAATGATGTGAGCTGATTGGAATTGCTGAATATGGCGGAATCGCCATTGTCGAAAATCGCCTGCTCGATGGCGGCCGATTGCGGATACACCACGAGCCATCCATTCACCGCCGGCAATACCACCACCGGTTTGCCCTGCGCGCCGAGTTCCTGTGTGGCCACGTACTGGATCACCGGCACCGCTTCCGGCTTGGCATTGGTTCGACTATCCGACTCCACTCCGCCGCCTGTTGCCGCCCGCTCAACTCCGGACCCACCGGGGGCTTTCTGGTTTCCGCCCTGCTTGCGGCCCTCCAGCCGGTTCGAGACAAACTCCGGCGGCGTCAGAAGGCGCTGCACCGTGCTCATGGTGTCGGCGACGTAGAAATTCTCGCTGATGCCGAAGACCTTCGAATTCCGTCCGTTGGTCACATCGACGCGATTACTGCCGTGCGACTGGCCCAGCACGCGGCCGTAAAATCCGTCCTTCGCCAGCGAGCCGTCGGCGTTGCGGCAGTCGCGCTGGCACAGCGTGATACTGTAGTCTGTGCCGCGAACGCCGAGTGTGGCGACGGCCGTCGACATGCTGTAATTCTTCCTATTCGTGTGGCCGATGGCTCCCGTCACCGCGCGCAAGCCGCCTTTCACCAAAGTGTAGAAAGCCCTCTCCGTACCGTCGGCCTTGCCTGCGTATTTGAAATCGTTGATACGCAGTTCGCTGCTTTCCTTCATCGAGATGATGCTTTCATCGATGAAGCGGATCTGCAGATTGCTGGATTGTCCGGTACGCAGGACGTCGCGGTCCGCGATCGCCGACCCGTGAGCGAGCTTTACGGTTTGCCCGTCGCGGATGGCCACGGTGTCTCCTGCCGCCAGCATCACCTTTCCGATGTCAGCTGCGAATGCGGATTGGCTCGCACCGGTAAGTACGGCAATGAGTGCGGCGCTGCGAATGAAGCGAAGAAGATGTGTCGGGTGTGTCATCGTTTTCTCCTCACTTGAATGCATATCGGACCTTCAACGTCACCGTGCTGCGCCGGTATTCATACAGCGCCAGATTCGAATCGTTTTGCGACACCAGGAACTCCGCGCGCACGCTGAGCTTCCGCGAGCAGGCGTAGCTGACCACCGCATCGGCCGCGTAGTTGTGGTCCTTGCGCCGCGTCAGCAACAAGGTGTCGTCTCCCTGGTAGCGGCTGGTCTGGTAGTTGCCGCCAATCGAAGCGCCCCACTTCTCCGAAAGTGCGATGGCGAGAGCCGCACGGCCGCCGTAGATGTAGCGTCCGAGGTCGGGCCGGTCGCGAATATCCTCTTCCCTTCCCGCGTTGGCGTTGCCGATCAGCTGCGGCCGCCACATGCGGATAAACGCCTTGCTGTATCCAACTCCGGCCGCGCTGAAGTTCGCATCGCGAGGCTGGTTGCCAGCGGGGTATCGCAGTTGTGCGTATTGGCCGGAAAGACTGAACGTCTCGAGTTCGTTGAATTGGTGCAGCCACTCACCGGACACATCGTTGACGCTGCGGAAGCGGACATCGTCCACTTTCAGCTGCGAGCGAGAGGCCGTCGCCCGGAAAAGATCCTTGTTCTTGACGAAGCTCGCTCCGCCGCTGATCGCAAGATTGTTCTGATCGAACGACTGTGCCTTTCGGTGATACGTCCCATCCACGCGACCTTCACCAAACACCGCAAGTCCGGGTGCCAGTGGATGCGATATCTGCGCCGCTGCCGTAAGCCACTCGAATGCGGATTCAGCGTGGATGCCTGCGGTATCCACCGTCACATTGCCAAACACCGGCAAATTGATATCGGCGTTGCTCACACCTCCGTTGGCGTTGGTGTCGTAGCCGAATCCGGTTTCCGCATAGGCCTCCATCTTCGTGCGGTATACCGATTCGCGAGTATGCATGGCATCGATGAAACGCTGAATGTTGGCCCGCACCGGGGCCGGCGGATCCGTCTTCAGGACACTGTCGAATTCCTCACTCGCCCGCAGGTCGTCTCCCATGACGAAGTAGCCGCGCGCCAGTTCGAGTCGTGCGTTGAGATTGTCCGGGAAATTGATGCAGTAACGTTCGAGGGCCAGAACGCCTTCACCGGCGTGACTGCTGTCGATGGCCGCGATGCCGAAATAGAAATCGAATGCCGGGTTGCCGAGTTGGTCGGGATTCTTCCGCCCCAGCTCGTAGGCTGCGGCCGCGTTTCCTTTGTCGAGGAGGGCTTTGATGTCGTCTTCAGGCGCGGCGGGAAAAGCAAGTGCCGGAATGGCGGAGGCGATGGTGATCAGTCCGCACAGGACGGTACTGCACCAGCGCGATCTCATGACACGCTCTCGGCCACCGGCGGCAGACTCCGCTGCCTTAGCTGGGTGTGATCCTTCACAGGTCCACCTTAACGTGGTTGACACGGGAAAAAAGAAGGGGATTTTTGAAAATGGTCGATTTTTTAGGCCGGTGAACCTAACTCAATAACATACCTGGCCGACGTGGGCCCATCGCCCCTCCTGGCCAGGAGGGGCGATGGGCCCACGTCGGCCAGGTACGTCATTGCCGTGAGTTAGGAATGGAATCGTCGTCCTCGATTTCAAACCAGACCACTACCGGGCCCGAGAATGGCGTGGATCCGGACCGGTTCTTCCCTGCCCCGGACAGGCACCTCTCCCAGTGGGCGTGTCGAAAACTCCCCGTTCAGGAGCTCGCAGGTCGACTCGCTGACAATAATCGGCGTGCCAAAGCGCTTGGTAATGCCTTCCAGGCGCGATGCCAGGTTGACCGTGTCGCCAATGGCCGTGTACTCGAGACGCTGCCGCGATCCGAGAGTGCCGACAACGGCTTCTCCGGTATGGATGCCGACACCGTTTGTGATCTCGACGCCGGTTCGCGCCCGCCACCGCTCCGATATGACGCGGGTTCGTTCCTGAAACTCGATCGCCGTCCGCACAGCCTGGGCCGCATGATCGGGTTGCTCCAGCGGAACGTTATAGAGCGCCACGATGCAATCCCCGACATACTTGTCCACGGTTCCGCCGTGCTCGAAGACCACCTCGGTCAGTTCGGTCAGGTATTCGCCCAGGAGCTCGGCAACCTGCTCCGGTGCTAGCCGTTCGGAGATTGCCGTAAAACCCCGAATGTCCGCGAAAAGAATCGTCAATGTGCGGCGCGCACTGCCCAATCCCAAATCGCTGCGTGCGCGCACAATCTCTTTCAACACGCCAGGCGAGAAGAATCGCGAGAGCCGCCGCGACTGGCGTTGTTCGCGGACAAACTCTTCAACGGCCGCGAAGAAGTAGCCGCCGCCGAGCGAGAGAGATGGAGCGACCACATCAAACCAGATATGCCAGCGCGTGAATAGAACGAGAACGATTCCCGCAGTGACCAGCCATACTGCGGCGATCGTCAGGAACGCATTCATCGGACGGATCAGGACAGTGATCCACACGCTTCCAAAAGCCATCATGAGGACGAGGGCCACCGTCCATGCGAGGGGCGTTTCGCGCAAGTAATCGCCGGTGAAGAGCGTCTCGAGCGCATTCGCATGGACTTCCACTCCGGGCATCGCGTCCCCTGGAGCGAACGGTGTGGGAAATACATCGTGCAGGTTTGCCGTGGTCGCGCCGACCAGCACGATTTTCCCTTCCAGCGTCTTCGGCGAGACCTCGCCGTTCACGATGCGGTAGTACGCAATGCTGTGATAGGTGCCGGGCCCGCCGCGAAAATTGATCAGAAATGATTCGCCGGGAGGCAGCGGCCTGGCCGGAATCCCGGCCTGGGCACCGAGCCGGTAAAGGTGCCACAGGAACCCCTTCATCGGCGCGCCAGCGATCTCTGTGGTCAACAGGGCCCGCCGCACATTCGCATCGCGATCGACGGGATAGCTCACAGGGCCAAATCCAGCCGCACCCTGCCGAAACATCAAGAGCGGAAGATTCGTGTTTATCTTCAAACCCTCTTGCGTGACCGTTTCCGCCGGCGCTGCAGCCAGTATCACGTTGCCGGCGGCAGCAACCGCTTTGCCGAATGCCGCGTCGTCGTCGGCACCGCGTGCAGACGGCTCGGAGAAGATCAGATCGAGACCGATTGCGGCGGGTTTTCCGGCGCGGAGCGTGTCGAGTAATTCACCATGTACCGCGCGCGGCCAGGGCCATTGCATACGGAGTTCGTCGAATGAATCTTCATCAATGGTGACGATGACAATCTGCTTCGTCGGCACTCGCTCACCGCGCAAGCGGAAGAGAAGGTTGTAGACCCGAAGCGACGAGGTGTCGAGCATCCCCGCTCCGTATAGAGACAGGACAAGTGCGGCCACCAATCCGCCCCAGCCTAAAATCTTCCTCAACGATTCCTCCCGCCATGCTTTCGATGCGCCGTTCGGGACAATGCATTTGGGTCTGTCCCCAGGGACGTCCGCTTTGATCGTAACAAGAGGGCGTGAATTCCGGGGACGGGGGTATTAATACTCCCGTCCCCGGAACTCCCTCAGGTTGCCATCATGATTTCTTGACGGAAGCTCTTAGTACCTACAACATAGGCGCCATGTGTCACGAGAGTCACTCCGCTCACACATGGTCCATCGATCGCTCGCAGCGTTTCGCGTTCTTTTGCATGATGTTTGTTCTTGTGGCTGTTGTTGCAGCTTGCCAGGGCATCCATGTGGATCAACAATGTCGGCTTTCCAGTCCAGCTGTGTTGGACCCCCATGGTGCAAAAACGGCGAATGAATTCCTGAAGCGCGGTGATGACGCATTTGATGGAGGTAACTGCAACCAGGCGATTGCGGAGTATTCACTGGCACTCACCTTCAACCCCAACTATGCCGAAGCCTACAACAATCGCGCGTATACCTACATGCGGATGCAAAACTATGCTCCAGCGTTGCAGGACCTGGATCAGGCATTGCGGATACGACCGGATTATGTGCACGCGCTCATGAATCGCGGCGACATCTACAATTACTACTTCGCGCAGGATCGCAAAAAAGCCATCGCGGACTATGACCATATCCTGCGTTTAGGCGGCCAGGAGTCGAAGGAACCCAGTGTGTGTGGACATCGAGCGGTGGCGATCTATAGCCTGCCGGGACATGAGGGGTGGAACCTCGTGAGCTGGTTCAAGCTGGTGCTGCGGTCCCAAAAGGAAATTTGCAATATGAAGGAGAGCTAGATCCGTGGAATTCCCTGGTCATCGGCCCCCGTCACGCGGCGGAGTAATTCTGACATCGACTGAGGCCGGAGCGTCCGTTGCAACCACAACTGGCTTGGCAATCGATTCGAATTTCTTCATGAACTCGTCGTCGAAGATCGCTCCGTCTTCCACGCTGGACTGGAGATTTCCGCTTCCCTGGCTGGGCGCCGGCCGCGAAATGTCGGACTCATACCATGAATTAATTCGATAGGAACCGGGAGGCAGACCGCGGCTTTCGAACACTCCGTTTTGATCGGTGCGTTCGGTCCGATACGTCTGCTTCCGATCGACGCGCCGCGACAACGCAGCTTCCGGAATAATCGCGACTACGGCATTTTGAACCGGGCGATTGCTCGCATCCGTTACGGTCCCGCGCAGTAAACCTCCCGAAGGCCGGAGGACAACATCCACATCGCGCTCTTCTCGAAGTGGAATTTCAATAGGTCCAATCAAGACATCCATTTTTCCCTGGCGAGCCGCCACGATGTAATAGTCCTCATAGGTTCGATCGTTCCGGCCTGACGGTGCCGGTCGAAACCCGATAAGCCGATATTGGCCTGAATGAATCTGCGGAATATTGAAGGAGCCATCTGCCTGGACATCCGCAACAAGTAATGTTGGCTCCAGCTCCGGCGAAGACGGCATCGAAGTGAAAAGCAGTTGCAGCGCGGACCTGACCAAGGGAGACGAAAGCCCAGCTACTGAAGCCTCCACAGTGACATGGCCCTTGATCATGCTGCCGTCGTTTGGTCGATAGCCGCCTCCCGACCCGGGTATCACTTTTGCAAGTTTTGCAGTGACTGAAACATCAGTTCCCTTGAACTCGACGATTGTCTGTCCCTGAAACGACGGTGAGCCAGGGACCGGTGTCACGCCGGCGTTGATGACATAGGTTCCCGTAAAATTCACGGCCATCTCCGCCTGTCCCCTGACGGGAACCACGCTCTCGGTCAGAATCGGCGTGTACAGCATGGACCCGCCGTACATGAATCCGGCATACATAAAGAACACATCCCCAAGGTTCACGGGACTGACGAGAGTCTCTCCACCTTCATCGACGAGATGCACCTGAATCTTGCCCAGTGGCGGCGGCAGAGTGAGATTGTCGAGCCGGGTTTCTTCGCCCGCTCTCACTTCGATCTGAGCTGCTTTGGAAACATCGGTGACGCCGGGATAGAACGAAGCGCCGAGAAACGGAGCGCTGCATAGGGATGGCCCGCCCGGGCTGCTGATTGGAGTCGAGTTGGGACGGCAGCCACCAACCAGGACGACATAATGCCCGTGTGCAATGCCGTAAAGTCGAAACTCTCCTCGATCGTCAGTCCGTGTGCCGGCATCACGCGGTGGCGCACAGCAGACCAACTGCAGCTTCGGTCGAACCTCTGTCATGCCGGCCAGGTTCGGAGATGGGGAGTAACCGAATTGATAGATGCTTATTTTCGCCCGGGCAACCGGGTGCCCCTGCAGGTCGAAAACATGGCCGTTGACGACACCGGTGCCGCTATCCTCTTTCCGGATTCGAAACACGGCGCCTTCCAGAATTTGCCCCGGTGCGACCGTGAACCGTAGGGATTGATCCCAATACCCCCGCTTCGATGCGGTGATCACGAGACGGCCGGGCGCGACATCGTCCAGAGCGAAGCGGCCGTCGTCGCCGGTTTGCCGGCCAAAGACGGTGACTCCGCTGACTTGCATTTCCGAATCGGCGTCCAGCACGACACCGTGGATCCTCGCGACCGGCTGTGGGTTCTGCCGCGCGAACAAGCCCGCGCTGATCAACGTACAAATTGCAACGCAGCCGACGACGATTCGAAGTCTGCCGGATCTCGGGACGAAGTGAGAAAGGCTTGTCATTTCGTTATTTTTATAACATCGCAACGCCGCAAATGACAACAGCTCAAACGCAGATGGGAATCGGGATATCAACCGCGACGCGCGCTACGACATAGAGTGAATTCCGGGGACGGGGGAATTAATACCCTCGTCCCCGGAATTCCCGACAAGAAAATCCCTTCCCTTATCCGCTCTGTGTCCGGCGCCGGGCCGGATTAGTGTTCCCAACATAGAACTGGTGATGAGACGCAAAGATTGAATTCCCAATTCCCGGTCCAGCATGCTACCTGCGCTTTTTCCAGGGCCGATGCATAAAGATCCGCCGTGAACTGGCCGGCGAGATTATCATAGTTGAGTTTTGACCGCCCATCCGCATGGCTTGTGAAATGCGGGGACTGTCCCCTCATTTCCAAGAGGAGGGTACATCGATGATGGTGCTTATGCTCGCACTCCTGATTCTTCAGGGTCCTGTGACCGAAAAGTCCGCCAGTGGTGTCGTCAGCGGGCGAATTCTTTCCGAAGATGGCTCACCGGCGGGGGGCGTACGCGTCGCTGCCATGCCTGTGCCGGAGCCGAATGGCCCTGCAAGTCCGTCGGTACTGAACAGCATCACCCAGACTGACAGCAGCGGAAACTATCGCCTGGAAAATATTCCGCCCGGCCGTTACTACATCACAGCAGGATTGGTGAACTCTCCGATGTATTTTCCAGGAGTGACCTCCCCGACTGGTTCCAGCGTCATCAACGTGACCGCGAATGCTGGGGTTCGCAATGTGGATTTTCGGCTGCCGCATTCAGTGAACTTTAAGGTGAGCGGACGTATTGTCGGCCTGTCGCCTCCGGTTGGAACTTTGCCTCCGACAATTACTCTATTGCCGCGGACACCCGGAGTGAGACTGCCGTCCTTTCCATCGGCCCCGGTCAGACCCGACTTCACCTACGAGGTGGTGAATGTTCACCCAGGCGAATATTCAGTTCAAGTCGGCGGCATCGGAAACTCGACAATGAAAGACGTCTTCGTTGTCACAGTGGACAAGGACCTTGCGGGAATCGATCTGATTCTCGTGGATATCGGGACGCGAACCCGGCAAGAAGGCCTCGAACCACTATGGTCTCTCGCCGGCACGTGGGGCGCAATTGCCGCCGACAATGACGCCGGATTGATCTACGCGTCGTCTGGAGTAAATACGAGGAGTGATCTTGATGCAACCGGCAAGGTCCAGCGGACTGTTTCGCGTTTCGGCGGTTCTTCCTGGAGTTTGGCTCATTTCTCAGGAGTACCCGGAGTCGTATTTCTGACCGGAGGAGGAGGCGTCGTGGTGCTTGCGCGCGACGCGAGTGGCAAGACGTTGTGGAGTTACCCTGAAGCGGGGACCGTACCTTCGGCTTCAATCGACGATATGTGGCCCGTCGATTTGGATGGCGACGGATTCGACGAAGTGGTCGTTGGCTACAACGGCGGGACCGGAGTTCATGTTCTCAATAGCCAAGGACACCTCATTTGGAAATCCACGGCCATTGGAAACGTGTGGCACGTATCCGGCGGCGACGTCTGGGGTAACGGCAAATCTCAGGTTGTAACCACGTCCGCATTAGGAAAGGTGCACATTTTCAGTGAGGACGGTACCGGCCGCGTGGATCTTGATCCTGGCGTTTACGCCAATATGGTTCGCGTCGGCCGAGTTTCCGAAAAAGACACGGCTGCGACAATCTTCGCAGGTGGAACGACTTCAGACAACATGAGTGCAATCCTCACTGCACTGTCTGCCGACGGCATGAAAAAGTGGATGTTGAAGCTGACAGCGCCGGGCCGTCCGGCGTTCCATTCCGCGTATCTGGCGCCCGGAAAATCCTGGATGGTCCTGAGCATGGAAACCGGCGTGGTGTTTGTGGTCGATGTCGAGCGCGGCTCGATCATGGCAACGTTGGATGGTCTAGGGTCAAGGCCCGAAGCAGTGTGGCTGGCGGGAAAAGGTGGAGCCGATCCAATTCTGGTCGTATCGTCGAAAACCAGTCTGAGTGCATATCGCATCACAGGTTCGAAAGAAGCCAAGGACTGAAAGCGGGAGTCGTTGCACATCAGGCTTCGCGATCCTCTTCCAATCGGAAAGCCGCAGAATTCTGGTGACGGGGTTATTCATACCCCCGTCCCCGAAATTCCCCCTCATTTGCGACGATCGCTCGTAGTTCTTTCGCTGCGACCAGGTCCTTTTCCCTCCCCATTGCGATCTTGGCAGCGATCAGGTCTTCCAAAGACATTACGTGATATGTTCGGCCACCGATTTCGAAGCCCTCCGCGGATTCCATCGACCTCGTGAAACCACCAAGACGAACTCCAGCCCGGAGTCAGCGAGTCGGTGTAACAGCTGATTGAAGTCTTGCATCGCGAGCCATACGTGCGTTCTCAAGTTCCTCGACAACGGCCAATGCCAGGTCGTGCTGCCGCCATCGCTCTTCGGGAGAAAGCGACAGATTGATGTCGATGAGGTTCATATCGAATCCGGCGCCGCGGGCTTCTTCAATGGAAAGGTCGGAGGATGGATCCGTCTGTGGGTTCACCCCTGCATTATCGGCGGACTCGCTGGGGAAATAAAGATTCTTGGAATTCCGGCGATGGGGGTATTCATATCCCCGTCCCCGGAATTCATCGTTATGATGGGCGACCATGCGATCGAAAACGGCTGACGTTCGCTCTGTGACCCGGAAAATCAACGAGCGCATCGACGCATTTCCAGGCCGCGGCCTGGCCGACCTTCGCGGCCTTCGACGCGAATATTCCCGCCGGCTGTGCGACGCCGAGCCGCAATTCATCCTCCGTCTCGCATCGGGATTGCAGGATGCCAAAGCTGTCCATCGCTTCTTCAGCGATGAACTGATCGCAAATCACACCGGTACGATGGGTGGACTGACTTGTCGCGACCTCGATATCATCGGCGACGGGATGAATAGCTGGGACCAGGTCGATTGTTTTGCGACTATAGTTGCCGGAACAGCCTGGCGAGCAGGGCGGATCACTGATGCCGATGTCGCCTGGTGGGCACGCTCGAATGACCGCTGGTGGCGTCGCGCCTCACTTGTCTCTACGACGCGCCTCAACATCAGAGGAACAACCGGCCACACGCGGCGGACGCTGGCGGTTTGCAGAATGCTAATCGAGGATCACGACGATATGGTCGTGAAGGCGATGTCCTGGGCATTACGCGCGCTTTCGAAACTTGATCCGAAATCGGTTGCCGCGTTCATAGAGAGGAACCACGGCCGATTGGCGCCGCGTGTCGTGCGCGAGGTTGGCAACAAGCTGCGCACAGGCCTGAAGAATCCTCGGCGAACAAGGTCCCAATGAGCGACACATACAACCTTCAGCGTTTTGTCGACGCACAGAGCTCGGTGTATGAAAGCGTCTGCAAAGAACTGCGCGCGGGTTGCAAGACGGGCCATTGGATGTGGTTCATCTTTCCGCAGATTCAGGGGCTGGGGAGCAGCGCGATGGCGCAGCGCTATGCCATCGGTTCGCTGGGCGAGGCGAAGGCGTATCTGGAACACGCGATTCTTGGAGCGCGGCTGATCGAATGCTCGCAGCTGTTGCTGGATGTGAAGAAGCGAACGCTGGAGGAGATCGTCGGGTATCCGGACAATCTCAAGTTCCGCTCGTGCATGACGCTGTTCGCGCACGCCGGTCCGGAGAGGACCATATTTGGAAACGCGCTGCGGCAGTATTGTGGAGGACGTGAGGATGAACAGACGATCAAGATCATTGCGCGAAGCGCATCCAAATAGCTGTAGGCGCGGTCTATGAGCGGAGCGAATGCAAGCCCGCGCGAAGCGTGAGCGCGACAGCGCGAAACCGTAAGAAATGTCGCGCAGCCATCAAGAAATGACCGCGCAATATCCATCAATCAACAGGACGTTAGAATCAGGATTGTGCGCGGTCATAGACCGCGCCTACAGCTATTCGGATGCGCTTCGCGCGAGATACTCAAGATGAACGAAACGGAATCCATTCGCGGACGCGGTGCGGCAGGCAATCCCGGCAATCGCTTTGAACAAACGAACTACGCTATATCGGAATGGGACGAGCCGGAGGATCCGTCGCGCGATACCGTCTTCCTGAAGGACACCACGCGGTCCATCATCACCTACAACGACAGTCCGGATGTCGGCTTCGACGCCAGCATCAATCCGTACCGGGGTTGCGAGCACGGCTGCATCTATTGCTTCGCCCGGCCGAATCACGAGTACCTCGGGTTCTCCGCCGGTCTCGATTTCGAAAGCAAAATCCTGGTCAAGGAACACGCACCGGAATTGCTCCGAGAAGAATTGATGTCCCCGCGATGGGAGCCTCAGCCGATCGCGATCAGCGGCGTGACCGACGCGTTCCAGCCCATCGAACGGCGGCTCGGTCTGACGCGCCGATGCCTGGAAGTGCTTGCCGAATTTCTCAATCCCGTCGTCATCATCACGAAGAATGAACTCGTCACGCGCGACATCGACCTGCTGTCCACGCTGGCCCGCCATCAGGGCGCTGTGGTTTACGTTTCGGTGACGACACTCGACGGCCATCTCGCCCGCGAGCTGGAGCCGCGTGCATCGCAGCCCGCTCGCCGCATTGCCGCCATCGAACAGCTGGCCGCCGCCGGAATTCCGACGGGCACGCTGGTCGCTCCCGTGATCCCAGGACTCACCGATCATGAAATGCCGTCGATTCTCGCGGCGGCCGCCAAAGCCGGCGCGGTCACCGCCGGCTACGTTCCTCTGCGACTGCCGTTTGGCCTGGCTCCGCTGTTTGAAGACTGGCTGGAACGCAACATGCCGCTGCGCAAAGAAAAGATTCTCGGCCGCATTCGGGAATTGCGCGGCGGCAAACTGAACGATCCCAATTTCACATCGCGCATGCGGGCCGAGGGTCCCTACGCGGACCACATGCGGCAACTGTTCGAGGTTTCCTGCCGGAAGGCCGGCCTCAATTCCGCAAAACCGAAGCTCACCGCCGAATTCTTCCGGCGGCCTGGCCCGGCGCAACTGGGTCTCTTCTAAATTGTCCGTGGATTTCAGGCGATCTGCAGTTCCACCGGCTGGCCCGCCAGCGGGCTGATGCGGGGCCCGGGAATGATGATCCCGGCCAGATTCAACGGATCCGCGGCAGCGATGCGAAGCGGAATGCCTTCGGTTTTTCGCCGCATCGCGCGCAGAAGATCCACCGCCTCCGGTCGGGCGAATTGCTCACCCGGAAATCCACTGACGAAACGGCCACCGCGAATCTCCCCTTTCGCTTCCATTCGGCGCAATTCGATCAACAGCTCACGCCACGGCGGAGCAAGGGCCTCGCGAGCGAGCAGATCCCGGAAGACGATTCCCCAACGATCCAGAAGCTGGCGTGCGAATAACGAAGTCCGTTCCACCGGCTCGGGGATTTCCAGCAGCGCCCAGCGTCCGGCAGCGTGACGGGCGCGGCCCCGAGTACGGCTGGAACTTCCGCGGCGTCTTGGATCCACGAGCGCGCGCAGATTCTCGTAGCCATCCGCAGTCACCAGCCCGGCGGCAGCCAATTCCCACAAACCATCTTCGACTTCGCTGGGCAAGCGTCCGGTGGTTTTCACCAGCTCTGGAAGAAACGACGCGCCACGCCGGCCCAGCGCTTCGGCAACTTCCCTGGCCGGATGGGACAACGTGACGTCGGCGCTGGCATCCCGCTGCAGCAACCACGGCGCGTCCTCGCGAAGAAAGATGGCGACTGGCGCAACTCGTGTCGGGCGGACGCGTCGTCCTCGCGGAGATGTCTCCACCGTCACCGCGAAAGCCGGATGCGGCGACAGCCTTCCCCACATGATTTCGCCGGACAGGCAGAGTTGATCGAGCATCTCCGGCGAGTATTTTGAAACTCGGCGCGGCAACACTTCCGATTCCCACGAGGAGGCGGAGATTTCGTAACCCTGAAGCTGCCTGAGAACCTGAAACAATCCATCCGCGCCGTGAAGCTGCGTTCCGGGAGCCACGTGCTGCCAGGAAAAAAGAAACCGCAGGAAGTCGGCGGACGACACCGGTTCGATTTCCTTGCGCAGGCGGCCAATCGTCAGCCGATGAATCCGCGCGAGCAAACGGCGGTTGCACCACTCGATTTCCGAATCCGTTTCTCGCGAAGCGGGACGAAATCGTCCTCTCAAGACTTGGCCGCCGGATTCCAGCCGGCCCAGCGCCACGTCGACGAGCTCGCGCGGAATTGCGAGTTGGCGAGAGATGTGCGCTGCCGTGTCGGGTCCGGTGGATTCGAGCCAGCCTCTGACGACTTCCGTCGCCGCCGTTTCACGATCCTCGGCGGGATGCCTTTCCACCGAATCAATCCGGGGATCGAGTGACGCGTCGGGATGAAGGCGCTGGGCCGTTGAAAGTCTTTCGGCGGCAACCCACAACGGCGACTCGCCCACATGCAGAGTCGTCATGCGGCGCGCCTTCGCCAGGTCGCCTGCGAACTCGGTCCATTCGGGCACCGGCGGCAGAACAATCAGCGTCAGCAACGCGTCGTGCAATTCATCGGCGTTGCGGACCACCGGCCACGATTCCTCGCACACCTCATCGATTGCAGAGGGATCGAGAGCGCCAACTTCACCGGCTTCCACGCCAAGCGATCGGCGCATCTGCACCGCGCGGGCACGGCGTTCTTCCAGCGGCGCGTCGTCAAGGAATGCGTACGGATTGGCGTTGAGGATCTCGTGTGAAAACGGAGACGGTTCGGCAGTGTCGATCGCCACACCCCGAATCGCACCGCTGCGAAGCGCATCGAGGACAGTCTTCAAACCATCCAGATCCATCGCCTCATGCAGGCAGTCGCGGAGGGTTTCCTGAACCAGAGGATGATCGGGAATCCGGATATCGCCGACGAGATTTTCACCGCACGCCGCCTGATCGGGAAACACAGCGGCAAGCAAATCATCCGAGCGCATGCGTTGAATCGGCGGCGGAACTTTACGGCCGCCGGAAAAGCGAAGCACGGCGAGCGCACGCGACACATTCCATCGCCATCGCGCGGTGAACATGGGCGCCGCCAGCAGCGCCTGAATCAGGACGTCCTCCACTGTGTGCGTGTCGAGAAACTCAAACACGGCGTCGAGCGGAAAACTGTGTTGCTCACTGAGAGAAATCACGATGCCGTTGTCGGTGGCTGCCGCCTGAAGTTCGAAATTGAACGTGCGACAGAAGCGCTTGCGCAGCGACAATCCCCAGGCGCGATTGATGCGCGAGCCAAATGGCGCATGCACGACTAGCTGCATGCCGCCACCTTCATCGAAGAAACGCTCGACGACAACGGTCTTCTCGCCCGGCAACGCACCCAGCGCCGCCGCTCCCGCACGAACGTAAAGCACGGCTTGTTCCGCGCCAAGACGATCAAGCGCGCACTCACGGATGAACCATTCCACCGGATCGCTTTCCCGAAGCGCGGATTCGCGCACCAGTGAAACTTCCTGCGAAAGCTCCAGCGTGCGGCCCGGCGCCTCTCCTCGCCAGAACGGGATGGAGGGTGCGGCGCCGTGGGCGTCTTCCACGCGCACCCGGCCGGCCTCGACGCGACGGATGCGCCAGGATGTCGTACCAAGCAGGAAGACATCACCCGACATACTCTCCACCGCAAAATCCTCATCAACCGTACCGACGATGGTCTCTTCGGGTTCCGCACGACAAAGTAGTTCG
>Ga0209488_10002179_pt1 | contig 16306 bp, 22 predicted proteins | sample Rivendell_Oct201_8_FD_188349 | JGI IMG/M metagenome (GOLD analysis project Ga0209488, IMG submission 188349) | Vadose zone soil microbial communities from the Eel River Critical Zone Observatory, Northern California, USA -... | ecosystem: Environmental > Terrestrial > Soil > Vadose zone >... | reverse complement strand
TTGTCGGCAGTTGTTGCCTAAGAGTCGTCACTCAGTTCCTTAACATCTAACTTCATGCCAGTGGTTGCAGCGGTCGCGAGTGTTGTTCGTTGGGCATGGGATGGGAGAACAGAGAGTTTCGCGATGCACTGCGCGGTGCGAGATCTGTATTGTACCACATTGTCGGATCGTGATGCCTGTGAACCACTAGCACGAACACGCGCGAGAAGGATGGAAACCCACCTTGTCAGCTGATAGCTTATAGAGATTGTTTATATGTACGCGGGATTTGGCGTGTGGATGGTCGAATACACACACCAATCTCGCACACGGTATATGTCGTCATGGCCATAACGTTCTTGTCATTCCCCGAGTCGCTTTTGCCCCGCATGAAGGAAGAGGAGGAGCAGAGGCGGCTAACTTGGGGAAGTAACACACCACAGTTCATCTCATGTGGAAGTGTTGATGAGAAGTTATTTTCATTCGGTTTGGACAGACTCGGAGCGCAGGCAGCGTTAGCTCAACGCTGACATGTAACCGTTGTCTCGGTAACAGCAGTCAGGCTACTCTGCTTCGCTAGTTTCTGTCGGCTGGGCAAGGCGAGTCGGACGTCCGGTATCGATGTCGGTCGGTCACACACAACCGACTCGGCAGGAATGTGTATTTGGACTTTCTACGGTCATCGGATTCATTTGAGAAGATAAGTTTTTGGTAGACGCAAAAGCAAGTACAGGATTGTATCCTGCGCCGCGACGGCCTGTAAAGACGGTTATTGGGATCATCGAAGGGGTATCTGGTGATGTGCGCGGTTGTCCCTTGTCAGCACACCAGTTCACTCGCTACTTTGCTGCTTTGTGCTCCGAGTCGCCGTGGACCGTGCCACTTCCACTTCCACGTCCACCCCCCCTCTTTCTTTACCAGATGTCTCCCCAATCCACCTGGAATGGAGAGAGCGAATGTGAACTATGACACGCGCCCTGGACTCCCAGTAACCCATAAATACCGATCGATCCTGCCGTCCCTTGACAGTCCTCTAGTATAAGATCTAGTTACTCGCAATTTGGCTGTACAGATGCTACCGCGCTCCTCATACACGAACACTTGACACATTCAAGCGACCACCTCGGCGCCCAGCGCCTCAGCAAGCCGCTTGGCATACCGCCGTACCTCCCCACGCTCTCCCATCACCGTCAGGCGAACGACCCCGCGCTCGTCCTCGTCTCCAACGGCGGCAGCATCAGCAAACGAAGAAGCGGGCGCACCCACGAGCTCCCAGCGACCAAAGGCCCAATTCAGGATCCACCACTGCTGCGAGAGCTTCTCCCCAGAGTCAGCGGTTACGGTGGTGCCAGCGCCAGGAATGGTTGTGGAAGTTGAAGCGAGTGCGAAACGGATAAAACCCTTCACGCGGTACACGCTCTCTTTTGAGAGAAGGCCGAGAGCGGCGGTTAGCGTGGGCTCGTCGAGTAATGGTCGTGGTGATGACGCATGCGCTGTTATGGGCTCTTCAGGATGAGGGCCTGGGTGTGGGTGTGGGTGGTCGCATGAGTCAACGCTCGTGTGTGCGTGCGTGTGCGTGTGTGTAGGAGCAGGTGCCCCGCGGAGCAAGGTGATGGTCTCCACCTCGTCGTGATGCTGTGCGAGATCGCCCCTTCCCTCCGTGGCGTCGATGGACTGTGGACGCTCAGAAAGCGGGAGCGCGTCGCGAAACAGCTTCGAGTCGATGCCAAATATGAGCGCGGGATCGACGGACTTGCCCACGCAGCGGATCTTGGGCGTGAGCTCGTTCAAGGTATTAAGATGTTCCAGGACGTCATCGAGCGCGCGCTCGGAGATGTGCTCCCATTTATTCTGTATATCTAGGCGTCATGGAAGGGAGGGAAGCGGGAGGGAGGGAGGACTCACGATGAGTAGTACGTCGGTGTACTGCGCCTGCATGCGCGCAGTGACACTCGTGTCTTCGTAGCCCGTAAAGTTTTCCGCATCTATCACGGTGACGATCGAGTCTAGAGTGAGCGCGCGAGAAGTCTCGCGCTCAAGATCGCGGATTTGGAATGCGAGGGTTGCAGGGAAGGCCGAGCCACTGTGGGTAGGGAATGAGTGATGCATTCTGGGGCCTGGGCAAATTCCCGTCTCCCGTCGTAGGATCTGGGGACTTACGAAGATTCGATGATGATCCGATCTGGGTGGTACTTTTCTGCGCTGGGATATCAGAGGAGAATGGACGCGAGAAAAATGGGGGTAAGTACCTAAGATCTCTAGCAATGCGGTCTTCATCTGTCCGACCAGCACGCAGCACCTACTCTTTCAAATACATGATAAGGAGACGAGCTGATCAAAGATATCATGAAATGACTCTGACATGCAGCCGTTCAGGATCTCGCTAACAGCAGTCAGACTACTCTGCTTTGCCAGCTGACTGTCAACTGAGCAAGGCGATGTGAGGCACAAGTAAACGGGGCAAATGCGGATTGACCTTCTATGTCACCGAATTCATTCTTGAGAAGCACAACGCGGTAACCGGGTGGTAGTTGGGGAAGCAAGGATAGGATTATGGATGTCTTTCCTGCGCCAAGAAAGCCTGTAAAGACGGTTATTGGGATGGTTGAAGGGGTGTCTGGCATGTCGAGTAGCGCGACCCGGCATAACCCGGGATTCGCGTGCGGGGTAGGCCAAGTGATACGTGTCTCGGCGATGATGCCCCTCCCGGGCAGCGTCACCAACTCGAAACTTGAACATCTCCAATGATCTTATTGACTATTAAAGCCTCTCAGCTCGCTCGTCTGCACACCTTCCTTTCCTTCGCCGCCTTCATTGGCGCCTTTATCATAGGCTCTTCCCTTCATTATACTAAGATTGTGAAGAATGGGGTCGCAGGCTGGCCTGAAGAGTGGTTTCCAAGCGTGTCCGCAACGTGAGTGCTCGCCTGGTGCCTTTAGTTGCAAATTTTTTGCATTCCGAGTCCGGCGTCGTTCATCTTTCTCAAGTCGTGTGATTCACTTCCCACACGCCTAAACTTTGGTGTTTCTGGGTGGTATGACGTCCTTGGAACTTAAATCACACTCTGTAGCATAGGTGACTGGTACCCAGAACGGAATATCTTTCAGATCCTCATTGCTCTGAATTCTGGCAAGTCTTGTCGCGTCCTTTTCTTCCCCTTAGACCTAACAGTATAGCATCCTCTTAGGTCCCCGTTTTGCACTCATCGGCTTTGGTTACCTCCTTAACCGCTCCAAGTTCCCTTCGTCGGCCCTTCCTGGCATCATGCTAGCGACGGGCGTACTGCGCTCACTCTCTTGCGGAGGTTGGGTCTACATAACATCGAGCGACGACCACGATGTCCATGACTTCCTTATGATCTTGTACATTGTACTCAACTTCCCCTGGATGTTCGGCAATATTCGACTCTCCCAGGGGAACACACGTCGTCAGAGGTGCGCGCTAGTTAGTCATGGGCCATTCTTTGCGGTTGACGTTTTATCGTCATATCAGAATCAGAATTGCTTCGCTGTAAGTCATTTCCCTCCGTTCTGAGGCTATTTGTAACCAGGAATCTGTGGGTTTTAGGTTTTGGGTCTCCCTCCTCCCTATGATCTACTTTTTTGTACAACACAAGGTCCATCTCATTCCTGGAGGTATGCCTTTTACTTGACGCTGCGCGCAGTATCTGGATCAAGCATTGATTCACGTTTGATCAGCGTATACTCGCTACGCGTTCTTCGAATGGTCCCTTATACTATTCGACATCTTGTATGACTCTGTAACAACCCTAGATTTTGATAACAGTGAATTGCAGGTGAGTATTGTACACCATTATCTCGTCTCGCAGGTTTCTCATTCGACTGCTTGCAGGTTTCCTTCAACATCTGCGTAGATTATAAAAACAGACAGAGTTCAGAGAGTAGTGGAATGTACAACCAACTTTACCGTCTCACGTGAACTGAATACTAATCTCTGTTTTGATATCTCCGATATGGTTGCTCTGCCTCCAGAGAGAAAAATTCCTCAAGCAAAACGAGCAACCCAAGTGTATCAACCCCCACTGCTGGGGAGAAGTCTCTGGTGCAGAATCGTGCAGAATCATATCCTGAAACCCTCTCGCCCCACACCAGTGAACTTCTCGTCAGTTTCCGTCCGTCCTTGAGTTTCCTGTCGGACCTGTACTTTGGTGCGCACACATCCCCTTTACACTACGTTGATAAGAACTTACTGCTTCGGATCAAACTGCAGCCTACCAGTCTTGGACACTACTCACGGCACTTCCCGTCACACTCTTCTACTTCTCTGTATGGAAGCTTGCTCTGGCAGGACCAGAATTTTCCAGCCTAGCTACCCTCTCTCCACTCCTTTTCGGCTTCAAACCTGTCCTATCATTCGCGACCTCCCGCGCTGGCCGTGCCGCGCTGGTCGGGGCTGCGGGAGCCATCGGGATAGGTCTCTGGTGGGCAGAGAGTATGTGGACCCGTCTTGGTGCCGCCATATTCGGCGTCTTCTGCACCTCACTTCGTTGGGGCGCAGAGTGGCAATCAGACATAGAACCCGGATATCACGCTGTTGGTACGTGATTCCACGCTCTCCTTGCTAGCCCTGAAACATTTGTACTGATGTGATGGCTTCGGGAATGGAACTCAGTATTCTTGTTGGGCTTCCTCCTTTCATCGCTATCAAAGCACTTGAATTACGGGAACAACCCAGGTGCGCGATGACTTCTTTGGGTCCGGAAAGAAGACAGCTGACTGATCTAACGACCATCTTTCAGCATGGCCAATTGTAGACTCTTCCTCAGGTGGTCAACACGTGACCGTTCTCATCATTGGCTTCCTAGCTCTCATTGAATTTGTGACGCGCTCGGATCATCCTTTTCCCGCTTCCCTGGCTTTGGCATCCCCAGAAGCTTGCCGGCGTACACCTGCGTCTTCCAAAGTCGACAAACCCCAGGTTCCAACTCGCCGGGAGCAGTGGCTGCTGCCGTCCATCGCACTTGGCGCCTTGATCTACTCACTCCACGACCGGCTCTCCGATCCCAGCTCCCTCCTGGCCTGGTCCTGGTCGGGATTCCCCACAAGCAGTCCCCACCCACACGTTCATGCGCCTCTCACGCTACTCGCGCAAGTGCTCGCTGCTTTGCTTACCGTCGCCATTTCACCCTTGGGCTCGCCGACGTCGTCCACCGCCCCCTCGGCCATACCTCGGCCCGCTACGGCATTTCCAAACATCTCTACTCACCCACTCGTCTTTGCGCTCGGCGTACTTTCAACTTACTTGTTGCACACCCGCACCGGATGGGTCGGCTACGGCGGTGGACTGCTGCACGCCGCGTTTCTGACGCTCATCACACCTCCGATACTACAGAATGCAGGCGCAGCCGCGCGAGCTTGTGGCGCGGGACGTGTCTTTGGAACGGCATGGGCTATCTGGGTCGTGTTCGTGTTCGTAGGCACGTTCACAGTTGCTTATGCGTTCGTTCCAGGCGCATGGAGCTTCCGCGAGCGCACGGACTTGTAAGCTGTCCCTTCCTCGACTGTTCCAAACAACTGACTATGCCCTAATCTGACTACCAGGGTGTTAGTCTCTCAGCTTACGCTTCTGGCGCCTTCCTTCAACTGGCGCTCTCTGTGTGCCTCATCAGCTGCGCCGCTACAGCCTATTCCGCAGCTGGCTCGTCGTTACATCCGCTCTACACTTGCTCTTATCGCCGTTGTTGCTCTCTTAGCTCCGCTCAGAAAGTCTCCGCCGCCGGCGCCAGCTCCTGCCCCTGCACATGCCCGTGCTAGGATCTTCAATGCTGGAATATGGACTGTCCACTTTGGTATCGACAATGCTGGCCGCGACAGCCAGCGTCGCATGCGAGATTTGTTCCACGATCTGGATCTCGACGTGGTTGGTCTGCTCGAGACGGATCTGCATGTGAGTTGTGTAGCTTGAGACACTCTGGTTTGTTCTTACCAAATCTGCACTTATAGCGACCGGTATTTGGAAACAGAGATCTGTGGGTGGGAGTAGTTCACTCAAACGGCCCCAATTACTAATTTGCCTCTTCAGGACACGAGTAGCGGTGGAAGAACTGGGTTATGTGCGTATCAATGGACTCCCTTGCTACTGTTGCTAATGGGCTGTACAGTACGTAGACATTGGGCCAGGACCCAACAAACATACCTGGGGCAGCGTGCTTTTGTCGAAGGTCCGCTCATTTCCTTCAGATGAACTATTTTCATTGACGATCGTTGTGTATAGTTCCCTATTCTGAAATCCCGGCACCACCTCTTACCCTCACCGGACGGAGAGCTTGCGCCAGCTATTGAAGCTGTGATCGATGCGTATGGGGTGAACGTGACCGTGATCGTCGCGCATAACGGACAGGGTAAGCTCTTGAGCCCATGAAGTGGAAATGTAACCTCTGACTTGGCGATCCGTGTTAAGAGGAGACCCCGCTCGACAGAGAACTACAAGCCACCGAACTCGCGCGAATCATGTCCGCGTCGTACCCAGACCCACTCGTCTTCCTCGGATACGTCGTCACGAATCCCCACGCAGCACGCCGTGAGTGTTTCTTTACTTTCAACGACGAGAGCGCGTCCTCATAGTAACCACTCCTCATTTCCAGCCGCGCCCTACGAAATCATGGTCAAGGACGGCCTCGTGCACGACATCAACAAGGACGACATGGACCGCTGGTGCGAATACATTTTCTATCGCGGGGTTCATAGGACGGCCTATGCGCGCGTCTCTCGCGGTTCGGTCACGGACACGGAGGTGCAGATTGGCCAGTTTGCTGTCCCGAGCTACGGGACGACCATAGGTGAAGGAGACGTGTCCGAAGCTGATCGCTACGTCCGTGTGTCGAAGGAAGATCTCCCAAAAGAACATGTACGTTCTAATGTTACTTCTTATCTCCTTCCCATTAGCTGTGCGCTTCAAACCCGCTCGCTCACCATTCCCTTCAAAGTGGTTCCCTGATGCGTTCTTCGGTAATGAAGACTCTGGTGGCGTCCGTGGTCACTATTACCACGTTTTCGACGCGGTACGTGCTTTGATAAATCGAATCCCTGAGAGCGGCAGAACTGACAATTTGGCGTTGGCTCCACCTTTTCCTCCATACAGCCACTGTACTACAAATATCCTCTCACGTCAGCGTCAGGCTGACTGGCGTTCCGCTCGTTGACTGCCCGCCCATTCTCGGTTTAGTGGCACCTTGTCCTTCGTCGTCTTTCTTCAGTGCATTTCGAGAGTGCAACGTAGCCCCGCGGACCTAAGCGTGCCATCGTATTGTTTTTTTTACCCGACCCGAGAATATCCCCAATGGTAGTTGCTTGCTTGCGTGAGCATGGCAAGAGATGGCGTGATTTCCTTCATCTGCCGATGGCTTGTCGCTGGCGTCTTTCCAGTGGTCGTTAATCGTTGCTTATTGTGTGAGTGGAAGTGTGTGCGCCGCTACGGGGATATGTACAACGGTGGAATAACCCCGCGCGATTCTTCGTCAAGCTTGAACCAATGGAAACAATATGCTACCTCGTTCATCGTAGAAGAGCCATTCTGCTAATGCCTTCAAGTTCCACATCGTTTTCCTCCTCATCACCATCTCCTACTTCTGGGGCACCCAGCGGACCTGCCCTACTATCTCTTTCGTCCCGTGACTGACGATCGCTTTCGTCTTCTGACCTTTCCCCATCTTCCTCATCCCCATCCTCCTCGCTCTCCCCTTCTTCGTCTTCTTCTTCTTCGTCGTCATCATCATCATCATCTTCCTCCTCTTCTTCGCTGTCGTTTGCATAAAACTTATCCAGATCGGTCCACCCAGCTCTATTGGGTACGCTCCCAGCCGGCGACGGCCCATCCGAACCAGCGGGAGTAAGCACGACGATCGGCGTCGAATGACCGCCGGTACCAATGCCGGTGCCGGTGCCCACGCCAATTCCCGCGCGCGATGGGGCAACGTACCCGATCGCGGTAACTGCCGGCGTGGACGAGGAGGAGGATGCGTCGTCTGGCGAATGGCGGAGGCTCGACTCGACGCCGTGCTCGAGCCAGTCGGGAAGCACACGCGCGTGCGGCACCTCCCGTCCGAGGACGAGCCCCAGCGTGCCGAGACGCTCCCGCACTCCACCGCTGCCGCTGCCGTCCTCGTGGGCGTGGTGGTGATGGTGGTGACTCGGTGGGCCCCCACGTGCCGCCGCGTTCTCTTTCCCCTCGAACAGCACGACACGTACCTGCGCGCGCCGAAGCACGACGCCGCCGACGTCCTTGGCGTCCACTGCGCCTATGCTCGGCACCACGCCGGCGAGCAGCTGCTGGAGCATTCGGCCGCGGTCGCGCACGTCGTAGTTACGGTCGTACCGCGCGAGCGCAAATACGTACTTCGCCAGTTGTGTCAGCGTACCGTGCGTTGGCGAAAGGACAAGGAGCTTCGCGGCGAGAGTTACGGCCTGCAGTTTCACTGGTACAGTCTAGACAACAAACGAGAAAAAAATTAAAAGGAAGGATGTTAGCGAGCTCGACTGATCGGGGGTAACCACAAGGGTTCACGGACTTCATCCCGAAATGACTTTGCGATCTTGCGCAGGATGTCTGGTGCCCAGGGTGCCACGCCCTCTACCACCGCGCCGGGCGAGTCGTCCGCGGCGTACTGGCCGACGAGCCAAACGACGCAAGCGCGTGCTTGAGCATGCCGGATCTCGTCGATACGATACGCGAGGCGTTCGACGATCGTCAGCGGTGTCAAGGAGGGGCCCGCGTGGGTGGCGCCTTGCATCTGAGTCTGAACGAGGGACTTTAGTTCGACGACGGCGTTCGAAACGACGCAGTCTGCGGAAGTGCTCGATTTAGAGGGCTGTCGAAGCAGACGGGCATAGAAAAGGGTGGTCTACCGTGCGGACTCTTGATGCACGCCATTAACGCGTTGAGACATTGCGTCGTCAGTTCTGGGAGGGTGCGGGCAATATGCCCGATCCCCTGGATCGCCCCAGCTACTAGTGTTTCATCCACATCATCTGAATAATCCTGAAAAAAAAAACGTGGGGGGAGGGGTTCGGCCGGCTATGCTATTGCGCAATGGTAAAGTACGAACGATAAACTCGCGCAACAGGGCCTGGCAGTTGTCAACGGTGACCAAATTTCGCAAGAGGCGTGTTTTTGTACCCTTCAATTGTGTGCTATCATCGGCGCGAACAATAAAGCGAGTATAATGTGGGGAGAACAAGTGCTACGATCCCTCAAATGTCAGATAGGCTTATAGGCTTGAAACAAATGGACGGAACGTACAGAAGCGGTATGCGAAATGGAGAGAATGTAGGCCAAGACGACGCGTTCTACCTCTGGCGACACGGCCAAGAGTCGCAGTAGCGGGCGAACAATTTTGTGATGTCGTGATGGCAGAGCCAAGTAATAGAACGCGCGAGTGACAGACATTACAACCTGCCAGCGAAGCGATGATCAAGATTCATTCTCTCTAACGAACGAACGAACTAAGAATATCATCCACTCACGGCAGGGTTACGCGATTGGAATAATGGTTCCGCAGACACGAGTAGAAGTTCGAGGTCCGGATCGACATCTTCTTTTTCTTTCTCGGGGCTATCGTCGTGCGAAGTAGTCGGACGGGGTAGCATCGTCCTAGCGTAGCGAATGAGAAGCCCGAGCAGGTTTACTTGGCCCCATTCGTCTACGTCAACAAGCACGCGGCAAAGGCGACGGTAGTGAGGGTGCAGTAGGTCCAATCGCGTAGGGCAGACTGCTTCGAACGCGGTGGCGACGCTACCAATGGACAACGGTGAACGATCCCGCAGCAGAGTCGACAATATCTCGATCAGAGATGGGAGTTGTGAGTCATCTAGACTTTTGTGGTAGCCCTGTGTTAACTTTCCTTCTAGAACACCCCCTTCCACGGTGGGGGAGACACACCTGCAACACTTCGGTATAGACAATGCCGCCGCCTTGCGTACGTATGGACTTGAATCAGCGGCACATTTCTTGATCGCCAGCACAATCAAGCTGGAGATGGTCGGGACAGGGATGCCAGAGAGAACGCGCAGAGCCATGGCGCGTATCAGCGGCGAACTGTCCGCGAGATCGCGTTGGAATGTATTGATAGAGAGCAGCGCCAGGTCCGGCTCTGCTTCTGCATAGCGAAGCAGATATATGTACACGAGCTTGCGGACCTCCAAGCTTGGAGCCGCGACGTTCTTGACCACTTGCGCAAAGTATTCTGAGACATTGCGGCCTTTCGAAATCATCTAGCGTTCTCCGACTGGGTGACACACGAAGGATGCGCGAACGGAGAGACACTCACGGCGATGAGACGTTTCATCGCCTCCAGCTTTTCGCGTTCGCTCCCAGAATCTAGCTGTGCTTTGATGTTCTTTGTCTTGTCCTCGCCGGTGTCGTAGTAGCCCGCGCCGCTGCTGGTCAAGGAGAAATCTCTCGTGCGCTCCGCCAAGGTCTCTTGTATGCGCATACCCAGACGGGTAGCGTTTTCGGTCCACGAGTTGAAATTGAGACCCGACATTGATCAAGTTGCATGAAGACCGGTGAAATGGGTTCTGTTTGAGATGTCAGCGTTAAACGTCGAACGTTGAGCAACTGGCCACTCCCAACTGCTGCCCGGGTCCGGGCCGACGTTGGCCGACAGCCCACACACCATTAACTCAAACTCCTACGGACTGCATTGACTCTACAGATGCCATGCAACGCCCTTGACCCACATCTTGAGAACTTGACATGTTGTTTAACATCCACAACATACTGTTAGAGAATGCCATTCTGTCCAATAGCCACACAGCAGCCGGCGTATCAAATAAGGTGTTTACTTGTCACACAGATACTATTGAGAAGATATAGCAGCCTAAGGCTCTAGAGATGCGGGGAACGTTCCGGCCTCCCTCTGCTCGTCAAACCTGGTGGTCTGCAAACGAAAGGTGCCAGTCATTCCAAAATGTGAGCTAAGGTTAAGGGACGACACGTGGAACATACCCATTCATCTAGAGGCGTTCAAATCAACACACATAAATTGAAGAAAAAGGCAGAAGACGTACTGGGGCAAAGAGACTGGTAAGCACGCTTGAACTGCTTACATGCCTGGAACTCTTCGCCTTTAGCCGCGATACACTTGAAGTAGTCCGTGTAATTCTGATAGCTTGCATCATTGGATCAGGGAGTCAAATTCCTCCAAAATAGGTCCTGTCTTACCAGTGTCTTGTCTGATTGGTATTGGGGAAACGGGCTGGGAGGCTGAAGTGTGAGTGACCCGACAAACTGTAGACGTGTCGCGGCGACGCACCATCGAACCCAGCGGTCTGAAGAACGTATTTGCTACATAGGAACGTGTATCAATATCATATCTTTCTCAAGCAATGCGAATATGTAGTTGTACCTCGGAGTACCGTCTGCTTCGGACATTGTGATGGTGTCAATGAAGGATTCACGGAGCAAAACGGTGTGCGATGGATGACTGCTTAGATAATCACTTTCCCTCTCCTCCACGCCATGGACGCCCTCAAGGCGGAGATTGCCTCCAAACGCAAAGCTCTTGACAATGGACCACAACGTGCTAACAAATACATGCGTAGAGCCGACATAGAGCGGCTGAAGGAAGAGGAAGAACGGAAAGCGCGTGAAGAGGCAGCCAACAAGGCAGTGGAGGCCGAGTCGCGACCCTCTGCATCATCCAAGGTGCGTTGCACCACCACCCTCCGAAAGTATATACTCCAGAAAATACTGAGACGCCGCTGGAGCTCAGAACACTGGGCTAAGCCGCTCCGAATCCTTGACGCCTTCGCTACCCGGGCCCGCGCGGTCGACCGCCTCTCCAGGCCCAGAGGGTACCTCAGGCACGCCACCCCCGAACAACGCCAACGCCGGCGTAGCCTTCAACATTTCGAACGAAGAGACGATCCGCCGTCTGCGCGCCAAAGGTCAGCCCATCCGGCTCTTCGGCGAATCGGACAAGGACCGCCGTCTCCGCCTGCGCGCGCTGGAGCTCATCGAGGAGAAGGGCCACGAGCGCGTGGGCGGGCAGAACGACTTTCGCAGGGCGTTGGAGGACGTCGAGAGCGCGGAACGCCTGATGCGGGACCGCAATGCCAACTCGACGACGGACGAGGGTAAGGGAAAGAAGAAGAGCGATTCTGCGTCGGGCGAGGGCGAGATTGCCGTGCTCGACTTGTCGCTCATCAAGACGGACCCAGACAAACTGTATCCCGTCATCTATTACACTCTCAAACGGGCACTCAAGGAATGGGGCGAGAGCTTGGGTGAACGTCCCGGTGAGGGTCTACTTGGTTGCCCATGTCCCTCTTCCGTCCCTCGTTGACACAAAAGTCGCAGAGCATGTGAAAAGGACGACTCAGGGTAAGCTCGCCGCCGCAACGCAAGTGCAGTCTGCCCAGTACCTCAAGCCGCTTTTCAAGTTGTTACGCTCAAGAGTACGTCTGACTTGCCCCTTCTCCGCTCTGGAAGTTCTGTTTTTCCTGCGGTTGCTCACACGCCGTTCACTTATAGTCCCTTCCGGATGACATGTTGCCACGTATGGCAGAGATTGTCCACCATATGCAAAAGCGTCAGTACCAGCGCGCCAATGACGCGTATCTCCGCCTCTCTATCGGGAATGCGCCTTGGCCTATTGGGGTAACTATGGTTGGGTAGGTTGTGAACCCTCTTGGCACGGGTGCACTTTCTCAGCCACTGATCCCCTGTCTGCTTCTTCTCCCATTTCATATAGTATCCATGAGCGGTCCGCGCGTGAAAAGATCTCTTCAGATCAGGTCGCCCACGTGTTGAATGACGAAGTCAGTCGAAAGTACATCCAGAGTTTGAAGCGGTAAGTGATTCTTGCATTGAACGATCAAACCGTACGTTGATTGCCGCCCAATCAAGGCTCCTGACGTTCTCACAGACGAAGTATCCCCCAGATGACGTGTCGCAACTCATGGGGTGACCGACCTGACCTGACCGGACCTGACATGGGCCTTCCGTCACCTCGTCACCTGTCTGTTTTTCTGCGATCAGGTTCTCTCGCTTCCATCGGTTCGAGGTTCGGTGCGAACTTCTGCGTGTGTTCGCTTGATCAGATCATTTGATACGTTTATGGTATGACATAACCTAGCATCTACACCACTGTTCTGCTATCGCGAACCATCGCGAGTCTCATCCGCCTTTACGTGCAAATTAAAGATCCGTGAGTGCGGAACGCAGTGGTGCTGTCTACAATTCGCGGTTCGTTGCCCATCTATGAAATGAAAATTATCCATATCACTCTGGTGGCTTCGTCTTCTTTCCTTTTTTCTTTGTCGTCTCCCCATCATGTGGATCTGCCAGTGCATGACCCTCACGGTTGATGTGTTCGAATAGCCTTGTTCTGCTTTCGAATGTCTCTCCGCAAACGTTACACTGTTCGAGAGATGTGACGATAAGCTGTTTACGTCGATTAAACACAGAAATGACCAAAAGGGGGTGAAGCAACCCAGAGATACGGGAATAGCAGTACGGGATTCAAGAAGGAGAGCGCGAATTGAATGGGATAGAATAGGGTCAGGAAACTCACTGCACAGCCGCTTTTCGCTTCACTCTCACGCGTCTTCTTCGCCGCTTCACGGGCCCTGCGCTTCTCCCGCTTTGATAATAACGATGACTCGTCTTTCGTGGAGTTTGCCGTGCCGGCGCCGTCGTCCTCCCGCGCGACGACATCGCCACCGTTCCTGGTGTGGCGAGTCGTCTCTCCCATTCTTAGCGTCCTCTCACGGTCATCCTCGGCCAACGCGACGCCGTCGCCACCCGCCTCTGGCTGTTGCGCAGGGGAAGAACCCCGCGCGGCACGTGCGTGTCCTTTCTGGGAAGGTTTGGGAACAACAAGAGGCGTCTCCAATGGTGATGGGGTGCGGGCCTTTTTTTTGGTCCGCTGTTGCCTGTCTGAACGTGGAGGAAATTCTTCGCCTTCCGTGGCGGCACCACCTTTCGCTTCTTGGGAAGACGCGGGCACGGGTGCAGACGGTGCGCGGTCAGGGGAGACCACCGAAGGTTCGTTATCGCCCGAGCCATCGACGGTGGCATCGGCCCCCGCCGTGCCTTGGCCGTCATCGACCCCGTAATCTTTGGCATCCGCGTCCGCATATGCATTAGGACCTAGGTCCAGCACGACTTCCTGGTCTTGCATCTCGCGTTTCAACTGTTCCACGGCTCGGAGGTGCTTCTTGCTCCGTTCGTGGCTGCTCCACGCGGCTTCACTTCTGAACGTTTTGTTGCAAGCGACGCACTCCCATTCCTCATCGTCCTCGGCACCTTCGGCACGTGCCCATTCCAGGTCTGCTGCGGCGTCGCTTGGCTCGGCAACCTTCTGCCAGTCCTGGGCGATAAACGTGGACTCGACTGTCGTCTTCCTCGGCGTCGCCGTCCCCGAGGCAGGTGCAGGGGATACATGCCCGTGAGATTGTGTCTGCCGTGCGATGTATGCCTTGTATCGCGGATCGCGCTTACGCACAAACATTACGAGGGTCTACACGAAGCTTCGGTTATTAAGGTGCAACTGGAGGTCGATCGCTGTCACGCTTACCCTAACTGTTTCATTATACTCCTTGCGCGCCGCATCTCTCGCTTTTTTGTTATCCCTTTCCATCAACCTGTAGATGTTATCACATGAGTACGGTCGCAAGCGCGCATCGTTACGATTTGCCTGCCTACCTACCTCCGGACTTGGCGGTCGGGGGCTTCAGAGATGTTCCACTGGTCGGACCACGAAAACTCTTTGGCCGTGGCGAAGTTGAGCCAGAAATTGTAGAACAGCCGCGCCGCCTCAGAAGGTCGCTCTTTGGACTGCGCCGTCCAGTCCCATGTCGAGTATCCGAAAGCAGGCAACTCCACATCGGCGTGCTGCCTCTCATCGCTTGTGAGCCTGTCAAACAGATTCCTGTATACGGTGAAGAAGCTCTGCAGGACAGATTAGAATGTGCCAGTCTCAGACTAAGGTAGCCATTCGCCACACATTTTCTTCATCTGTAAAGCCCGACCATATCGAAGGATTAAGGAATGCTTGGAGATGGCGAACGGTGAGCCCACGATCGCGCGCACGCGAGGGCGCAGCGCCCTTCTTGATGTCATTGACAACCGTCTCTGCGTCTGGCTCTGGGACAAGAGCTGATCGGTGGGAGTCGTACCAGGCACGCTCCTGATGATTGCAGAGGTTGTGAGATTAAGATAAAGCACTATCGGCGTAGGCTCGCCTGCTCGTCGCTCAGCACCTATCGCGTTGTGTTGTGTTTAATCGGATGAGAGAGGCGGGTAGGGGAATTCTCCCCATCACCAAGCTTAGACACGCAAATCGATGCGAGAAGCACGTACCTCATACGCTTGCTGCAATGCGGCAAAGCGTCGGGTCGCACCTTCCGGGTCCTCGTAATTTCTGTCGGGATGATGTACGAGCGCGAGACGTCGGAACGAACGCTGTTACAGAAGACGGATGGAAGTGACTATCAATCAGACGCGAGCCCATGATCGTCATCGCAGCGGCAGCGCCTTCCCCCAGCGCGGAGGAGGAGGAAGCACTAGTACTCACCCTGATCTCGTCCGCGCTTGCGCTCTCGTCCACCTCGAGGATCGCATAGTAATCCTGCTCCTGAGTGGTCGAGGACTCGTCTCCATCGGTGGCGTCGCGCTGCGATCTAGATTCGCGCGCACCCATGATAGCTGAGTTGCTCGGACACCTCTGCCGCAACGGAGCCTGAGGAAGGAGGGTGACCAAGAAACGAAATATACGAGAACTAGCCCGCGGGTTGCGTTGTTTGCTGACTCTACCATACTAAGCGCTCGGCCCGGATCACGTGCCACCTCGCTCTCTCGTCCGTCAAATCGCGTGTTCTACCCGACCCCGGACGTAACGGACGGGTGGTGTTCTCTCTCTCCCTCTCCCTCTTTTTTTTTTTGAAACCGCGATGTCCTCCCTCTTTGGCGGTAGCAGCTCAACTTCGACCGAAACGGGTCTCTCCAAAGGTAATACTTTCTTCGACTTCCTCCTGCCCTCTCCCAGCCCCTTCGGAGTAGTAATTTTGAACTTATCCACGTGGCAACGCACAGATCCCAATGCCCGCAAGGAGGCGGTCATGACCTCCGTTCGCAACGAACTAGCCCTCGCGAATGCTCAGGAACTCATCAACGTTAGTTTTTCACAACTCCCTGATTTTCCACGTTTCACCCTCACATAATGCGGCGTGTCTTCTTCTTCGTCGATGCATACCCAGAAAACAAACGAAAAGTGCTTTGCGAAGTGCGTGACCAAACCTTCCACCTCCCTATCCAGCTCGGAAGAGGTGCGCCACCTCTCCTTCCATCTTTTTCCCCCCCCCCC
>Ga0209488_10002178_pt1 | contig 16308 bp, 16 predicted proteins | sample Rivendell_Oct201_8_FD_188349 | JGI IMG/M metagenome (GOLD analysis project Ga0209488, IMG submission 188349) | Vadose zone soil microbial communities from the Eel River Critical Zone Observatory, Northern California, USA -... | ecosystem: Environmental > Terrestrial > Soil > Vadose zone >... | reverse complement strand
CGGTGACCGGTCCGGTGGTAAGCGATCTCGGAATGCCCGCCTATAGCGCCGCGAAAGCGGGAATGACGGGACTGACTCGCGCTCTGGCATTGGAAACAGGCAGATCGGGGATCACTGTCAACGCGGTGGCTCCGGGATGGATCAGGACCGCTTCCTCCACCGAACGCGAGATTGAAGCGGGACGCAATACACCAGTAGGCAGGCCGGGAACGTCCGCGGAAGTGGCAGCGCTGATCGTTTTTCTCTGCTCCGATGAAGCGTCCTATATCACCGGCCAGATCATCGTGGTCGACGGCGGGAATACCGTGCAGGAGTACAAAGGAGCAGAAGAGTTCATCTGACTTCGTTGTCCCTTAACGACAAATCTTAACGCTGTGGCAGGATTGCTCTCATCTCCGGCTGCACGGGATGCTTCGCCTCATAAGCCGTAATCGCCGCCTCGTTCTGAAGAGTGAGGCCGATATCATCCAATCCGTTCAGTAAACAGTGACGCGCAAAATCGTCCATCGCGAAAGTCGCGGAGAAACCCTGCCCGTCCTCAACAATCAGTTTTTCCAGATCAACCGACAACCCGTAATTCGCGGTGTCGCGCGCGCGGCGCATGATCTCCGCAACCTGATCCTCGCTAAGGGTCACCGTCAGAAGGCCATTCTTCAAACTGTTGTTCGCAAAGATATCGGCGAACGATGGTGCAATGACTACCCGGAAACCGTAATCCGCCAGCGCCCATACCGCATGCTCGCGGGAAGATCCGCAACCGAAATTCTTCCCTGCTACTAAGACCGTCGCATTCGCATAGCGCGGATCATGCAAGACGAAATCGGCCTTCTTTGCGCCATCTCCCGAAAATCGCCAATCGTAGAACACGAACTCACCGAATCCCGTGCGCTCGATGCGTTTCAGAAACTGCTTTGGAATAATCTGATCGGTGTCCACACTGACACGATCAAGAGGCACCGCGAGACCGGTATGTTTTGTAAAAGGTTGCACATTAAACCCTCAAAGCAACTGTCATCCTGAGCGAAGTCGTCATTCGCGAAGCGGACGACGACGCAGTCGAAGGACCCCTACTCACTCAAAGGCGCCAGTGCTGCTGCAAGGCGTTCTCCCCAAAACGTCATCACTCAAACTCCCAATCCCGAATATCCGTAAAGTGCCCGGCAATAGCAGCAGCCGCCGCCATCATCGGGCTCACCAGATGAGTCCGCCCGCCGCGCCCCTGCCGTCCCTCGAAATTGCGATTGCTGGTCGACGCGCAGCGCTCTCCTGGTTGCAGGATGTCAGGATTCATCCCCAGACACATCGAGCATCCCGATTCCCGCCACTCAAAACCCGCCTCCACGAAAATGAGGTCCAACCCTTCCCGCTCGGCGGTCTGCTTGATGGCCTGCGATCCCGGCACCACCATCGCTCGCACTTTCGGACTCACGTGATGCCCCTTGACCACGCGCGCCGCAGCGCGCAAATCCTCAATTCGCGAATTCGTGCATGACCCAATGAAAACCCGATCGACCGCAATCTGTTCAACGGGCGTTCCCGACTGCAAATCCATATATGCGAGCGCTTGCTCAGCAGCGCGGCGGTCGCCTTCTTGCACGAAACTGTCTAACTCTGGAACCCGAGCGGTCACCGGCACCACCATCCCTGGATTCGTTCCCCACGTGACGAACGGCGCGAGCGACGCCGCATCGATCTCGACCACGCCGTCATATTTCGATCCGGGATCGCTGGCCAAAATTCGCCACGAAGCCACCGCGTGCTCCCAATCGCTGCCTTTCGGCGAAAAGCGCCGGCCCTGAACATACGCAAAAGTGATCTCGTCCGGCGCGATCATTCCCGCGCGCGCTCCGGCCTCAATGCTCATATTGCACAGCGTCATGCGGCCTTCCATCGAAAGTCCGCGGACCGCTTCGCCGGTGTATTCGATCACGTGTCCAGTCGCGCCGTCAGTTCCAATCCGGCCGATGATGCCGAGAGCGAGATCCTTCGCCGTAACGCCTTCGGGCAACTTGCCGCGCACGTTAATCTGCATCGTCTTAGGTTTTCTCTGCGGGAGGCACTGGGTGGCCAGGACCTGTTCGACCTCTGACGTGCCGATGCCGAAGGCCAGTGAGCCAAACGCGCCGTGCGTCGAGGTATGGCTATCTCCACAGACGATAGTCATGCCCGGTTGCGTGATCCCCAGCTCCGGTCCTATCACGTGCACTATGCCCTGGTCGGGCGAATCCATGTCGAACAAGGGAACGCCGAACTCTCGGCAATTTCTCTGCAACGCTTCGATCTGTTTCGCTGCAATTGGATCTGTAATCGGCAGTCCGCGAGGCGTAGTGGGGATGTTGTGGTCGACTGTCGCCACCGTACGCAGCGGCTGGCGAACTTGACGTCCGTTGGCGCGCAGCCCATCGAAAGCCTGCGGCGACGTCACCTCATGAACGAGGTGCAGATCGATATACAGAAGTGGCGACTGCCCCTCCGGCGATATGACCAGATGGGCGTCCCAGACTTTCTCAAAAAGGGTACGCGGAGACATGGCTAAATTCAGACGCGCTCACGGGCGAAGCATCATGCCGCGCCCTGGGTTTTCTTTGTCTTAGTGTATCAGCGACGCAGGCATCAATCTTTGCCGCTCGGACGGCGATCGCGCATCGGCCCGGGTTTGGCCGAAGGCGCTATCGGCGACACGTACGCCTCCTGGCAAGTCCAGGATTCCCCTTCGCGCGTCCAGGCTTGCACCACAAATGATTTTTGCGATCCAATGGCAGTTCCGCGCTTTTCTTCCAGTACAAAACTTACGCTTGCTACGTCGTCCCGCAATCCTCGCACGGCCATCTGTGAGATGCCAAATGATTGCAGCGGACGGCCAAATTCCAGTTGTTGCCAATCCTCGCGCGATTTCGGATTGTCGGGCTCACTAGGAGTGCGCAGTTCGAAATCTTGCCCGACCAATCGGTCGAACGTTGCAGCATCATGTTTTTGAATAGACTGAAAGAGCTCATAGTTGAGATCGGCGAAAATCGCGACCAGTCGCGTGGTTGTCTGAATAGGTGTCGGGGAGCCCTGCGAAACTGCGGACTGCAACGAAGCGCCCGCCAGAATCACGAGCAAAAGGATCTTTCTCATGCGATGACGATACTCCAACAAGAAACAGGCCGCCCCTTGCGGCGCGGCCCATGTTAAACGCTACCTGTTACCGGGTGTAGAACGTGCCGCCAAGCACCTTATCGCACCCGCCGCCACGGCTGTTTTCCCAGTTCATCTGGATGAGCCAGTTGTGGCCCGCCAGCGTCTGGTTGTAGCCGCCGCTTCCGATCGTGCCGGTAGTCGGCCCAAACTTCCACGCGCACTTATCGGCATTTTCCGCCCCACCCGAGTCATACCACGCGTTGAGATCCGGATCGGTATCTGTCTCCTCAGCTTCGTGGGCCATCACCGAGGCCATACCATCTGCACCGCTGTCGCCGTTCGGGCTCACCGTCTGCGCTTCGCAGGCAGATGAGCAGCGATCGGAGTTACCGACAAACGAGAATTTGATATCCGAGCCGGAAATGGTCGCCCGGGTATGCCAACCGCAGTACCGGGTGCAGAACCCGGAAGTCTCGCGTACATCAGACGATGTCAATACGAAGTAGATCGCGTTGGTGTCCTTCGGCAGACGTCCGCTGGTGATAGCACTCGACACCACGGCTTGCACCCGTGAATCCGACAGGCCGGTGCCTTGGGAATAGCTGTCAGTGGTCGAACCTGCCAGGACAATGTTGCCGCTCACGTTGCCGGAATTGTCCCCATAAGTGGTGTTGATCCGGTAGTAATTCGATCCGTTGAGACCACTCGAGCCAAAGAGCGAGCTCAGCAGGTTCACCGTGGTCTGGCTGTCGGAAGCGTGCGGACCATTGGTCCAGTTGCCGTACCAGATGAAATAAGCCTTCATCGTGCCTTTGATGACCGGGCCGCCGTGATAGTTGATTCCATTGCCGGTGATCACGATTGGCGGTGCGATATCGTGCGGCACTTCCATACCCCAGCCTTTGCCGGTGGGGACTACGTGTCTTGCGTTTCTGGTGGTTTGCGCCTCCAGCAGCGAAAGGCCGACCAGTACAATCAGACCTACGAACAGCAACTTGCGCATACATCCTCCGAAATTTTTTCCAAGCATTTCGTTGAGGGTTCTGACCTGGTTCGTGAAACACACAAACCCTGTCGATGTGAACTACTTGAGAGATTTCAACATCGGGGCGCTACACTAGTATGACTCTGAGCCATGCGTCAATACCGTAAAATACCCAGTAAGTACCAAATTGGGAAAAAGATAGCTCTCCGCTGCGTCACAATTCGCGGCGGGTTAGTATTGTGAAAGCTCCCGGGAACAATCGGTCATGATTAACAACAAGCGGATCGCCGTCGTACTACCCGCCTACAATGCGGAAAAAACGCTGGAAGCTACCGTACGGGAACTGCCTGATCTGGTGGATATTCGAATCCTGGTAGACGACCACAGCTCGGATCGCACGGTCGACATCGCTCATCGCCTGGGTTTGCAGTACTACGTTCACGACCGCAATTACGGCTATGGACGCAATCAGCAAACCTGCTATCGCGAGGCGCTAGACGCTGGAGCCGATGTGGTCATCATGGTTCACCCCGACTATCAGTACACGCCCCTCCTGGTCACGGCCCTCGCGAGCATGGTTGCCTACGGTGTGTATGACGTTGTGTTGGGCTCGCGCATTATCGGCGGCACGGCCTTAAACGGAGGTATGCCCCTCTACAAATACGTAGCCAACCGCTTGTTAACGGCCTTCGAAAATTTATTCCTGGGGATCAAACTCTCCGAGTATCACACTGGCTATCGCGCCTTCAGCCGCGACGTCCTGACCCACCTGCCGCTCCGCGAAAATAGCGACGACTTTGTTTTCGACAACCAGATGCTGGCGCAATGCGTACATTTTGGCTACAACATCGGCGAAGTGTCGTGTCCGACAAAGTATTTCGAGGAAGCCTCTTCAATTGATTTCAGCAGAAGCGTGCAGTATGGGCTTGGAGTTATCGGAACCACTCTTCGGTTCGCCCTGCAGCGGGCTGGAATCGCGCACAGCGCGATTTTCAATCCCGAAGGCAAGACTCTGGAAAATGGTTCTGAGGTTTACTACGACCGCGGCGCCCGGGCGGCCACGCAGCGAAACTGATTCCGATCATCTGATCCGGCACACCCGCACCGCTGCATTCGCGTAAGGACAATCCAACCCCGCCGGTCCCGGCTCCTGCACCACGATCCAGTTCACGCCGTATTTCTGCCGCAGCCGTTCGAAGTCTTTTTTCTGGAATTGCTTCCAGTTCTTCTGATCGTCGATCTGCTCAAGCCATTTAACTGCAAGCGGGGGAAACATCGTCGTCGCTCCCTTGTCCTTGACGGCATCGGCAAGCATGCTCCGTTGGGCACGCGCCCGGAATCCAATTTCATCTTCGCCGGGCAGATCCATATGCTTTGGATCGAGCGCGAAAAGCGCATCGGTCGGGGTATTCTCTCGAATCCAGTCAAAAGCCTGTGCCCAGGAGTTACGCGGCGCGACTCCCGGCCATTCGATGTGTGCGCTGGCAGGAAATAATTGTCTCTGCGCCCAGTACATTCCGACACTGAGCGGCACAAACAGCACGAGCCAACGCCAGACGTGATTTGTAAGCACGTACTGACCCAGCAAACCACCTCCTGCTACGATCAGCACCATGTACCCTAAGGCGAAGCAACGCAAGGGCTGCAGCCGTGCCAAAGCCTCAAACCGCGGAATGGAAAGGAGCAGTGAACCCGCAAAACCGAGGAGCAGAAAAGGGATCATCGCCCGCGAAATCAATTCCAAATTGCGCATTCCACGCCGCCGGGAGAATCTAGCGAGCCACCAGAACAAAAATACAGGACCGATTATGCCCAGCCATTCGTACCAATGCCAGCGCAAGATGTAAAACGACGGCTGGCGGAGCGCGACCTCGTGATATGCACCCGGCGGTGGATCGAGAGTCAGCCCAAACGGAAGAAGAGCGGCAAATCCGAGAGCCCGGGGATGGTAGCGGTCCAGCGCCACGAGCAAAACGCAAATGACAATTACGAAGCTTCCCATCAGCGGATGCACCGCGGTGGCGAACCCAAGCCATAACAGCGCCGTCACGTATCTGCGTTGCAACACGTCCGCCACCGCGAACAGAGCCGCGAATGCCGCCAGATTTCGCGGATTCATATACTGGTCGAAGATGTAGAGCGCGGTGCCCGCCACCGGCAACGTCAGGAGCGCTGCCGTAAGCACTACCGCTGCCCAGCGCGCTCTTTCCTCCTTAAATAACGCCCCTGCCAAACGCCATGCGCCCGCCAGAAGTAGAAAGAGAGAAGCGATCTGTGCCAGAAATGCGATGCAGGCCACCGAAAGATGACTGAGCCGGACCAGAGCAGCGATTAAATTCGGATATAACGTGTGTCCCGCATGCTGTCCAAAGAATTCCGTGTTCGCCTGAAACAAGCGAGCGTCCAGCATCTTCAGCACGCCGGGAAGATATATCTCCGCATCTTCGGCATAGGGATGATAGCCGTGGATCAACAGTGCCAGCGCCGTCAACCCAAGCAGACCGGCCATCCATTTCATTGTCAGAAGATATTTCTCCTGCGAGTCGTTTTGCGCGCTCATTCGAAATCCGGGAAATTCGGAGAATACCTGCCGCCGGCAGCGACGGCAAACTCACGATCACGCACTCTTTTCACCGGTCCGCCGTTGCACGCGCACATGCGCCACCACCAGCCGGACATCGTTGTAACTCACGAAAGCCGGCACGCCTGCCTTGATCTCCGCCAGCCTTTCGACGCCTACCTTGCCACATGACGCTTCGATATGGGGCTGCGCTCCCGGCGATATCCACTGCGAGTTCAGTTCCAGTCGCCCGCTCTCGATCAGGTTCGCCACTGTACAAACGATTGTCGAGACCTCACGATCGCGAGCCCGCGCAATCTCTTCGAAGTTGGCGCCTTGCCTAAGCAACGCAAGGGTTTGATCGGCCGCCGACGGCTTCCCCGCGGGTGCGACCGATCGCAGTCCAGCGTCGTAGTTGCGCAAAACCTGAAGAATCTCCGCCCCGTAGACCTCGCCCTTCCGTTCGCCGATCCCAGGAACCTGCCGCAACCCCGCTAATGTCGTTGGCCGACGGCGGCACAATTCTTCCAGCGTACTGTCGTGCAGGACGACATAAGCGGGAACTTTCTGCTCGCGAGCCATGGTCCGCCGCCATTCGCGCAGATTTTCAGCGAGTCCCGGATCATACACAGTACGCGACGCCGTAGCTGGAGGAAACAAATCGGGCACCGGCCGCGGCAAAGAAATCCTACGCTTCGGCACAGGTGTGCCAACCGCAATTTCCTTCGATTCCGTCAGCCATTCCGGAGCGTTCCCACAATTGTCACAACTTCCGCACCGCTCCCACTTAGGAGTCTCTCCAAAGTGCACACAAATCTGGCGGTGGCGGCAACTCCGCGAATCGACAAATCGCGAGAGCACCCGTTTTCGGTCCCACGATCGCTCGCGTTCTGCTTCGTCGGAGACTTTCCCGATGAAATATTCCAGCAGAACGTGATCCCGCTTCTGCCAAAGCATCACACAATCCGCCGGCTGACCGTCGCGCCCTGCGCGCCCAGCTTCCTGGTAGTACTGCTCAATCGACTTTGGCAGCGAGAGATGAATCACCGCGCGCACGGCCGGCTTGTTGATGCCCAGTCCAAACGCGATTGTGCCGACCAGCACTCGCACCTCGTCCGACATCCAGCGCTCCTGATTCTGCCGGCGCATCGACGCTTCCATCTTCGCGTGATACGGAATCGCCCCGAAACCTTCTTCCTGCAAGCGCTCAACTGTTTCCTCGACGCGAGCAATGGTTGGCGCATACACGATCACGCTGCCCTCCGTGTAATGCCGCAACGCGCGCAGCAGCAACTCCATCTGTGTGTACGAATCGCACTCGCGCGTGATGTAGCGCAGATTCTCGCGGTGGAAACTGGCGATGTACAAATCGGGTTTGCGCAACTGCAGCTGTTTCAGAATGTCGTGACGAACCTGCTTGGTGGCACTGGCCGTAAAACCCGCAATCGGCAGATCCGGAAATCGCGTGCGCAGACGGCTCAACTGGCGGTAGTCCGGGCGGAACTCATGTCCCCATTCCGAGATACAGTGCGCTTCGTCGACCGCGAAAAATCCCACTGGCACCTGGCTCAACCAATCAAACGTATCCTGCCGCGCCAGCCGCTCCGGCGAAAGATAAAGCAGCCGATAGTCGCCCCGCTTCGCATTGATCATCACTTTGCTATGTTCGGACGACGTCTGAAAACTATTGACCGCTGCCGCCGGAATTCCCATCTGCGCCAACTGAGCCGCCTGATCCTGCATGAGCGCGATAAGCGGAGAAACCACGACCGTCGTCTTACCCGAAATCACCGCTGGCAACTGATAGCACAGCGACTTGCCACCACCCGTCGGCATGACCACGCAAGTGTCCCGCCCCGCCAGCAAACTGCGAATGATACTTTCCTGCTTGGGGCGAAATTCGTGATAGCCCCAGTAGCGGCGAAGTGTCTCCATCAAATCTGGCGAGGATTCCGTCATGAGGTCCGTCTGTCGCATTATAGAAGAGCATCGCTGCGATCAGTCTGTGACCGGGTCGTGCTGAACTTGTGATGAATCGCGATCAATGACGATCGCCGTTGCGAAACAGATGCGAATCGGCGTCATCTCCGACACTCATGGCCTCCTGCGTCCCGAAGCGGTCGCCGCACTACGCAACTCCGACCGCATCCTGCATGCTGGAGACGTTGGCAATCCCGAAATTCTCGACCGCCTTCGCGAACTTGCACCTGTCACCGCCATCCGCGGCAACGTGGATCGCGAACCGTGGGCCAACACCTTGCCCGTAACCGAGGCCATTGAAGTCGAGGGAGTCTCGATCTACATGATCCATGACTTGGCGCGAGTCGACCTGAAACCTGAAGCCGCCGGATTCGACATCGTGATCTACGGCCATAGCCATCAACCGAAGATTGAAGAAAAGAACGGAGTGCTCTATTTCAATCCCGGCAGCGCCGGCCCGCAACGCTTTCACCTACCGGTGAGCGTCGGCATGTTGGAAATTAAGACCGGAAAAATCCGCGAGCAAGTCGTCAACCTGAAGATCCAAACGTAGCCCCGGCGTCTCGCCGGCCATCCGGATGGCGTCCCTTCCTCCGCGCTTGCACAAATGAAAAGGCCGGCGCTAGGCCAGCCTCTTCTCTACAAATTTTGTCGGACAATCGCCCGCCCGACACGACAACTACTTGCCTTTCGGGGCGATGGAATCCTTCGCGGCCTTGGCCACGCGGAATTTCACGACGGTCTTGGCTTTGATTTGAATTGGTTCGCCGGTCTGCGGATTGCGTCCCATACGAGCTTTGCGATGCGCTTTCACTAGGCGGCCCAGACCCGGCACGACGAACACGCCGTTCTTCTTGGTCTCTTTAATTGCGGTGTCAGCGAGGTGCTCCAGGAAAGTGGCAGCGGTCTTGTTGTTCGAGCCGAGCTTCTCGGCCAGGTGACGCGTGAGTTGAGTCTTGGTCATACCAGAAGCCATGAGTCCTCCTTGGGGGACAATTGAGATTTTCTGTGGAACGAGGGCATCTTATCGCACTCAGGCTGTGGAAAAATAGCGTTTTATGCAGATTTTATGCGGTTTTTAATGAGGTACCCCCTGAAAACCAGCCAAAAACGAAGGTTTTACGGATCTCGAGTGCCAAAATGGCGTGAAACGAGGTCACAGGCCGCAAGTACCGAAGGTTCGAAGATGCGTTGAAACGCGATGTCAACTTTTTGTTCTCCCCACTAGCGACGCGGTTTTTTCCTGCCACCTGCGAACTGCCACCTGCGATCTCCCTTTGTCTGACAGTCACATCGTCTCGAAAAAAGTCTCTTGCATGCTAGCCGCAAGCGCTCTCGCTTCGTTACACTGAATCCCATTTTCAACGCACTCTTTGCAACGTTTCCAGGAGGTTTTCTTATGCCCGATGCCGCGCTTAGTGGCGGAGAATTCAAGAAGCAGTTGCGCGCCGGAGCGCCCAAACTGGGCCTGTTCCTCAATGCGCACAGCCCCACGGTCGCGGAGCAACTCGCGCACAGCGGATACGACTGGCTGCTGGTCGATACCCAGCACGGTCCCATGAATTACGAAAAACTTTCGGCGATGTTGAGCGGCATTGCGAACGGCGGCGCGAAATCCATGGTGCGAGTTGGCGGATACGACGACCGTCCCGGCATCCAGCAGGCGCTCGACCTTGGTGCCGACGGTGTCCTCGTTCCGTACATCAACACCGCCGAAGAGGCGCGCCAGGCGATCAGTTGCACGAAGTATCCGACTGTCGGAACGCGATCCGTTTACTTCCCGCAGCGGAGCATGAACCGAGCCGGACTCCTCGGCTACGCAGGCAGTTGGAATAACGAAGGCATCGTCGCACTGCAAGTCGAAACCGCTTCCTGCATCGAAAACATCGTCGAGATTGCATCCGTCCCCGGCGTAGACATTCTTTTCCTCGGCCAGAACGATCTCTGCATGTCGATGGGCCTCTACAACAAATACGAATTTCCGCACATGTACACCTCGCCCGAACTGGGCGCAGCCACGCAGAAACTCGTAGACCAGGCACGCAAGAACAATGTCATCCTTGGAATCTTCCTGTTCGGCACATCGCGCGTCGGCGAGTTTCTGGAGAAGGGTTTTACCTTCATCAGCGTCGGCAATGACCTCCACCACGTCCTGACGCAAGCCGGAACGTATGTAAACGACGTGGAGAATATCGCGAAGGAAAAAGGCAAGACCTGGAAGCGGAGATCGACGGCGCTGTTCTAGAGGTTCAGAATCTAAATGTAAAAGGCCGACCCAACCGGGCCGGCCTTTCTTCGGCGAGAAAGCCAAGCACTACTTCAGTCGCGCCATCCAGGTTCCCTGGTTATAGTTCGCGTCTAGCCAGGTGCCCACGATGGTTGATCCGTCGGCCGAGATTGCGAGGGCATTAGTGAGGTAGATGCCATCCGGAATTTGCGCCCCTGCTTGAGTAAGCACCTTTTGAAGGGAACGCATAGGCGCTGTGGGTCTCGCGGCGTTCCAGACAAAGGCTGCCACGCCGCCGTTGAACGGATCGCCACTCCAACCCACGACCTTCCCCTTGTCAGAAATGCCATTGGCGATGCTCTGGTCGGTGGGTATTCCCGAAACTGTAGCCAGAGAAATCAGTCCTGCTGCGTCGGTGTAGTAGAAAGCATAAATTCCGTTCAAAGTCGCAGCCTGTCCAACGATCTGCGATCCGTTGGAGCTAACGGCAGTCGCTTCGCCCGGAGTGTTGACCCCAGTGAAGAGATCGGATTTAGGCGTCCAGCGCACAGCACGCCGGATCCTCTGCTTGGGATGCTCGTAGAATCCCACGATAGTCGAGCCGTCCGCCGAGATCGCACTGGCCCGGCTGCTCGCACCCTTCGGGTGACTCAGCCCAACCATGCCGCGACCTTCGGTCCAGCGGAATCCCTGTGCACCGGGACAGTACCACGCCAGTCCGACCACCACCGACCCATCGTGGTTCACGCCGTATCCGCTGCCCCAATTTCCGTCCATTGTGCAATCTTTGTTCGGATGGCCAAGATTCATCCAGCCCGTTGTCTCTCGCCACCTGCCTGGGTTTGTGTAACCGTCCGGACCAACGATGGTGCCGGTGATGGTCGATCCATCGGCAGAGATGCCGATGCTCGAATCAAGAAAATAGCCGGCGCCAAGATCCACGAAGCCTTGCTCGGCTGTCCAGCGATAGATTTCGCCGCCGACATTCGCCGCGAGAACCTTGCCATCGGACGAAAGAGCGTAGTTGACCCATGTGTTTACCGGAACATCAATCATCTGGAATGTTGGCGATTGAGCCCGTTGGGCGAAGGAGAGTGCAGAGAGAGCCGTAAACAGACAGATGGCAGTGAGAATTAATACTGGTCTTTTCAAATGTTCACCTTCTTGATATCTGATTTTGTCGCGCTGGTCAGCTAAACTCGGTTGAGCATCAACGAAGCGGTTCGCTCTGTTCCCTGGAAGCGGCCGTACCGCGACGAAACGGCCAGCGGACGATGAAACCGGGGGAGGGCCCGACGACGGCTTAATGTATACAGTGTTACGCTAACGCCGTCAACGAAAATCGTAGGAGAAAAAATTCGTGCCCCGGCAAGCAGACCCTGAGTTGGAAATCCGCGTCCTAAAAGCTGCCCAGAAGCTGTGGGCAGCTGGAGGGCAAAAAAGCCTGACCATGCGTGCGGTGGCCAGGGCTGCTGGCACGAACACGCCATCGGTTTACCGCCGCTTCAAAGACCGGCGTGCGTTGCTCCGCGCGCTGCTGCAGAAGCATCAAGCCGCGCTGGCAGTCCTGATTCGAGGTTGCAATTCCGTTCAGGAAGTCTGCCATTGCGTTTTCGAATATGCCCTCAAGCATCCTCGCGAATATGAGCTGATCGCGTCGAGGATCGTGATCACGAGTCATGCGCCGCGCCCAAATTTTGAATACGCAGTTCAAAAAGCCGCGGAGTGGCTGGGCGGCGAAGCCAAGCAACATCGTCCGCTTGTCATCGCGCTCTGGTCGCTCGTACATGGATCCGCCATGCTGCTGATCAACGACGTCATCCCTGAGCACGAAGCCACAGTGCGGAGCGCGTTCGGCCTGGCAGTAGAGGAATTGGTTCGAAACCACGCGGCTTTTACAAAGAAACGCTAGCAGCTTTCGATCGCTCTGCCGACATCCCCGTATCGGCGCATGGTGCTCAATTTGGATGGCATGGGCTTCGGGGCACTTAGATTCTCCTGCCTCGCATCACCGTGACTTCTGATCCATCGGCCAACAGCGCCGAAGCGGGGACGCCTCTTAACGCCGCTGCGATGTTCCTTCCATAGAGCTCTTCGACGTTGCCCTCAAGTTCCGCGCGATGAGCTCTCCAGACTCGCCACGCCGGATGCGTCACTCGATACTCCACGCAGCCGCCATCCGATTGCGTCGCGTAACCCCAGTAATGTTCGGTGATGAATTGTTCGTGAGACCCGTCCTGTGCCAATTCAGGTCCGCCTTGTTTGTCGATATTGATCCAGGACCACGAGCCGCTGGCTCTCCAGCGGTAAGCCACCGTCAGCGTGTTGTCGCCAGACGTTCGGATCTCGTGCGACATCGGCAGAGCAATGTAGTTTTCGTGGTAGATAGTGCGGGCCACAAATGCAATCGCCCGACGCGGAACAATTTCACGAATGAAAACAACACCCCGCCGGATTTCGTCGTCCGCCTGCCGACGCACATAGAACCGCAAGTTCACCTCGTCGAAATTCGCGTGAAAAGGAATCGTCAAACCGAGGACACGCGTCTTCAGAAAGCGAAAGCCAACCAGGCTGACGAACACCTTCCCATTCCAGCGATCAAGTTCCGTTCCGGCGGGTACGTATTGAAGAAGCAGACTTGCGTCCACTTCATAATTCAGCATGGCGAGATAACGCCATTCGGCAGTGAGAAAAACTCGCTCGGAGTCCACGCTCCCAGTTTATTCAACTGGTTCGTAGACGGAAGTGCCCATCCCTTCTTTTCGCGCTGCTTCCTGTAGTTGAACCAGTTTCTTCTGTTCCTCGTCAAGTTCTGTCTGCATGTGTTTGACTTCCTGCTGCTTCTTGATCTGGTACAGGTTGTACTCCGCCGCGTTGACATAGGCATTGGCATCGACGAAATGAATCGACGCGTTCACCTTATTGATATGCGCCTGCATGGTTTCCACGCGATCTTTTTGCATCAGGATCGCGCTCCTCCACTCCCGCGCGGTTTGTGGGGCCGCAGCACCCGATGAGGTCCCCGATTCGGCTTTCGCCTCGGCTTCTACAGGAGCCTGAGTAGGATTCGGGCTCTCCGGAATTTCCTCGTTGGTGATGACTTTCTTCGCAGTCTTTGTCCGCGTCTTTTCTTTTTGGCGTGTCCGCCGCGCGACCTCGCCCAGCGACTGGCTATAGGCGCTTCCGGCGAACGTTAGCAACACGCATAGTGCGACAACCGTGCGCATAAAGAACTCCCTGCCGCTTCTTCAGCAGCTTCGAACATGTTAGCCGGAAGCTTTTGGCTTCTGTAATTACTCCTGTAACTGCGGTTCGTTACCGCATACCTCTCCCTGACAGGGCCACCTCGATGACCTTTTGAGCCGACAGCCCGCTCTCCCGCAATTGCCGGATACTGAGCGCATCGTGCCGCTTGGCCAACCGCGCTCCCGATTGATCTCGCACCAGTTCGCAGTGAAAATATTCCGGAGTGCGATATTCGAGCGCACGGATCAACAGCAATTGTCGCGCGGTGGATTTGAGCAGATCCGCTCCACGCACCACGTCGGTGATCTGCATTGCCGCGTCATCGACCACTACCGCAAGCTGATACGCCGGCACATCATCTCGACGCCATACCAGGAAGTCGCCGAAGTCGCGTCCAGCAAGGTATTTCTGCGGGCCAAGATTCAGATCGGCGAATGTGATCTCTTCTTCATCCAGAACACGAAACCGCCAGTTCAATCCCGCCGGTTCGGAGAATTGGGGACCATCAGTACGCCCACGACACCGTCCGGGATAGACAGGTTCGTCGTCGCTGTCATTGGGCGCGATGGCAGCCTGCGCCAGATCCTTGCGCGAACACGTGCAGGGATAGATGAAACCGGCATCCCGCAATCGCCGCCAACCCTCGAGGTAAAGGAGCCGCCGTTCGCTCTGCGAATAAGGCCCCTGCGGGCCGCCACAATCCGGCCCTTCACTCCACCGGATGCCGAGCCACTGCAAATCCGCGATCATGGCACTGACAAACTCCGTACGCGAGCGCTGCGGATCGAGGTCTTCGTTGCGAAGGATGAGCGTGCCTGCGTTTTCGATCGCGCGCTCCGCAGCGATCCAAAACGTGCGCGCATGGCCAAGATGGAGAAGGCCTGTCGGCGAGGGCGCGAGGCGTCCGCGATACGAGTTTGGGGCTAGGCCCACATCGGCATTCTAACGAGGGATCTAACAGCGTGCAGACGTGTTCGCCGCGACACAGCGTGTTCCCCGAAACGCGGCTGCTGGCGCCGCGTCTGCGACTAAGTCCCTCGGCTGCAACATGTGCACATTTGGCTGCTGCACTGCCATATCACTTCCGTCTGCATCAGCAGCGGAGGTGGCACATGACAAACTTTCAGCAATCCCCAAACAAGACCAACAGGAACTATTCCGGCACGACTCTTTCATCTTGGTCGCGCCAGCAGAAGATCGCGATGATCTCCGGATTCACTATCCTCGGGATTCTGATCGCTCTCAGCGCGTGCTCGAAGCAGTCGCCGAAGCCCGCGCTGGTCGGCATTTCAGCCCAGGGAGCGCAATCCTCAACGGCTGCGGCAACTCTTGCGCCGCCAACCGCTCCCACAACGCCCACGCCTGTTGCGAACGAAACAAAGAAGAAAACGCACAAGAAACGGCCCGCCGCGTTCGTGACCTACAACGATCCCAAGACCGGCGTCTCGTTCCGTTATCCGAGGAAATATGAACTTGCTTCGGGCGATAAGGTCCGGCCGGAAATTGAGGGCCTTGGCCCCGTCCCGATGAACTTCGTTCAACCGGGTGGATCGGCAGTTGCCATGGTCGCAGCACCATCGACCACTTATCCCGGCACGGACTTTACGACCGCGTTCTTCCATGTGAACGTCAATCGCAGCCTGTCCGAGCAGGAATGCTCACTGTTCGCCGTTGCGGACACGCGCAATCCTGACGGCGAACCGATGGACGCCGAGAAAGTCAAGGTCCGCACCTTCGGCATGGAAAAGACCTCGAACTTTGCTGGCGACGCAGTGAAGCAGGGCGAAACTCAGTACTACCATCGCTATGAAAATGGCGCCTGCTACGAATTCGTACTCGGCCTGGGCACTGCCGGATACGGCACCGACAAGGACGTCGAAGCGGTTAACCACGATGAGGTCTTCGGCAATCTGGAGAAGATTCTGGCGAGCGTCAAATTTGAGTCGGTCGAGTGGGAGCAAGTAGTAGCAAAAACACCCGCCACGACTTCCCAAGACGCCCCCAAATAGCACCGCCTTTTGATCGTTGCTCCCGTAAACAAGGCCACGCCCATCCGGCGTGGCCTTAATTGTCGTGCTTCCGTTTGACCGATTTCCACAGCGCACGATAAACTAGTTGGGTTTGCCTGTAGATGCGGACCCGTTCTGGGACCGCGCCGCGTTTCCGGTCACAAGCCGCAGCGGGAAA
>Ga0209488_10002177_pt1 | contig 16322 bp, 17 predicted proteins | sample Rivendell_Oct201_8_FD_188349 | JGI IMG/M metagenome (GOLD analysis project Ga0209488, IMG submission 188349) | Vadose zone soil microbial communities from the Eel River Critical Zone Observatory, Northern California, USA -... | ecosystem: Environmental > Terrestrial > Soil > Vadose zone >... | reverse complement strand
CCATCGATACTTTTGGTCTCCGACCTACTCGCGGAGGGTCACAAAGTCACGTTTGACTTTGTATTTTAGTCTCTGAAAGCGCGCGTCAACTACTGTCCTTTCTGCACCAAGTACTCCGGTTTACCGTGACGGAGAGTACTCTTGGTGGCATGCTCCTGTAAGATGAGGTTACTCCTTTCATACGCTCGTTTCTCTCTCTTTCTCCTTGGCTCGGCCACGTTAAAAACACGTTCCACTCCCCACCGCTTCCGGCATTTGCATGGCCCAACATCGTTCGCGATGAGTGGTGCTACAGGGCCACACTCCCTCCAGCACCGCTCCTAGCCAGCCTGTGGGCGAGATTTAAGCTTAAAGTATCTGCAATTCGTCGAGTTTAATTCATAAGGGAACGGAAGCAACTGAAAGTGTTCCACCAAGGTTTAGTCTTCATCATTCGGATACGTCGATCGATTACAACCAGAACGCTAGTTGAGTGGCCCTTCTACTGCCACTCGGATAGGGTTCAAGGTTTGCCGGCACCGCCACGTATGGGCGTTCAGCGGCCATTGGTCGGAATGTGGATCGCTCCTACAGTTCATGCAGTGGCCGATCCATCCGCGAGGCACTACCCGGAGTCTTGAGGCTGGTCGGATCACGAACTGGTCTTCGTTCCGAAACCACCTCTGGATGCACAGCCCGACAGACCCAGCAGCAGGATTACGGTGTCTTTACTTCTGCGGCGAAGGTGACTTGGGCTTAATTGTGTAAATGTCCACCAGGATAGCAGTGAGTCGGGTATTTCTTCATAGTGTCCCGGGGACTGAAAATTAGTGGCCTTGATGATCAGCGGTTACTATACGTTAAGCCTTATCGCCCTCATAATACCATGCAATCGCAGGAATTGAATAGACCAGTAGAGCTGAATGCCGAAAAACTATCAATGTGAACGGACAACGAAATCGTTCTGCGAAAGGACAAGTGAATGGGTATTGTTCGCTGGGGTAATGTGTGTTGAGAACTCTTGCATGCAGCACGTACCAGCTTGAGCGTCTTGCCAGTTGCCAGTTGTCGGTCTATGGGCCGGGGTGATCACGTGAGTGCTCACAACTCACCCTACACCGGAAATTGCCGCAATCCCACCTGATTGCCAACTCGAGACTCAGGCTCTTATTCCGGCGTTGTTTATCGATGATGCCAACGTGGTAAGCGAGCTCTTGCCATGCGGCCTCGCTGAGCGTCCCCGTGCATATCCCTCCACAACATGCGGCTTCCATGCTGCTTTCTCGATTGAACCTTGATCCGAATGGATTCGTTCAGCCCGGTTACTGGACATAACGCTCTCCGTTATTCCATTAAAGTACCCTGTAAAACAAGCATACTACGCCCCCTCTGAAAGGATTGTTGGCTTGGGTGAGTACAAAGTACGTTTTTTGATGACAGTCATATGCACCTTTGGGCAATGTCGGACGACTTGATGACTCCCTATGGTTGGCCCCTGTGACCACGCCATCTCGTAATATTGCTCCTACAGTGGCCTCGCGAACACGGCCCCCTTGCCTCGCCTTCATACCGGCTAATGTTCATACAGGTCATGGTACTTAATTTGAAACCCGCTGGACGTGCGTCTCCAACATACGGGTCCTTTCCATCTAAGATCACTTATTCGCTAGATATGCGCTGGGGCCCAAGTTCGCACTTGCGTCCCCGTTTCCCTACCTGGGTTAGGTATCCTCCCAGGTACAGCATTTCTCAAGTGATGGTTTTCACAATCGCCGCATTACACCTCAGTATCACTCTGGGCACGTGGTGACCGCCGCACTTTCCCCATTTTGACGGTGGATTCCATGGAAGGCTTCCTGCATGCGTTAAATAGCCCCCGTAGGATGAACCTTTCTCGTCCAACAACCCTCGTCTCTCGGACATCTTCATGTCGCGCTTCGAAAGTGGCAAACGTACAAATTCAACGTCTTCGGCGTCGACTCGGCGGGGTAATTCACCTGTACCATCTGCGGTCTCTCCCGCACCTGGATCAACCTATAGCGCAGATCATTACCGACGCCCAGCTAGTTACTATGGCCAATCTCCAGCGCACGCCCTTACCTCTAATTCTTGGAGTGACGCAACTACCTCTAGTTATAGTAGTAAGCAACCCTCTCAAGCAGCAGGACGCACTCAGCACGTCGATGCCATGAGCAAGTTCTACGCTAACTCGTCGCGGGAGAGTCTATCCGCTCCCACATCGGCACCCTCCTCGACAAGGTCCAACGGAAGCGGAGATTCTAACCGACCTTCAGCCGGTTATAGCCTTCCCAACCCTGAGAGGGGCGTTCCTCCAGCCGCTGAGACAAGCAATTCTTCCACGTATGTAACAGAACGTGGTCGGACCACAGACACCCCAAACAAGGGTGATGCAGTCGCATCGAGGGAGAGCTCACGTGCGCCTCCTGGGGGCCCAGAAACTGAGCACACTGACGACGAGGCCTCTGATCAAGTCCAAGCCACAGACGACGAAGCGGACGACCCTTCTTCTCTCGCCACTCGTGGGAGTAGCAACCCCGCTACCACTGAAGTGGTCGAACAGATCACCCAGCCCATAGGACCCAGTCAGCACACCGAGGCCACAGGCCCAGCCATTGGTCCAGCGTCGAGGGAGACTTCACCCTCGCTCTCCTTGGACAGCTCCGCCGCCGTATCCCTCAACAGCGAGGATTTCAGTCGAAGTTCTGCGAACGATTCCCACGCTACAGGCGCTCATGGTCTCGCCGATCATGGCGTCTCATTAACTGAGACGACCATCCAACAGCCCACAGAGGTACCAGAGCACGATCAGCTCCTAAAAGTTCCGAGAAAACCCAACCCTTCCACTTCAACAGAGACCCCACATGCACGGGTAGACGCCCTCGAGGACGCGGTTGTGAACACTAACCAAGGATCAGCTACCGGCGTCTTACTTGAAGAGCCCCTTAGTCTCACCGATCTTGGGAGTGATGGCCCTTCCGCCACTGAGGCAGTCAAGTACCTTGTCCAGGCCGTGGGACGCGATGTCGTGACCTTTCGCCGCAACACCCAGGTCTCTTTCATGGTGGTGGAACGTGCACGTGAGATTGTCAAGGCGATCAATGAGTACATTGTCAGGGTGGAGAATAGTACCACCGGAGATTGGGACAGCTTTGAGAAGTTCACGGTGGCCATCGAGCCGTTAGAGGGGTGAGTCCTGCTCGGCCATGTTCGGGAATGTGTACGCTGACATGAATTCCGTTGCCTAGAATCTTATTCACGCTGCTTGCCTTCACTGAAGACGAGAAAGCACGATACTTTGCTAACACCAGTTCTATCGAAGAGTGCGTCTCGTCGGCTGAGAACTGGGCCAGCAACAGAGAGGGACTATCGAAAGCTCTCGATGGTTTCGACTCGCGTGAAGAGCTTGTGGTACGCAGGCATTGTCACGCATGCTATCGTGCGGTCCTTACATCAGTTGCTTAGGGACTTTTCGACGAGCCCAATACCGACTCTCGGAAGCGCGAGCACAGGGAGGCACAAATTTATGACGACCTGACACTTCTCGGCGAAATGAGGACGACAGTCCAGACCTTCATCTCCGAGGATCCGGATAAGCACGTATTAAGGTGTCCAGTATTTTTATGTTACTAACTTTGCTCGCAGATTCCCGCCACACGTACGACAAGTGGAGACCTCTTTGGACAAGTTACAAAATAAACTCATCAATGAGTCTCATCCAGACGTAAGCCGACGTCCGTTCAAAGGCCGTTTCTATACTGACATATACCCAGTGGCTCACTGTCATCACAATTAAAACCAGTATGCTGGTCGAGGGTGTAATAGAGATAGTGAAAGTCGCTTCCCTTGATGCCGATATCCTGAATCACTTGAAGTCGAAGGCTGTTTGGAAGGCCGCTTTGGAGTACGTATCCTCCGGCGTTTCTGGGCGAATTTGGGCCTGACGTTGACTAGGCTTGTAAAACTCTTGAAAGGTATAGACGAGAGTCAACCTGACTTACCCCAAAGTGCGCAAAGGAAATATAATGCCTTCGTCGAGACGCTCAAGGTCCGTCTTGCCTGTCACTTTTTAGACAGACTTCTTACATGCTACCGAAGAAGCCTGGCAAGTTTCCACTGCCAGGTTCTTATGTGGACCTCATGAAGCAAGCAGGCCACATTCGTCGACCTTTCCAGGCCCAGGGCTTCGCTCTCGTCATGCTCTGTCGTTACTTGGCGGATAGATTCAACGACATTGGGGACTCTGCAGTCACTATCGATGATTTTAACACTCTTGAGGAGTAAGTTTTGCATTCGACATATACCACCTCAACCTAGACGGCGTCAACAGGGCATTCGAACAAACTTTGGATGCACTACAGGCGGCTACCAGGGCTGTCATTGAACTCAAGACTTTCGACTTGACAAATTTCCGCTCACACGAAACGGTCGAGGCATTTGGGAAGGCAGAAGCGCTTATCCGCGAAAGCTTCCAATCTTTTAACGTGAGCCTTCTTGTTTACGTGACACATGTTCATCTCAGACCCCTCCTGCCCAGCTCGATGCGGAATGGACACAGAAGCAATCAGAGCTAACCGCTGCATTCAAGAAGGACAAGGAGCGTATGGCGAAATTGAACAATATGCTCAGTAGAGTGAGCCATTCGATCACAACCAAGCTAACATTCTCATGGTAACGAGAAGCCACAGAGCCCCAGTGACGCGACGGAGAAGGTTAAGGTCAACGTCACCATTCACGAGAGCTCACCAGATGGCACGGAGTTGGGTGCTACTTTAGGTACGCTGTTCTCCCTCGTTATGATGGTGAGTCTAATACCACCTTCTAGTCGAGGAAGTGACCACGATGCGCCTTCTCGCATTGCGCTGGAGTATCGCCGGAATGCTCAAGCCAGAAGAGACCAAGCGGCGCGCGCGCACCGCTGGCAGTTTCTTCAAACAGAAAGACGGGAAGTGGTTGGAAATCCTCGCATCGCACTCCACGCTCGAAGAGATTGTTGGCAGCGAGTCGGAGGTGGATCTCAAGCTTATCGTTCCCTGATGTTTGATTCCTGTATGCGGTATCCATTTCTGTTCTCTTTCCATCGTCCTACAGTAATTTTTTGCACGACGTTCCAATTCCTTGTATATTAGCTGAAGCATTCAGATAAGATATCCCTAATGATCCACTTCAAGTTGTGCCGAGTGGGAGTCACGGGACGGAATCACGTGCATCGGATATCTACATCACGTGCACGCAGACGCGTTTATATGCGTGGCACTCGTCAAGTCACTGACCAACCTAAAGCTGAAGACTACGACAACAGTAAAGCACTGCACCCTGCAACTACTTGACGGAAGTGCGGATAGTAGGAAAATACTGAAGCTGACCCTGTTGTACTTGGCTTCTAGCCCACTCAGACTGGCACTGCGCAGTTACGTTACGACTTCGGGTCTTGGGCACTAGCTCAGCATCCCTAGGCTTTACCCCGCATATAGACATTCAGCGGCATGTCTGAATCAGGGTCTGAGTTGGGTGACTACACCTACGCCTCTCTCTCTCCAGCCACCCCCGGCATTGGACCTTTCCTTGACGCCAACATGACGCCTTCCGACGAAAGCGAACCAAACTGTATCTTTTCTCAATCCACCCAGTTTGATGAATGTCCTGGAAAGTCACTCCCGACAACGAGCACACCAGATCTTTCTTCTGCTACGTCTAGCTCCCCCAACCGGTCTCCTGCAAGAGAGTCGCCTTCGCTTGTTACGAGCTCTGATTGTCCTCTATACGGAAATGCGGCTCCCGTGTTCAAACGGACGTCTGACCATCCTTTCTTTGATCGTCGCTCCGACAACGTCTTGTGGCAGGGTGCAGATCAACAACGCTACTCTAGAACAAGTGAAAGACTACGCATACAACCCAATTCTGCCGAAGGGGTCTCTGGTCTCTGGTCTCAATTGGTGTCCACAGCACACGACGCAGCTACCGAGTCAGCACAAACAGAGTATGGTTCTCGCTCCTCGGCTTCGCCTCGCCAGGAATTGCAGAGACCTTCATCGCTTGTCGGCGGTACTTCGGGTGATAACCCAATTGCTCCCGTCTACAAGAGCGCTGGTTATAATTCAAGGGGAAACAAACGAAAAGCGCCGGCTACGCATGACGAGTGCTTCGTTAAAGATAGAGGCCCTTCTGACACTCACTTCTCTGAATCTGGTGGCGCTGCCTCTGTCCCGTCTTGCGGTCCGAACGTGTTCCACCCACCTTCCAAGAGACGAAAATGTGACGCTTTTGGTAATCCGCTACTGCCTGTAGTATCTGCTTGTGCGGACTCCAGGACTCTCTCAGATAAGAATCTTATACCCTCAAATTCATCGCCAGTTCCGACTGTAGAAGGTTCTTCCTTCAGCACAACGCACGACGCCAGCAAAGTAGCGCATTTCTTTATGACACCAATCTCCATCTTACGCATTGTATAGGGCGGACAAGTTTCAGAAGTCGCAGGGCCATCTCACTCCCATTTCCCATGTGCGGCTGGGGCTGTTTCACCCTATCCGCCTACCGAACCGGCAACACCGCCGGTCCTGGGACGTAGTTGTGGTCTACATATTCCAATCCTCGAACCGGGAGACTTTCCTGAATCAGATATCCCGCCCTCTTTTAGTAGTAGTGGAGACACGGCACGAGCCCGTCTCATGTCACTGCTAAGGAAGGAGGCCCTCTTCCATGGGAGAGAAGGGAAAAGAGCCCCTCCTGCCTTTGATCTCGTCTCGGACAACACACTCGTTACGGAAGTCGTCTTGTGGATACTCACGGTACATGCCTTCACATATCAATAGTCATACGACTTCCTCACTGTCACTTGAAACGCAGGTCGAGCCACCACGGGGATCTCAAACAGCCTCATCGATTAGGGGAAGGAAATATTCATATGATCTGCATGAACAATTGACTGTTCACCATGATTCGCGATTCCTTGCTGCACTTTTGCTTTCTTTGTTCTTCCTTCCAGCGAGAGGTGACTTAAATGCTGTAGAGCAGCCAGACGAGGCACCCTGCGATGAGCTCAAGGAAGGTAAAACCAAGGTTATCTGGGATTACGCAGTCGCGGCGATCGCTCTCGCTGTCAAGGTACAGAAAATCGCATCCCACATCCTTCTCATCCTTATTCGATGCCGTTTTACGCAGATGCACCGAGACGTTTTTCCTCCCCTGAAACCTATCTTCGCGTGTCATTTTTTGGCCGTGGCGCGTCACAAAATGGGCTTGGAGGACCTCGAGGTGTGCAAATTAGGATAAATTCACCATATTCTGACATCTTCTAGTTGGCCCAACGAAACCTATTCGAATACTTCTCGTATGACCTCAGCATGCCAACTCCGCAAGAATATCTCGACGAATTGCGAATCGCCCTCCCAACGCTCCAAGATGCGTTGGGATCTGAGCACGCGTGGAAAGAAGTACTCAGCGAGACGTGGAAACAGCTCTTCGCTGCTGTGCCCTGTACGTATTACCCAGTCGAAAACACACAATTGTCCCGCTTAGATCAGTAGGGCCGGTTATGCTGCGTTTCCCAGTGTCGTTGCTCACGGCAACTGCCCTCATCGAGGCCATCACGCGAGTTGTCCATCGCCGGTTGTCTATTATAAAGACGATTACACGCGCTGAAATTTTGAGACATATCGGTGACGGGCATAGGAATCATGATGATGCGGCACCTGGCGCTGGCGTATCCACCCCGGAGATCACTCCGGTACATGAACCCGCGGACACCGAGCTGGATAAGCTGCGCGCAACGGGCACAGTATTTGAAGACATCCGTGAAATACTTGGCCTTTCTGAAGTATGGACTGCCTTTTCTTTGCTATTCTGATGTCCTGAAGTATTTCAGCGGGAGATAGAGGAATGCTCGAAGTGGCTTGCTTTGGTGAGAGCGGATTCAGAGAGGCCACAATGCTCGAAGTATTTCTCTGGCACCTCTACCTAGTTCTTAGGCAAAACTCAAAGAAATCCGTCTTCTCCCCAAATCGACAATATCTTGGCACTAGAAACGTTTCAGCTATACCTCTGTGCAGACATCGGCCTGTTAATTCTACGTCGCACGTTTCACTCTTCCTTGATAGATGCATTCCCCTTGTTTGAATTGTGTTCTCGCAAAGTATATTTGGACGACGGTAGGTCAGATAGTGAGATCAATGGAACCTTGAATGTCAAGGCGATCCTTATCAGTCCTTTATTTTCATTTATCCACAGGGTGCAGCGATGTATTGTTCGGTGGCGTCGACTGTCCGGCCAGACTACCAGCGTTGTGGACGTACTCAAGTGATTAATCAGAGCAGAATTCTGACCGGTTACTGAATAGCAGAACGCATCGTGATGAAAATTCGAGCAGTTGGAGAACTACGCTCGGTGGTAAGCCAAAGCCAGGGGAGGCCTCATCCGGGGTTACATCGTCGATACCAGGTATCTTGTACCAAAGCTCAGATTGATTGGTCGTCCTTGCTCTGGACCTTCATTTGGTTTCATTAATTTAGGCCTGCGCGCAGAACCGTATAGATGTGTTAGTAGGGACGTGAGAAATGAAAGGGTGCTTGGTCAGAATGGCGTTAATCGCGCTTGATATGAGCGCTCTGGCCATCTTCCCTGCTAAATGTCAGTAAGCAGTAACCAACTGGTCGGTCCGCAGCAGCTCTTTCAACAGATAAATAGATACCCAGTTCCGATCAATTCGCAATCGCGGTATGATTATCCTCATTCTCACCACCGTTTTTCTTGCTGGCATTGCCTTCAAGCGTCTTGAAAAGCACCGGCGGAAACGCCAACGAGTGCGTGTGGCTCATGGTCTTTTGGACGGCCCAGAATGGCTTACGCCCGTGTCTGTGAGCTTCCCTAGATCAGCAAATTAGCTGCCTTGCATAATCCCGCCGGCAGCCCAGTGGATGCGACAGACTGTGACGGTGAGAGTCTTCCGGATGCGGTGATAGCGACGGGAGAATCTGCCCCTCCACCGTATCGAACCTCAACGCCCCACCCCGGGCCAGCCGAACCTCCGGACGGCCCGGATGGCCCTCGCCCACTTGGTCCCACAGTGCCCGAGCGAATTCGTATGTGTAAATTGTTATCGGTTTGGGGCGCGTGTTGACCCTATCTCCCGTGTCATGGCATCAGTCGAACATTCTGGGACATACGTCAGAGACAAACCTCCACCGTATAGCACAGCGGTCCTCCAGGTCCAGAATGCATGAAGCCTTTGTCCACCACCGGTGTGCTGACTCGCCTGTTGGCTGACCAATTACAGTATTCGCATGGTTGGTCGACTGTATTTTGTATCCGTATCTCGGAGTTTCCGCATGACTGGTAACCCAATGAGTCCGGAGATGACCTCATGCAGGAGAGAGGGGAGAAGGAGAGGCAGTTTGTTTAGATACCCATCACACGAGAATCCGATTCCCGTCGCGCTGCCGCGGTGCATTGCATACTAGTAGCATGATGGTACTGCGTGGGAAGCACGTGAGAACTAGTAGTAAGACGTCAGCGCATTCGCCTCTTCCCAGCGGTGCTCCTCGGAACGCCAATCCAAACTCAATCGAAGGCTTACCGGTACTGTAAAAGTTCAAGTCCCTTGCCGAAGAACTTGAGATCCGGTTTCCAAGCCCTCCACACCTATCGCCTCTCTGTGATCGAACGCCAAGGACTCGTGTTCGATGTTGTGGCTGTCACGGTATCGACGACGATGGCACCATTCCTCGCCAACGAAAATCCACAAACCACAAGTAACAAAGTCGGATAAAGTCGGAGCTATTTGCATGGACGGACTCTCGTAGTGAGTAGAGAGTACGCCACGCGCGCAAATCATGACGTCTTCGCTGGTGCATGTCTATATGTCCAGAAACCACCCAGGCACATCTCAATCTCGACTTCGCCAATGTCTGTACGCTAGCGACCCCAGTTCCGCGCCAAAACCACGCGCCTCGCGCATCAGGCTTGCCAGTCACCACATTCTCAACGCCGATCGCATGCGGGTTGAACGTGGCCAGTGTCAGCGCTCCGCTCGTCGTCACGTGCAATGTGAGTGAAGAATTTCCTCAGTCGTCGAGGCAAGCCGTAGTAATAGCGCTGATAGCGGGCAATACGTGAACGTACCACAGTGCTGCTACTTGCGCCTTCTCACAAAGACACACAGACAATCACATTTCGTTTTACCATTAGTTCTGCTTGCCCCTACAAATCGATGACCCCTGCATATCCAACGTGTATCCAGCACCGGGCGGCGCCCTAGCCGTCATGAGCCCGTTATGCAAGTTACTGAAAGGAACACGCGCATCAGGCAGACCCCCAAGTCGCGAACAATCTGTGACATGCGACTGCCTCGTGTTGGGATGTCCGGCTCCATGGGCTGCCCTATTATCACAAATCACAAGCCTTGGCTCACAACATGAACGACATGCTGCCTACACCCGGCAACCCTCTCACAAACCAAGCGGGTGGGCCCTAGTTAGGAAATACACGCGCAAAGCGCAGGCACTCCCACCACAAAAGCGCTGCTGCTTCCTGACGCTAGCACCCATTCCCCTCACCCTTCACTACCACTACCACTACCACTACCTCTACTTCAAGACAACAGAATGGGTAACGCACCAAGCTCCTCCCGTGGCTCGACACCTCCGCCCGAGCTAGGCCAGCCACCGCGTGTACCACCGCGTGCTCATTCTCCGCCACCTCGCGATGCACTCGCCCTTATGCGAGGGCAGTCACTCACCTCTCTGGCCCACCCCCAACCCGCCACGGCAACTTCTCTTCCTTCCCCAGCGCTGCGCGCTCCTATTCCTAAGGAGGTACCTGGTCGGCAGGAGGCACTCCCAGAACAGGATGTTGGCGAGGCCATGCCTGGTGAGCTCGATGGGCCGTCAATCCTCCGCACAGACTGGTCCACTGCACGGGCGGCTATGGAACGGGCTATCGGCTCTCTACGCGACCGTGCGGAGGAGATCGCGAGGGAGACGATGGAGCGTCGTCAAGAGCAGCGTGCGTTAGAGGAAGAGGCCAGGGCACAGTACGAACGCAAGATGACGATATACGAAGACGCGGAGTCTGACCCTTTGGACGAGTTGCGCTTCCCACCGGGGCTGGAGCGGGGAGGTAGCGAGAGCGAGGTCTCTATGGTGTTCCATTCGTCGGAGCCGACAACGGAAACCTTGGTGGAAGAGCCGGATGAGGTAGCGGAGGCACCGACGGAGAGACCTCCCGAGAAGGTCACAGAGCAGCTGGAGACCCACGAGTTCCCGGTGGTTGACCCCATCATCATCTCACAGGAGCCAGACGCTGCGAAGGACTTTGAGACCATTCCTCAGGGCCCGGTCGTCAATCCGGAACAACCTCAAGAATCCATTGAGGAGCCCGAGGAGGAAGCTACGAACGTCGGCGAAGCCCAGACATCTCACGAGGTTACACTAATCCCCGATGAAGCTCCCGTCGCCATAGAGGAGCAGCATCCGCTCGACCAGGAGCCCCTCGTTCCATCGGATCACCTCTCCGGCCGACCTGAAGACGCTTCCGACACGCAGTCCGAGCATCTGTCATCCTCTATTGAGTTCCCGCGTCCTCACACCCCGCACCCCGCCCTCGATGATCGTCGGGGCGCATCGCCTATCCCATTCCCCGTGACAAGTGATCATGAGGACCAAGGGTATGGCACTCAAGACGACGAGGACCGCGCCACACAAGGCTTGCACCGTTTCCCAGCCAAGCACGTACACTGGGGTGGCGTGGAGGCGCAGCCCGCGTACCAGCAGCCACAAGACGACGAGGACCACGCGGAGGAACCTGAGCAGTCGCCACCGTTCTCCAGACTGTTACTCCCGCCACCCCCGCCGGCGCCGGCGCCACAGCGGGATGCGCGACCGGAGCGCGCGACCAGGATTCCTGCGCGCCGGGCCATGCCCCTAGCTCTCCAAAAGCCAATGAGAAAATTCGAACAGGGCGTTTATACTGCGACAGATGTCCGTTGGGGGATGGCACTCGACCTATCCAGCGAGGACAACAGGTCGCCGATTGCGTTTGGGTCGCATGGATGGGAGAATCAGCGGGTGAGCATTGATGTCCTCTACTCCAGGGTGTCGATGCCCAAACTCACTCGCACGCGTCGTATAGTGGGAGTTCCGTCCTTGTGGTTCCGGTTTTACCATCAAGAACGTCAGCAGTGGCACGTTCCTTGCTCTTGAGGACCTGCAAGGACTACATTCAGAAACTTTCGTGGAAGTCGTCACTGGCGACTTTCCTACGTGTTGGGAAATGGAAGTCATGGATAACGGTAGCGCGGAGGACGGCGAAGATGAAAACGAAGATGTATACGCACGGTACGTGCAGGTCGCGCTGTAGAGCTTCCGGAGAGCTTAATTTCATCGCCATCTTAGCATCCGGCTGCCGCGCTCCGAGATGGCTCTCGGCTTCAAGGGGGGCTACGCAGGGTCTCCGGTACGTTTCCGCATCCCCCTGTGTCGTGCCCTCTCCGTATCTAACAGTGGATCACATAGCTTTTCCTGACAAGGGACGCGAACACGATGAGCACGTACTGGCGACTGCGCGCGCCACGGCGCGAGCAGGTCGTGAAGAACCCACCGATCTCGACGACCGAAACCGTCCGGCACGGCGGGGGGACGACTTTGATTACAACTACGATTTTAACGACCACGACGACAAGAACCGTAACGAGGATGGTTTCGGACGACGCGGCATGAATGAGAAGAAAGCCGTCTGCGACGGCAATCACGACCCACGACCCACGAGACATCCATACATCATGACACGACATTACCTAACGTTTCGCATTTTCGACCTTTCAGTACTTCAGCTTTCACGCATCGCCTCAGTATTCTCATCTTGTAATATGTGTTCCTAGAGAGCTTGCAGCTCGGAAGAAAAATAATATTGATATTTGATGACCTTGTTATATTGAGATGGCTTACAGTAACGTATAGAAATGATTTATGATCTCCCCATTCTGTTCGTTCAATCTTTCGATATTCAAAGGTTCTGGGCGGCAATGACCATCATAATCCAACTCCACCCGATTCCAAGCACAATGTCTTCACATCCTACCTCCGTCACTTCCGCCGCATGATTTCTCCGGTGCACCGGCATATCCTTCCAGTCATCTGGAACGATGAATGATCAGCCCCGCATACAGACCGGTGGCGCCGAATACTTCAACTCCGACGACGGCTCTCCATGTTCTCCTCCATTCTCCTTCCCCCGCACAAACCTGCCATGTTTCTACGTGGCTTCTCACCATCACCATCACCTTCCAAGTCCACAACAATTCTCGAATGTGGACGCCCTGCGGGAGGCTGCACTGGTGGAGGCAGAAAGTCGAGATGAGGTATACCTGTGCATGGGCTTGCGGGAAGCATTGAACCCAAGCTTGCGGCTGCTTGCCTGCTGGTGACTGGAATTATAACGCCCGTTGCTCACAGAGCTGGACATTGGGCTGAGGAAGGTGTATAGGCGCGAAGGTTAACGCGCTGGTGAGTTCGCCCGATGTCTAGGGAGAGGGAAGCATTGAAGAGAAAAGATCATGGATAGATGCTATGGCCTGTGTGTGCGCAAGGCGGCTGAGCGCTGAGCAACAGCGACGAGCAAGTGATTCGCGGGTATTTCCGGCCCGCGATGTAGGGGTGTAGTGGTGGAGCAGTGTCATGTCTACAACTGTTCTGCCGTCACCATGTGTTGTAGTCTTCATTTCATGATTGTACTTTGCCTTGTAGGGGTTCATATATCGTAATCCTGATACCTTGACGCCGTCTTCGGAGTCTACAGCCTCTGCCAGCGTTTTACTGCCAGGAGGCCCTGCTTTTCTTTTTTTCGGGCGTCAAGACTGCAACATAAATATGCCTTGTTTCTCGTGCTTGATTCATAATATCCCCAACGCATAAGCCTTGTATATTCACCAACATCGATATAGGCCATGTCCTCGTTCTCTGCCTATCTTGAAGCATCCAAGCTCTCACCACTGCGTCTGTGGATGAACGTGCAAGATCATGGATTTCTCTCATTTGGAATCATTACTGGTCTTATTATATTTTATGCAGCTCACTACCTTGCAAGTCCATATCGCAAGCTACCTCCTGGGCCTCGTGGTTACCCGATCATAGGGAGTCTCCTCGAACTGAGGAAAGAACAATGGCTCAAGTTCGCAGCGTGGCAAAAGGACTACGGTCAGTTTGTTGTCTCCATCCTCTCTTGGCAAATCTCTGAATCAGACCTGACAGGGGATCTCATCTACCTCAAAGCAGCTGGCCAGTCGATAATCGTTCTCAACTCTCATAAAGTTGCAGTAGATCTCCTCGATAGACGCTCAGGAATATATTCAGATCGGCCGCGAAACATTGTCGCATGCGACATAATGACGGGTGGACTTCTCTTCCCATTCGCCCGGTATGGCGATGCGTGAGTCATTCTTCATTTTCTGAATCGATGCGCCACCTGAAAATGCGGACAAAATCATTCAGTTGGCGTCGGATGCGCAAGGCTTCCCATGAGGCGTTCAACAAAGTCTTGGTTAAGAGATTTCACACGACGCAAACAACGGAAGCTGTCCTTCTGGCTTCTGGCTTGCTGGACGAACCTGCAGAATGGGACAAGCATTGTTGCCGTGCTGCAGCATCGATGATTCTCTCTGCCGTTTACAACTACCCTACGATTGTGTCTGAACGAGATCATACTGTGGAGGCCATCAATGATTGTGCAGAGCGTCTCACTCGCGCTGCTTATCCAGGCGCTTACTTGGTTGAGTTCTTCACATGGATGCGATATATCCCAAGCAGGTGAGCCTTGTCAATACATCGTGACAAATTGGCAGAGTAATCATGTAAAAAAAAAAGCCTGGCGAAGTGGAAGCGAGACGCCGAGAATGCTTTCAAGAAAGATTCGGAGATGTTTGAAGGTCTCCTCCATACAGCCGAGAAAAACGTCGTATGTATCTTTCTCACTGATAAGCATTTTACATTGACCTCTCTCACACAGGCAAAGGGAGATGATCATCAAAGTCTGTGTTCAACGTTGATTCGTGAGGTGGGTAAAAACAAGCTGTCGTCAAGAGAGCGTTCGTGGCTTGCCGGAACCTTGTTGTAAGCACCCCTACATGCTGATCATCGATCCCCTGCTTCCACCAACTCTTCAGTATCGGTGGTTCGGATACCACTTCTGTGGCGATGACTTGGTGGATACTTGCGATGCTCGCATACCCAGAGACACAAGCCCGCGCACAAGCAGAACTAGACGCAGTCGTTGGCCGTGCCCGCTTGCCTACCTTCGCCGACTGTCCATTATTACCTTACATTCGTGCCATGGTTCAGGAAATCCTACGCTGGAGACCAGTCGCCCCACTTGCCATACCCCACCAATTAACCGAGGACGACTGGTACGAAGGGATGTTCATCCCGAAGGGCACGATTTGCATCGCAAACGTGTGGCAAATGAACCACGATCGTGAGGTCTATGGCGAGAATGTAGCACATTTTGATCCGGCGCGGCATCTCGATGCCAACGGAGACATTAAACCTGGCCCGTCTGGTACCAAAGAGGGACATGTCTCTTACGGATTTGGCCGCAGGGAGTGCCCTGGTCGCCATATGGCTAACAACTCACTTTTTATCGACATTGTGCTCATTCTATGGTCAAGCAAGATCGAGCGCAGGAAAGGTGCATCGGGCGAATTACTTCCCCTGGACCTGGACGGGTATGTGGATAACGGCATTGTTGTGTTGGTAGTTCATCACATGCTTGCAAGTTGGTGCTAACGTGGTCACTTGCACAGACGTCCGATCCCCTTCCAGTGCGAGATCACTCCCCGGTTCTCAGAGGCTCCGGCCCTACTGGCGCAGGAACGCGAGCTGCGAGGCTTGTGAGGACAAGGTTACTTGGGGGTGCAAACATAGGTGAAATGAAGTCAGAAATTCTTCACGTTTACGTAGCTTCGAACGACTGTATATAGAGTTATGTTATGGGATCTAGATTGCTCATGCACGCCACGCAGCGAGCCTTGATCCTCTCCCATGATTGTTTTGTGGGCCTTTCCCTGTTTCACCGTCCTGGTTTCTAACTGCATCGAGCTTGGCGTTGCCGACGGCTGACGTCCTATGCAATGGGGTTTTCGGCTAGATGTCCTCTGATTGACGTTCACGCCGTGAACAGCCAAACGACACACCCCATGACGAGACCCGTCTAGATCGAGGGATGACGTAGTTCTCCCACAGCTCTTCTATAAATCATGTTTCTTGACCACCCACCTACCAAACAATCACAATCGTCTCAATTCTGAACTTTCAATCATGATCGAACCTTTGAAAGAAGGA
>Ga0209488_10002176_pt1 | contig 16323 bp, 14 predicted proteins | sample Rivendell_Oct201_8_FD_188349 | JGI IMG/M metagenome (GOLD analysis project Ga0209488, IMG submission 188349) | Vadose zone soil microbial communities from the Eel River Critical Zone Observatory, Northern California, USA -... | ecosystem: Environmental > Terrestrial > Soil > Vadose zone >... | reverse complement strand
GGCGTCCGTCGCTTCAGCCACACCGTATACACCACGACATAGAAGAAGATCGCGAAGGCGAGCAGCGCCGCTGCTTTGACATTGAGCGCGAGAGCAAGGACCGCGACTGCGCTGTAGGCCAGAACAAGTCCGAATGCCAGCGCTTCCGCGTGCGAGATCGTGCCGCGCGGGATTGGGCGTCTGGACGTGCGAGTCATCACCGCGTCGATGTCGGCCTCGTACCACATGTTGAGGACACCGGCGGCGCCGGCTCCTGCGGCGATTGCGAGAACTGCAATGGACCCAAGGAGTGGATCGAGATGACCGGGTGCAATGACCAATCCGACAAGCGCAGTGAAGACTGCAAGCACCATCACGCGCGGCTTCATGAGCATGACGAAATCAGGTAGGCGCGCTGCCAAACGCGACGAGGAAGACACCTGCAGGCGCGAGACGGAAATTGCTGTGGTCTTCATGATCAATTCCTCTCAGCGCCGGAGATTTGTTCTCGCGACGCCCACAATTTGATGATCTTGAATGGCGAGGTCTATTGCGCGCAGGTCGACCCTGACACCGATGTGGTTGCACTGCGCTGCACCTTGGTTTAGCTCGACGCGTTGAATTTCCTGGGACACTCTCGGCGATGCTATTTTGAGGATGCCTGCAATTCGGCGCGGCATTCCTCGCTAAAGGCACGCAGCGGATCTACCGCGCGGCTGTCCATCAGCTTTCGCACTTCAGGAAAGGTCTTGTTCGGCGAAAAATACGTCTCGACAACCATTCGAACGACCGCCTCCGCTTTTTTAACCACGGCGGGGCTCGACAGAACGCGCATCCGGCTTATCAAGGCGTAGACTCTGACCAGCGCCGAAACCTCCGCTTCGTCATGTACGAGAGCGTCGGCGTAAAGCTTCGAAGCCTCGTCGATGAACAGCCTGTAGAGCTTTTGCCGCCTAGCTCTGTCCCGCGAGAGTCGTGTGGCGTGGCCCTGGCGGCGCAGAGTGAGCCAGGCTGACGCGAGTGACGTCAGTCACCGGTCGCAGACCCTGCCAATGCTGCGAGAGCAGGAAGGTAGGCGGGATCCATGACGCAAGGATCCGTTCAACGGCCGGGCTCAGGAGTTGTTTCTGGGTTCGGCGGCTCCGGGATCAATCGCGAGCTGCGCTGCCCGGTGAAATAGGACCAGAGCCACTGGGTTCGCACTCGTCGCCGGTTCTGCAGCTGTGGAAGCGACATGAGATGCAGGAAGACCCAAACCAGCCAGGTGACAAACCCACTCATGCGAAGGCGCCCGCTTTCTAGTATCGCGAAATTCTTGCCGACGACCGCCATATTGCCCTTATCGAAGTATCGGAATGGACGTTTTGGTTCTCGTCCCTTGAGCTGTCGCGAGATCAGGCGTCCGACATAGCGCCCTTGCTGGATCGCCGCTTGCGCAACGCCAGGCACTGGCCGGCCGTCGCTAACGACCGATGTCGCGTCGCCTACGACGAAGACGCCGGCGACATCTGGAGCATTCATGAAGGGGCCGACCAATACTCTACCTGCCCGATCTGTCTTGGCGCCAAGCAGTTTCACGATTGGTGATACCGCGACGCCTGCGGTCCACAGCACTGTAGCGCTTGGAGTTCTTTTCCCATCGGCGATCACCCCGTTCTCGTCGACCTTCTCCACTTTGACACCGGTTACGACCTTGACGCCGAGTTTCTCGAGCCGTCTGCCGGCTTTTTTGGCCAGACTTTCGGCAAACGTCGGTAGAATTCGCTTGCCACCCTCGATCAGTATGATCGAGCTCTTCGCGGGATCAATCCGCCGGAACTGCCCGTGCATGGTGATCGTGGCCATTTGTGCCAACGACGCCGCTAGCTCCACTCCAGTGGGACCCGCACCAACCAGGACGAAAGTCATCTGGCGTGCGCGTTCATTCTCATCATCCGTGGTGTCCGCCGATTCATAGGCGCTTAGAATTTTTGCACGAATAGTCTCGGCGTCGCCTAGGCTCTTGAGTCCCGGTGCATATCTGGCAAACTCGTCATGGCCAAAGTAGCTCGGCCGCATCCCCGTAGCGACGATCAAGTAGTCAAATTGGATCCTGCGAATGCCGACTCCGGGGGAGGACGCGTCGACTGATCGAGAGTTCAAGTCCACGCCGGTCACTTCGGCGAGCATCACACTAACATTTTTCTGCTTGGCAGCGAGTTGCCGGATCGGGGCGGCAATCTCAGATGGCGCAAGAACCGCGGTTGCGACCTGATAGAGCAGTGGCTGGAAGATATAGTGATTGCGTCGGTCAATGAGAACGACATCGGCATCGCATCGCTTCAAAGCGCGAGCCGCGGCGATACCGGCAAACCCGGCGCCCACGATCACGATACGCTTTCGTCGCACGCCAGATGTACCTGCTACCGGTAAACCATCTTCCAGCCGAGCAACGTCCGGGGCTTGCTGTCGAGTATCTTGCAACATCTCACTCATGGCTCGCCTTTGGTTGGCTAACGGATTGAAGTTCCCGAAGTTCAACGAAGGTCATGCGGCGTCCGTTCTTTGGGATGTCGCTGCTGGCTTTTGATATTTGCTCCGCAGCTCGATCAGTCCCATGAGGATCTCGTCGCGCTGCGCCTCCAGCTCGGAAATCGAGCGCGAGCCAACCTCGGCATGGACGCTGTCGATGAGCTTCCTTTGCACTTCGGGCGTCAATACCGGCTGACCGAGAACCTTCCACCAGGCCGTCATAGGGCCGGTGAACTGCTGGAAGAAGTGCTCGATGCCGCCTTGGCCGCCGCCGAGGTGGTTGAGCATCATGTTGCCCATGATGCCCCAGCGCATGCCAGGACCCCAGCACAACGCGGTGTCAACGTCCGCAGCGCTGACCACGCCTTCTGCAACGAGGTAATAAACCTCCCGCGCGAGCGCCGCCTGCAAACGATTGGCGACGTGCCCGGGCACTTCCTTGCGCAACCGGACGGCCTGCTTCCCCAACCCCGTGTAGAACTCCGAGGCGCGCTCAATGGTCGCTTCCGAGGTCTTCGCGCCGCCAACGATCTCGACCAGCGGAACCAGGTGCGGCGGATTGAACGGATGGCCGATGACACAGCGCTCGGGGTGCAAGCCGCAAGCTGATTGAATCTGGCTCATCGTGAGGCCCGAGGAACTCGACGCGATGATCACGTCAGTTGGCAACAGCTCGTCGAGCTGGCGGTACAGCTTCTCCTTGAAATCGATCCGCTCAGGCCCGTTTTCCTGGACGAAGTCCGCGGTTCGAACTGCTGCCCGCAAATCCGCCGTGAACGTGAGATTTGATTGCGAGGCGCCGGGCGCGAGGCCCAATCGCTCGAGCGCCGGCCAGGCCGCCTTCACGAAGCGTCTCAGCGACGTCTCAGCATCCGGTGCAATATCGGTCGCGACGACTTCCAGTCCCTTCGCCAGGAATAGCGCCGTCCAGCTCGCGCCAATCACGCCGGTTCCGATGATTGCGATGCGGCGAATAGGTTTGTTGTTCGACATGGTTTGGTTCTCCTTCAGGTTGGATTTCAGAGTTCCGTGTAAGCGATGCCGGTGAGATTGCCCTGGGCGAAGAGAAAATTGAGTTCTCCCGATCCATCGAGCCTGGCGGAGTAGATCGAGCCGGCGAAATCAGTCACAAACATCCGATCGCCGGGGACATCCAGCGCGATGCCGATTCCTTCCATCAGATGCGTCAGCACGATCTCTGGCGCCTGCGGCTTTGCATCAATGGATGCGCGGTTCACGGTGTTGCCGCGTGGAGGGTCGCCGCGATCGGTCCAATAAAGCACTCGATTTTTGACGTCGAGCTCGAGATCAATCGGCTCGGGCAAGTGGTCGAAGAATACTTCGACATCCGAACGGTTGGCTGCGGTCTCACCCCTAGGGATTTCGATGCCCGCGCGAAAGATACGGCCTTGCTCGCTATTGTCGGGGCCTTTTTGCGTCCAGTAGATTTGCTTGCGTTCATGGTCGATCGTGACCCCGACGCACCACCTGGTCTGGTCGCGCCGATCCGCGTCGCCCCGGCCGGTCTCGACGAGCGTTTCAATCTGCGAGCCGTCAAGATTCGAGCGCATCAGGCGCATGCCTTCGCGATCGCACCAGTAGAGCTTGCCGTTCTTCTTATCGAGGTGGACCTGCTTCGGCGTGAAGGTGCCGCCGCGCGGAACGATGATCTTGCGATTCTTTCCGTCAATGTCGGCCCGCTCGATAGAGCCATCGTTCCTGCCGGGACTGGAGCCCATGTTGGTCCAATAGATATGGCCGGCTTCGACGTCGACCACGATGCCATCCGGAAGATGACAATCGGTGACAATGACCTTCCGATCGGAACCGTCCGGGCTCATCGAATGGATACGACCACCACTCAACTCGAGAACGAACAGTCGGCCAACCGTGCCTTTGTGGCCGAGTGTGGGTTTCGCTTTCGACTTCGTCGTCAGAGCTTCAGTCATGTTGTTCTCCTTTCGCCGCCGGGCTTCGATGCCGAGGCTTTCCCGCGGCATTTCTCCATATCTGTCCGTTCGTAGGAGCTACGCGGCCGTTGCAGACGTGCTGGACCTTGTGAAATCAGGCCGGCGCTTCTCCAAGAACGCCGTAAGCGCCTCCTTCGCGTCCTCAGAGCGAACTTGCGCGCTGAACTCTCCGTTCTCAGCCTTCATCGCCGCCTTGAGCTGTTCGCGAAACGGCCGCTTCATGAGTCTCTTGCTGGCTTGCAGCGCGCCGGCCGGCTTGGCTGCCAAGGTCCGCGCTGTTTCGGTCGCGGTCGGTAGAAGCTTCTGGTCCGGCACGACCTGCGTAACGAAGCCTAGGTCCAGAGCGCGCTGGGCATCAAACGGGAGCCCCAACAAGATCAACTCCGCCGCACGGATGTGCCCGATCATCGCCGGAACGGTGCAGCTCGATCCAAATTCCGGCACCACGGCAAGATTGACGAACGGCATTTGGAATTTCGCGCTCTCGCCCGCGTACACAAGGTCACAGTGTGTCAGCATGGTTGTTCCGCCTCCGATCGCAGCGCCCTGAACAGCTGCGACGAGCGGCTTGTCGAAATTGATCAGCGCATTCATGAGCTGGGCCTGCGGAGATTCTCCCGGCCCTGGAGGATTCTTCAGAAAATCCTCCACATCGTTACCCGCGCAGAAAGAATCGCCTGCGCCATGCCAAAGCACGACGCGTATGCGTTTGTCCTTGGCCGCGTCTTTGAAAACGTCCGCCAGAGCCACGTACATGCCCGAAGTCATCGCGTTTTTCTTGGCCGGACGATTCAAAACAACGCGAAGGATGCTTTCGGATTGCTCGGTAATAATATCGGCCATCATCGACCTCCTGCGTCTATCAGATGAATTTCATAATTGGGGCCACGATGCCGCACGCTCAGGGACGACGCCGTTTCGGTCGTGACCATTGCGGCGCATGCGGGACATCTCGTTCGCCAACCGACGAGATCGCACCGTACGCAAATTTCTTGCCTGGCCGGAGCGCTCGCCGTGCCGAGGCTCAGCGCGTGGCCCATTCTTTCCTTCTTGGTTCGCAGATAAGCCAATGAGTGTGAATTCGGCGCAGCTTCGCAGGCGAGCTGAGCGACCACCTCGATGCCGTTCTCCACCAGAGCGCTGGCTTTGCGCGGATTATTCGAGAGCAGGCGAACCCGTTTGATTCGAAAATCGCGCAGGATCGCGGCCGACAGTTCGAAGTTCCTGCAATCGGCCTTGAACCCCAGGGCATGATTGGCCTCTACGGTATCGAGGCCGGCATCCTGCAGTTCGTATGCCTCCAACTTGGCCATCAGGCCGATGCCGCGGCCCTCCTGATACTCATAGATCACGAGGCCGCGACCTTCGTCAGCGATGGCCTGCATCGCCATTTCCAGTTGGTCGGGGCAATCGCAGCGCAGCGACCCGAGCACTTCTCCCGTGAAGCACTGCGAATGGATTCGCAGCAGCGGAGCTCCTTCGGTCAGATCGCCCATGACAATCGCCAGCGCGGTTTCAACCCGTTGAGAGCCGTTCGAGATATCGCGTTCGAACCCGATGGCATCAAACATCCCCCACCTGGTCGGCAGGCGGGTGGACGCAACGCGCCAAAGCGTCCAGGTGTGCACATCTCTCATTGTCTTTGCTCTCGTTCCAAGTATCTCAGGAGGATGTCCAGGTCTTCCCGCGGCACCTTGCCGTGTCGGTGCATTCCCATAGCGTTAGGCTGCGCGTCCCTTCGCTTTCGGAATAGCGCCACTCGCACGCAAGCCATCGATTTCGGTCGCGTTGAACCCTAGTTGGCCGAGAACCTCCTCGTTGTGCTCTCCGATTTCCGGAGCGCGCCTTGCAGACGCTTTGGCAACGCCATGCACCTGAATCGGACTGCTGATCGTCGAGGTCAGTTTGCCGCCGGCGCCTTCGAGCGGAACGACGATGTCATTTGCGCGCAGCTGCGGATCGTTGATCACCTCCTGCGGCTCGCGCACGGCGCCGAACGTGACGTGGACGCCATTGAAGACCTCATACCAATGCGCCATCGGCTGCGAGCCAAAGACCTCGTCGAGGATCGCCGTCAGCTGGGGCGCGTTCTCCACCAGCTTCGCCGGATCGGAAAATCGCGGGTCAGTCAGCAGATCCGTGCGGCCGATCGCTTTTGCCACGGCCGCCAACTTGTCTGGCGTGACAATGAGAACGAACCAGGTACCATCGCCGGCCCGGTACACGTTCAGCGCCGCATTGGCGGGATTCTTGCGATCATGCAGGGCGAAAAACTTCGCCTCACACAGCGCCGCCTGGATCGACACGCTCGCCGACCAGACGCCCTGGGCGAGAAGCGAGGTCGTGACATAGGATCCTTTGCCGGTGCGTTCACGACGATAAAGCGCTGTGACGATCGCCGAATAGAGGCCCACGGCGGTGGCATTGTCACCGCTTCCGGCCACCGGCCAGGTCGGCGGCGCGCCGGCATCGCGCGTCATCGACAGCAAGCCGCTGCGCGCCCAGTATGACGTGATATCGAAGCCCGGGAGTTCGGCATCCGGCCCCTTCTCGCCGAAGCCTGTGACATCGGCGTAGATCAGGCGCGGGTTCCACTGCACCACATCGTCATATTCGAGCTTCAATCGCTTGCGTGCGGGATGCGGCGTATTGACGATGAGCACGTCGGCCCATTTGACGAGCTTCTCGAGAACCTTCTGGGCGTTCGGGGATTTCAGATCGAGCGCCATGCCACGCTTGTTGCGGTTGGCCAAGTGCCAGGGATAGGCATCCTTCGCTTGCGGCTGCGGCGGGATCTGGTGTCCATGTCTCCAGAGATCGCCATTCGGAGGCTCTACCTTGATGACGTCGGCGCCGAAGTCGGACAAAATCACCGCGGCGCTGGGACCCGCGATGAAGCTCGCGAGGTCCACCACCTTCAGTCCGGAGAAAACGTTGTCGTTTGCCATGGCTATCCTTTCTGAATCGTCGTGTGCGGTTGGTTTTCGTCACCGCCCGTGGAACTGAGGCGCGCGCTTTTCGAGGAAGGCGGTGGTGCCCTCCTTCTTGTCCTCGGTCGCGGCGCAGAGGCCGAAGTAGGAAGCCTCGAGCAGCGAGCCTTCGCTTTGGCTCGTCTCCAGACCCTTGTTCGTTGCCTCAAGCGCGAACTTGACGGCGATGGGAGCGTTGGAGGCGATTTTCTTCAGCATGGCTTCGGCGCGCGTGATAAGATCAGCCGCCGGAACGACCTCGTTGACGAGACCGATACGATAGGCCTCCTGCGCTGTGATCATCTCTCCAGAGAGGATGAGGTGCAGAGCGCGACCCTTGCCGACCAGCCGCGGTAGGCGTTGCGTTCCGCCACCGCCCGGAACAAGCCCGAGTGTGACTTCAGGCTGGCCGAATTTCGCAGTGTCCACTGCAATCCTGATCGTGCATGCCATGGCCGTCTCGCAGCCGCCGCCCAGCGCAAAGCCATTGACGGCCGCGATCACCGGCTTTCCGAGGTTCTCTATGAGATCGAGCACTCCCTGCCCGAAACGGCTGGACTGTTCGGCTTCGAACCCAGTGGCATGCGCGAGCTCGCTGATGTCGGCACCAGCGATGAACGCCTTGTCGCCGGCTCCCGTCAGGATGACACCGCGCACCATGGCATCGTCCCGCGCGTCCTCGAAGGCGGTCTGCAGGTCCTTCCATGTGGGCGTATTCAGGGCGTTGAGCACCTTGGGCCGATTGACCGTCACATAGGCGATCGCACCCTTCTTCTCGTACAGGACATTGGCGAGCGTGAGCGCTGCCGTTGACGCAGCAGTGGGCACCACTGCGGGCGAAGGCGTGAGTGTTGCAGTTGCCGAAGCCATGTTCGCATCTCCAGTTTGGAAAAAGTGGACGAGCCAGTGGGGGCCGGGGCCGGGGGCGACGTGCCGCTGGCTCGCCCGTGCTCACACGAACGCGCCGAGGCCGGTGATGGCTTTGCCGACGATCAGATTCTGCATCTGATATGTGCCTTCGTATGAGTAGAGCGCCTCGGCGTCCGCGAAAAAGCGCGCGACGTTGTAGTCGGCGACGATACCGTTGCCGCCCAAGAGCTCGCGGCCCCATGCGACGGTCTCGCGTGATTTGGCCGTGCAGAACGCCTTCGCCAGTGACGCGTGATGGTCGGCGAGCTTGCCTTCATCGTCCATCTGCGCCAGCCGGACCATCAGGCATTGGCAGGCCGTTACGTTGGCGAGCATCTTGGCAAGGAGATCCTGCACCATTTGGAACGAGGCAATCGGTTTGCCGAACTGCAGTCGCTCCTGGGCGTATTTGAGCGTCGCCTCGAACGCGCCCATCTGGATGCCAGTCGAGGCCCAACCGACCATGTATCGCGTCATCCTCAGCACGCGCGCGGTATCGCGGAACGAGTTGCCGCCCTGCAGGCGGTCCGCTTCCGGCACCCGCACGTCCTTGAGGGTAATCTGGCCGTTCTGGACCACTTTGAGCGCAATCTTGTGCTCGATCTTTTCGACGCTAAAGCCGGGCGTGGTCTTGTTCTCGACAATAAAGCCCTTGACCTGGTTGTCGGAGACGTCGCGCGCCCAGATGATCGAAACGTCGCACCATGGCGCATTTCCGATCCACCGCTTTTGGCCGTTGAGAATCCAGGTATCTCCTTCGCGCTTGGCGGTCGTAGTCATTCCTCCGCTCGTTCCCGAACCCACCAGAGGCTCGGTGAGGCCGAAGCAGCCGATCTTTTCCCAGCGCGCCATCGGCGGCAGCCATTTCCGTTTCTGCTCCTCCGATCCATCGAGATAGATCGAGCCCATTGCCAGGCCGCTGTGCACGCCAAAGAACGTACAGAATGAAGCGTCGACGCGTGCCAACTCCATCGCGACAAACCCGAACAGCTTCTGGTTTCCGCCGGCGCAGCCATAGCCCTCAAAGCCCAAACCACCGATCTGCAATTCCTTGAAGGACGGCAGCAGCTCGAACGGAAACTCATCGTCGGACCAGTACTTGTTGATGATTGGCTGGACCTTCGTCTCCATGTACGCGCGCACTTTCTTGACGATCGCCTTTTCCTCCGCGGTCAAGACATCGGCGAGCTGGTAGAAGTCGCTGTTTGGGGCCGGGAGCGCCTTTGGCTGCCGAGTTTCTGTCTTCGCCGATCGTGCTGCTGGCACTACCTGTGATGTTGCCTGCGCGGTTGCAGTTACAGCCGTCGTTGTCATTTGCACAGCTCCTCATTGGCCTCTGAGATGATGCGATAGTCTTTTGGTTCCGCCGACTGCAGTGATGCTCAATCGGCCGCCGGTCTTGGTGAGACGCAATTTGGCAATTTGGGATGCCGCGAGCTATTGCACGCTGGTCGTGCCGAATATCGTTATGGTTTCACTGGACTGAACCTTGGCTTAGAAGCCATCGCGACATGGGCTTCCGCACCGTTGGGGCCTGGTGGAGCGTCATCCTTGCCAAAACGCCAGTAGCCACCCCGAACAAGTCCGAGGGCAGGCTCTTTCAAGATCGTGCTGTAGGACGAGGTAATGGGCAGGGGGGATGAAGGGCATTGCAGCTGCGCAGCACACGCGCGCGGGCTGATTTGAAGACTGATGCATCGCTCCAGGAGCTTTGACCACAAGGCGTTTGTGTCAGGCAGCGCCTTTACAGATTCAACGACGCGTTGAGACGCTCGCGGGCTTCGGAATACCTGCGGGCGGCCAGCTTACGGTGACCGAGGTAGCACTGGTGGTCACAATAGGAGAGCCGGGTTGCGACTTCCCGCAGGTAAGTCTCGCCGATAGGCTCACAGCACAGCGCGCAGGAGGATTGTGGGCGCGGTGTCCTGCCATTGACCAACATGAACTTCATGCGGTGATCCTCAACGTACGAACGCGAGCTAATCCAGAGTACCTGTTCGCCAAACCAGCTGATCAATTTGCCGCTGACGCGAAATCGACAAGGCCGAAGGAACGTGGACGTGCTTTTCACGCCATCTCGGGCCAGGGCCGCGCATGTAGTGCAACTCGGGGCGATAGGAATCGAAAATCTCCAGCCTTAGTCTGCGCCAAATGGTGACCAGCGGCATCAGACCTGCTGCCGAAAAGACAATGCGCAGGTTTGAGGGTGGAAGAGCTGATCTTGTGATGAGGCTCATGTCCCGTCCTCTGGTAAGGCTAACGTCTGACTGACGGATCGGTGAAGCGGGGATCCGGTGCCAGCTGCGCCATAACGAATTGCAGAGCCTCCGCAGGTCGCGCGCTCGATCCTCGCTTGCGCATTTCAAACGCAACGAGCTGGACCACGAGGTCCTTAAGCTCCCTCGGCAGTGGCTCCCGCACGGCGGGCAGGTAAGCGACGGACAGCTGACGACCGATAGTGCTGAGTGTGTCATCCATTAGCGCGGTCATGGTGTTTCCTTTCACCGGTTTTCGATAGCAACCATTGGCTACTCGGTTCAACGCCAACATACGCATTGGAACAAAAGCGTCTATTCCACCGAAGTTGCGCGGCACGCAATCTGTGTCTAAGCGATACGCTATCTGCGTTTGAAAGGCGTGTACCTACGTTTACGGTTGTTCGATACAGCCCGCGAGGCACGTCCCTGAAGAGTACTACAGCGTGATCCCGAAAGGTGGGAACCGGTTTTCGGAAAAGATCATGCTCAAACAAAAAAAGCTGGACCACGAGTCCGATTCAGCTTGAACGGATCATGGTCTAGGTGACGCAGCGAGCGCGAGCAGGGACAACCGTGAGGATCAATCGGATCATGAATCCTCGCCGCGCATCTTTGCCGCTGTCATGCGGGGGCGGCCGGTCCCGTGGGGGGCGGGACCGGCCGCGGCGAACCCGGTCCGGAGGGAGGGGGAAGCAATCGGGCGCGCAATTCTCCAAGTTTTCAGCACTCTGACATGAAAGTAGCTTTGCTCGAACTGCCGCGATCGTTCGGGCTTTGCGACTAGCGTGACCAACGTGGCGACCTCAGGTGTTGAATCGGACCGATGTGGTCAGGGGATATTCTCCACGATCATTTCCCAGACGTCGTGACCTTTGCCGTGCAGCATTGCTCTGGCGCTGTAGACGGCCATCCCGACCACGGCCTCCGGCGCAACAAGTGGGGAAGGTGGCATCACCAGTTGCATCGGTTTCACCTTCACATGCAGCAGCGCTGGACCGGGTTGCGTGAGCAAGGTCTGGACGGACTCCTCGAGTTCGCCTGCCTTCGAGACGCTGTGCCCCCAAAGGCCCATTGCTTTCGCAACTTCGCCGAAGTCGGGGTTCTTCAAGTCGGTGTACACTGGCAAAAGGCCGGCTGCCTTCTGCTCGATTTCGACAAACCCGAGCTTGCCGTTGTCATAGACGACGATCTTGATCGGCAAGTTCTCCTGCACCGTAGTGAGTAGATCACCAAGGAGCATGGCGAATCCGCCATCGCCTGCCAGACAGATCACTTGGCGACCGGGCTGGCACTTTTGCAGTCCGAGCGCTGATGGCATCCCACTCGCCATCGTGCCGTGTAGCAAGCTGGCAAATGTTCGGCGCTTGCCAGCAGTGTCGATGTGGCGAAGCATCCAAACTGTCGGTGTCCCGTCGTCTGCCGCGAACAGCGCGTTCTCGGCTGCGATCTTGTTGATAATCTCGGTCAGGTAGGTGCCGGAAATGGCGGAGTCGGGACCCGACACGGTTTCAGCCCTCGCCGAGGCCGTGTCCTTCTTGAAGCGTGCCACATGGGTCGCCAGGAAGCTGCCATCCTCGTGCCGTTGAAGGCGCGGTAGGAGAGCTTCCAACGTCGCCTTGATGTTGCCAACCGCGCCAATCGTGACCGGATGACGCCGGCCTATATGCGTTGGATCAAGATCGATCTGGATGATCGTCGCTTTGTTTGGATAGAACTGAGTCCAGGCAAAGTCTGCCCCGAGTAGCAGCAGCACATCACAGTCGAGGATCGCGTGATATCCCGCGGGCCCGCCGATGATCCCGGTCATGCCGACATTGTAGGGATTGTCGTATTCAAGGAAGTCCTTGCCACGAGACGTGTGGGCCATCGGCGCCTTCAACCGCGCCGCTGTGGCGACGACCTCGTCATGCGCGCCTGCACAGCCGGCGCCAGCATAGATAGTGATCGCCTCACTCTTGTTGAGAATAGCTGCGATCGCATCGAGGTCCGCATCACTCGGGCGAATAAGCGGAGGCCGTGCATGGACGGCATAAGGGGGTTCGTCGTGGGAGGCGGCATTGGCGATGTCCGCCGGCACGACGAGCACGGCGACACCGCGTTTCGTCAAGGCTGCCTGGCAGGCCGCTACTGTCTTGCGACGAGCCTGCTCCGGCGTCACAATCATCTCGCAGTAGACGCTGCAGCCCTTGAACACGTCATCGTAATCGATCTCTTGAATCGATTCGAACCCGAGGTCCTGCCGCACGATCTGGGTCGCAATCAGGATGACCGGCGCGCGGTTGCGATTGGCTTCATAGAGGCCATTGATGAAGTGGAGACTGCCAGGTCCGCAGCTGCCTGCGCAAGCCGTGAGACGCCCAGTGAGCAACGCTTCAGCGGCCGCCGCGAAGGCACCGGCCTCTTCATGCCGCATATGGACCCAGTCAATCTGGCTGCGGTCGATGGCGTTGGCGATACGATTCATCGTGTCGCCAACGATCCCGTAACACGTCTTAACGCCGGCCGCTTGCAGCGTTTCGACCAAAAGATCGGCCACTCGTTTAGTCATGGAACCTCACGTGTCACTTGGGCATGTCCTTGTGACCTGGAGGCATTGTGATGATTTGAAAGGCCGCGATCTATTGCACGCTGGTCGTGCGGGATGCCGTTATGGTTTCGCTGCGCTGAACCATGGATTAGAAGCCATGGCGTAAGTGGTCTCCATATCCATACTGAACAAGTGCAAGGGCAGTTTGATTGAGAGTGCCCCAGTACTTCAGATCGTTGATGCGGGCCCGTGTACTCATAACCTTGGTGGCGTGACGCATCGATGTTGGAGGCATTTCTCCTAAAGCGACGCGGTTGCTGCGCGGCAGCGAAATGGCGCGATGGGAAGCGGGCTCGTCCGACTTGGCCGACGGCGATGCGCCCGAACTCTATGATAGCCTCAGAATTTAAGCATCGTCCGCATCCCGAGCACGACCGCGTCGCGGATCGCGTTGGAGCCACTCGGGTCCCGTGGATCGGGCACATGGCCGCCAGGATGGATGACGTACTGAAGATTGGGCTGCAGCAACCAGTTGTCCGCGAGCTTCATCTGATAGCTGAGCTCGACGACCGCCTCATAATCGCGGATCGGCATCGCCTGCCCGGTCAGGTTCACCACATCGCGGTCGAATGCCGTGGCCCGTGGTGAGACGCGGCCGTAGGCCACACCGAGGCCGGTGGTATCGTCCGGGCGCGAATCGAATAACCCCTTGTAGGTCATTCCCGCGTCCAAATAGATTTCGATGAGATTGCGATCGGCTGGAGCCGCGACAACGCGCATGAACGCGCTGAATTCGCCCGGACTGTTGCCGGGAGCGCGCCACAGCGTCTGGTCGATGATGCCGTAGAGTCCGAAATTGCCGGAATGCTGCAGTGGCGGCGCGCCGGATACGGCAAGCAGCCCGCCCAGGCTGTCGAAACGTTGATCGGCGAATTGGCCGGTATGTAGCCAGACGCCGAGCTTGGCGGTGCCCGGCAGCTCTTGCGTTCGCGCCCGCGCGGCCGGGCGCCCGCCACCTTCCTGGTGCGGGTTTTCCTGAAGGGAGGATGTGCCCTGATTCCAGTCGTAGGCGAACTCAGCAATGAGCAACGCTGGATCCCTGAGTCGGAATGCGAGCCCGTAGGGATCGCGATCGACCGGATTGCCTGGTCCCGGAACAGCCGGGTCACCGTTGAAAATCGCGGCACGCAGCGTGAGCTGATCGGTCGGCGTCAAGGTCACGCGAAGGCCGGGCGTGGCTTCCGGATAGGATGGTCCTCCGCTCGGCAGGTTCTGGGCCGGCAGCATCGGCCAGCCGAAGGTCGCGTTCACGAAAAGCGCCGCCGTCTGGCTAACCAGGAACTCCTGTGCCGCGGAGAATTGGCCGAGACGCAGATTCACATTGCCGCCGATCTTCTGCTCGATCCAGAGATTGAACAGGCGCGTGGACGGCGGGGCCTCGATGCCGCTGACGAGCGCAAAGTTCTGCAAACGAGTTGCGCTGAACTGGTTGAATGCTGGCGTGTAGGCTCGCGCCTGACCAGCCTGCGAGCTTTTCCATGTCGGCGTCGGCGATGATTCCGAACCTTCCGTCGTAACCAGAGCCCTGGGTCACGCCGCCGCGGGGATTTCCAAAACCGTCGCCGTAGTACGTGAAGGTGAATTGCAGCCCGGCTTGCTCGAGCCTCGAGCGCCAACCGCCCGGATCGGTGGCGCAGTGCATCGGGGACTGATTGTGCGGTTGGGGTAGGCGCCGCGTCCTTGTTCGGCGCGTTGTCGGCCGCGGCAGCTGCTTCATCGAGCAGCGTGATTGCGGCCATCACGACGATCAGACGCCGCGCCTGACGACGGCCGTGTTCCACCACTTGCATGGCGCCTCCGATCACGGCACCGAATCGATATTAGCGCATCTTTCTGTCCTGCGTCCCCAAATCACGCCAAGGTCCGGTATGACGCGACCTCCGGGGAGCACCAATCCACTGGAAGATCACACAATCTCACTACATATGAGTCCACCGAACAGGATTACGTGGTGTGCCGGGCACTGTCGCGAAGACCAGCGACGCCGATCATGGCGACGAGCACGAACCCGGCGATGATCGCCAGATGCTCGAGGAACGTATTGACCTCGCGAACACGCTCGACCCCGTCGAGCGTCCAGAACTGATGGGCCAGCACGGTTGCGAGCGCCGTGAACACACCGAGTGCGCCGGCGCCGAGCCATGTCCATCGGTTCAGGATCACCAGCAACGATCCGCCGAGCTGGACGAAGATCGTGAGTGCGTTGAACAGCCACGCCGGTTCTAGGCCGAGGGCGGCCATCTCTGCTGTGCCGCCGGAGAAGTTGAGCAGCTTGGTCAGCCCACTCCACCAGAACGGCAGACACAGCACGATGCGCGCCGCCGCCGCGGTCGCCGGTGCCCGCAAGAACAGGCCGATGAGCCGGTCCAGCTGCTCGAGAATTGTGGGCTGCGCGGGAAGCATCGTGCAGATCTCAGAATGCAAAGCAGGAACAGCCGAGCACGCCCCAGAAGCTCCTGAGGTCGTAGGCCGGCACCGTGCCGGTCCAGGCGTGACTGTGGTTATGGCCATGAACGCCGCAGGCGGTGGCGCAGCCGCACGCGTCATCGAGCTGCTGGCTGTGTACCCGTTCGCGGCCCTGCTCACCCCAGGCAGCGTAGCCGCCGAAGTGGCGCACGGGCGACCAATCCGGCATCGCCGCCGGCGGCGGAGCGTCGAGGCTCGCGAAGATGCCGGCCGCATAAACGATCCTGCCGCCGACAATCGTCAACTCGGAGACGGTGTCGGCTATTTCGCTCTCAGCGCACGTGAAATAGTCGCGGTCGGGCACGATCAGGTCGGCGAGCTGGCCGGGCTCGACCCGTCCCTTCTTGCCCTCTTCATTGGAGAACCAGGTGACGTTCTCGGTCCATAGGCGCAGCGCTGTCTCGCGGTCGAGGCAGTTGCGCTGCGGGTAGATGCGCAAGCCTCCGACCGTGCGCCCCGTGACCAGCCAGGCGAGCGACACCCACGGATTGTAGGACGCGACACGCGTCGCATCGGTGCCGGCGGAGAGCTTGACGCCCTTCTCCAGCATGCGCGCGACCGGCGGCGTGGCTTCGGCCGCACCCAGACCGTAGCGTTCGACGAAATATTCGCCCTGATAGGCCATGCGGTGCTGCACGGCGATGCCGCCGCCCAGCGCCGCGATCCGGTCGATG
>Ga0209488_10002175_pt1 | contig 16325 bp, 17 predicted proteins | sample Rivendell_Oct201_8_FD_188349 | JGI IMG/M metagenome (GOLD analysis project Ga0209488, IMG submission 188349) | Vadose zone soil microbial communities from the Eel River Critical Zone Observatory, Northern California, USA -... | ecosystem: Environmental > Terrestrial > Soil > Vadose zone >... | reverse complement strand
CCCCGATTCCGAGGTGTTCCACATCGATCAGGTCCTCATGTCTTTGCCCCGGCCACTTCATTCATGTCCAGCCCACTCGGTGCTGATCTATATGCCGGCGGGGACATATGGCCCAGATCAATATTAATTCCCTTCCTCGTCCCCCTTGAAATTCAGGGCAAAGCGGGTGGGATGACACTCGGCAATGCGACGGTTTTGAAGTCAATGTGATAACTTTGTCCAAGGGTACCTGCTGCGCCTGGATTCTGGTCGTGTCGCTCGAATGCAAACAGGATAAGTTAAGCTTTGAGTTAGCGGAATCCTTTTGGGCCCCTGAAATGTTGCAGAATAGGGTAAGGTCGCTGCCCTGGCGCCGGTTCTGAATCATACCTTTTGCAGTGGCACGTAGCGAACGCTGAGGGCATTGCGAAGCCATTCACGCATAATCTGTCGCGCCCTGTAACACGTGCAATGTCTCATTACGGCAATTAGGTCTCCTGCAAAGGGGACGATGTATCTGAGGAAGCACAAGAGCGGCGCGAAGCTGCGATCTAAATCACAGGAGCGGATCCCTTAAACAGGGCAGGGTAGTTTTAGATGTGCCGGGGAAAAGCCTCGTGTCAGTTGTAAGGGGGGGGATATCACGAGTTCCGGGGAATTGTCCAGACATACGCAGGAGGTGGGAGTGAAATCGGAGCAGTTGCGTCGTAGTATCGTAGAGACGAAGACAAATGTGTCGGTATCAATGGCAAAGAATTACACTGTTGTACGGTGATGGGGAAAGTCTAGTTTTTACGGTATAACTTCTTACCAAGGAAACCAACGCGCTAAGGCGCAAGAAACTCGTGTTGTGTCCATGGCAGCCCCCAAGAAACTCATGTCGACGACCGCCCAGGGTTGAAAATGCACCTCTGGAAAGAGTACCAAGCTGAAGCGTTGATTGACTTTGACTGATCCAGAAAGCTTAACTCCGAGAATAGTGTAAGAGCGAAGGTACGAGTCGACGCTTTTGTAAGTTCGGCACAGCTAGAGTCCGATGGATGAGATAAGATAATTTTGAGGTAGGCCTGTTGATCTCGAGACGAAACGCGAGTCGTAAGACCCACGTTGCTGACTAAGTCGCGAAGTCCGGGATGGGCGATGGCACGAGGCGGGACTGATGGGGAGAGAGAGAGAGAGACGAGGACGAGACGAGGGCGAGCGTGAGTCGGCACGGTGGCGCAGTAAGACACTCGAGATAAAACAAGAGGGAGGGAGACTGGAATTCCGAGAACGCGGTGATGCTAGAACATTCTCTCCGTGAGTCTATTCGAGCGAGTTTATATACGTGCTAGGTCTCTGAGATCAAGTCTTGTACTGCTATTTCGTATCATAAGGTTTTCAGTTTTCAGGGTGGCGGGCGGGTAGGTAGGCTGACTGAATGGGAACGGTCAAGAATGAGGGAGAAGGATGCGTCGGCCGACGTGGGCGCGCTGTAATATCGTCGATAATGTGCTAATAGGCGGGTGGCGTATGGTACTGTGAGGTAAAAGAGGGACTAGAGAGGAAACGAGACAAGAGAGCGCACGAAAATAGTGAAACTAATCGGTCCAGAGCGGGCGGGAGCGTCCCAACGCGATGTCGATCGGTCGAGTGCGGGGCACGGCGAGGTTGGCCAGAGCGACGGTTTTGACGTCGGCAGATCGGGCGGCTGGGCGGGCTTTTGGTGACGTGGGCGCACAACGGTTTTGAGGTATGAGACGGATATCGAGGCGACGAGAGGGCAAAACGGGCGAGAGAGCACGAAGTGGGAGGAGAAAGAGTGACAAATCGCAACGTGTTGGAAAACGAGGGTGACAAATCGAGGGGCGATGGCAGATGCAGATAAGGTTACGGTGGCTCAGATCCGTCGGTGCAAGTGGGCGCTCTGGTGGCTCTTTCGAGCGCAACGGCATTCCTCACCTTACAATAGCATACCATTTCGCACCACACATGCCCAGAACAACGTCTTCGGCGACTGAGTACAGGCAAATTGTAATGGGTTTCTGGGTCGTGAGGTAGCTGGTGGTAAAGACACACTCGACTTGTAACCCGTATTGCTTAACAGAGGAAGGGTTTGGGTTGTAGATTCTGAGCAAGAAAGTCAACCACGAACATAGCAAGGCTCGCGCCAATGTGAATTATTTTTCCGTCCGTTCAAACCTATGTCACTTATCGTTAAACGGGATATGGGGTTTGAGAGAGATAGAGGACTGTATGTCCTGATCATTTAGAGCGTACGCAAGAAGCAAGGCCACACAGTAGAAAGCCGCACATGGCATCCTTCACTAACGCCACTGGGATCTCCGGAGGTCAAAGAGACTTGTTTCTGGAAGAATAGATGTAGTAATAGAGACCGAGTTTGGCCTGCTGTCACCGATGGTGATGGGGAGTAGATAGACGAAAATAGGAGGAAAGAAAGCCGGGAGCATTTCAAGCATACAGAAGTCGTTCACCAACTGCAAAACGGAAGGTGAGAGCGCATCTCTCGCCAGTGGGAGTCGGGCATATCACAAGAGATCCAAAAGACCACGAAGTTTTGGTACCACCGGCGAGCATTACACTCGTCAGAGAAAAGTAAACAGGATCATGACAGTGATAGTGGCTTTCTCGGTTCTTACCTCGCTTCTGCTGATTACGCAATATTATCCCACGAACACTCGACGCGTCCCTCAGGCTTGTTTTAAAGACTGTGACCTGACCGAAACCGAATCTAATGCCCGATGCCCAAGGTCGAGGAAGCCCTTATCGATAAACTCACTCTGCGCCCAGAGGTGAGAGAAAAGGCGCGCGCACTTCTGCGCACCGTACACTCCAAAACTGGCCCCGGAACGGGCTACGATATCGGAGAGGCCAAGACGGGTCTCCCCGCGATCTGCGCGTACATCGCGTGCAAGAGGTGCGCGCCGACGTCTCTCCATTTACGCGTTTATAAAATCGGATGTGCGCGCTCCCCAGTGCTGGTTATGCCGATATTACTCAAGAAATTGCCCAGAAGGCATCCTGCCTTGCACCCAAGACATTCGCGGGCACACTCAAGACAGTCAAAGCCGCACTTCTCTCCTCCTCAACGACGCCGAATAGCTCTCCAAGTAAATCTACAAATGAAGCTGACCCGACCGCCTATGCTACGCTTATCGGTGAACACAAGATAGGGCAGCCTCTGCGAGTTGAATCTTGGATGAAGGAGGTTCATGCAGCTCTGATTGCGCTTCCGCGATTTCGCAAGGGTTTTGCGTCCCGTCTCGCTGAATCTGATGCGGCAGTACGAATCGCAGTATTTTTCTGGGTGTGTCGGGCGATCAAGGTGCGTAACATGAGCATGGAGCGGAGGCTACCAACAAACTCACTATCAACACCAGCTCTCGACAGTGCAGCACGTACCGTTAGTCGACAAGTACGGCGTATCACTCAAAGCTTTCTCCCGCCTCGTAAAGATGATGGAAGACGAATGCGTAGACCTCAAAGAGTCTATTAGCGCCACCATCAAGGAGATGCGCAAGAAGAAGCCCAAGACGGGCACGGGCGCGGGTACAGGCGAGGACTCAACGCCGTCGAAAACGCCACTGAGCACGCCCGCACAATCGCGCTCCGCCTCGCCAACAAAGTCCGCTCTGCGCAACGCGACCCTGACGCCCGCCCTCACGAGCAGCGCGAAACGCAAAGTCGCCTTCTCGCTCGCCGACCTCACCCTGTCCACTTCGGCTTCGGAAGACGACCTCGCGCCCGAGACACCGTCCAAGCGGCCGCGCACGAGGACTACCCCGCGTCGCACCTCCGCCGCGGCCGCCGCGCGCGTGCTGCCAGTGCGCAAGCCGGACAAGGACAAGGACAAGGACAAGGACAAAGCAGAAAAGGAGTCGGCATCGGCCTCATCGGAAGAGGCGGAGGCTAAGGACGTCGAAATGTTAAATGTGGATACCCCCACCCGGGCACAACGACAGACGCGAACACGAACACCGCGACGACTCGTCGCGTCCGAACCCGGCGCAGGACCATCGACGCCGCGCCGGCCTCCGACCACCCCGACGCACGCGTACCGCACGCCCCCCTCGGCCCGCATACAGCCGCTTTCCCTCCTCTCCGGCGATGGCGATGGCGACGGCAACGAGGACTCGGACGATGAGGTGGAGGAGGCCGTGGGGGAAGGTGACGATGATGGGGAGGCTGCGAGCGAGGATGGCGCGCTGCCCCCGTCGCACCGCTTCCGCCCTGTATTCCTTGATCGGGCGCAGTGGGCACAGCGCGCGCCGAGGTTGGCTCGCGATCGCGCTGCCGCTGAGAGGCAGATGAACGAGTTGGTGGTACGGTGGGGTCGTCCGTTCGGGCTTTTCACAGCAGGCGCAGCAGCTGGGTAAGTTGGATGAGATAATACTGAGAGGGCAATACCGTTCACTTTTATCTTCGAAATGTATCATAGCTGCGTTTAAACGCAGTGTCATTGGGGACGTGGATAATCTACTGTTTCCTAGTTAATACGGCCGACCGACCTACATACGACAGTTATACAAGAATTTCACAACAATATTTCTCAGAACACTTCACATATCGAGGGGGAGAGGAAGGAGTGATGATAAAGGGTTCGTGAGCAAGCACGCTAACACAGCCATGCTGCATGACCTCATTTTCCCATCGCGCCGACTTAACGCCAGAAAACCCTCCTGATCGACGAGAAGAGGCCGCCGGAGCGGCGGGCCTTTACGTTCTTCTCGTCCTTCTTCTCAGCAGCACTCTCCGGCTTGTCGATGACCTTGTCCATGCCCTTCTCGTCGCCCTGGTACTGGGGCGGCGGGGGGAGCTGATCGACCTGGACACGCACGACTTCGTAACGGGCGAGGTCGCAGAGGACGATGTTCCAAGCAATCTTGGGCACTCGCACGAGCTGATCGGGGCCCTTCACGAGGAGGGAGATGCGCTCGCGGTCGAACGCGTGCAGCTCGGGCCAGAGCTCGAGCGCGGTATCAATGGCTGTCTGTAAGGGAGGTGCACAGCCACCACACGTCAGCATCCGATCAGATGACAAATACACCCCCCATCATTGTACCCCGGAACATGCCGAGAAACAAGGGCAAGGGGTAGGAGAGGAGAGAGAACGTACTTCGTAGGTGGGGGCGGCTGGTGCGTACGCCATATTGTCGCCATAGTGGAACGTCAGGATGTCGACGGGCAGCGATGACCACCGCATACTTGGCGGGATCGGCGGGGGCGTGTAGGGTTGGTAAGACAGCGGGATCGGCAGTGGGGTCGGGGGCGCCATGAACGTCGGGAGCGGAGGTGGCGGTGGGATTATTACCGGTGATGAGGGTCGAAGACTTGGCGCATAGGATCTGCGGCCGAACGGGCTGCGGCTGCGGCTGCGCGAGCTGGAGAAACTTCGCGCACGGCGGTACCGAGCGCGGGGTGGGGGTACGGAAAAGTAGCAGGTGTCAAAGTTATCAATGGGAATGGGGCTGGGGCTTCGGCTCGGGCTCGGGCTCGGGCTTCCCCTAGGGCTGCGGCCGGTGCTGCGACCTCTTATCTCTGTGGGTCCGACTGGTTGGAGAGGGGCAGGCGGAGGGAACATGCAAGGGAACGAGTCAGCAGCTGGGAATGGAGATGAGACGATGAAAATGTCATCATCGATGGGCAGTGGGGGACAGGGTACACTATCGAGGGAGGGCGAGGGAGGGATAAAATCCATGGCTGGGTGGGGAAAGAGGTGTATGAGGGCGCAAAAGACCAGAAAGTCTGGATCCTTCGTTGATCGCTCTTAATATGTACTGTAGACCAGCGCTTATTCCCGAGGCCAGACAAAAGAGGTAGGCGACCTCCGGATAGATCCACTACAGCGCCCAGGACATGAGAGGGGGCGGTGGTACTCTATGCTTCTCCGGCGACTCGTGGGCAGCGACGTCGTCGAGGTTCCTCAGCTGCCGGACGCCCCCCGACGTGCCAGTGACACCCCGCACCGCCCCACCATTACGCCCAGTCACTTGAGACCACATCTAGGCGCGCCTTTGTGGTCGACTCAGTCCCGGTGCTGTGCTTCGTTGTACGCCTCCACATCAGAATGTACAGGTACAGCCAGCCAAGCGGCGTACTGAGGTCCCGACTATATATTTGGCCCCATGGAACAAGCGAATGCGCATTCTCACGAGAGTACGACAACCAGGAACACGGATAGAACGATTCGTCTCATGTGCACACTTGAACTGAGACCCTAATATCACACTCCAAACCTATCCTTTTTTGGCGGTGGCGAGCATACATCTCGTGACTTGCCCCGATCTGATCCGGATCGGGAAGGAGAACAGGGTCCTTTTTAATCAGTCATCATCGGTCGCTTTTGCGCCTATGCGCCAGTCAGTTAGCGAATATTACTAGTCTGACTCATGGTGTAATCTAACTCATGGTGTATGTATTCATCCAGAAGTGAACGCTTCGGAGCTTGGCGCCTATGGTTGTGAGTTTAGGTCATGCGGTCAATCTTGGACCTACACTGACGTTTTCCAACTACAAGGTTCCCTATTACTCCCAAGGTTACGTACCTTGGAGGACGACCCCGTCCTTGGATCCAAGTTAGAGATGATATGCCCTCCGCATTGAGAAAAGTGTGATAGCGCCTCGGGTTGAAACAGAAACAGACATCCCCGGGGATTGGGGAATTGGGTTCAAGACAGCGGTCGTGTGGCGTCTGTTCTCCACAGCGTTTGTGTGTATCCTAGCTACTAGGCACTTCCCAAGTCCAACTCCCCCCACATGCTCACAGACGACGCCTGCCAGTGAGCCCGAGATACCCACAGTTGCCATGGCACGTCAAATGACAACCAGACCAGACCGGAACCCCAGACTCCGCATAGAAGCCCCAAATACAACTTGCATCCACTTCCCCATAAAACCAGTCAAGGTCACACGTCTGACAGGTAATTGACATATTAGCACTGGTATGTCCCTGGGCTCTTATTGTCAGACTTTTCCCATCACAACACAATGGGCCCATGATCTACGTGTTACAGGTCCCAAAGGTCACATCGAAACATGATTTGCCACAAGATAGAAGATCGACTGGTGGTGTGATGCCAGAACACGCATCACGGCAATTTTTTTTTCGAGCATTGACTCGACGCAGGCGCGGACGCCGATGAACAACGGTCATATCGGGCCCGAATACCAGGAATTGATCTTACCTCACTGTTCGATATTAGTACAGTACATCGATCATTTGATCAACAATATTGCAAGAAAACCACCGCCGCCAGACGGATAAAGTCATGTATGTATATGTATCCGACAACATCCAACGCCACCCGAAACAGCGGGTAATACAGATAGAGTTTTCTACTGAGAATCAGTCCCTCGAACGACGAAACTCATCATGCGGCGCAGCCGGTTTCCGCCATCCTCGCTAGTGCTGCTGCGTTGCTCTTTCTGCTGCTGGAGGTATGTCACCTCCTTTTCCCGCGGGATGGCGGTGTACGTGGCCGTCATGTAGGGATACTCCGGCAACTCAGCGTCGCCCTCCAATCCGTCCGCATCCCGGATTTTCACGTCCACGACATGGTACGGGGGAAGCCGCCGCACAACGAGTTGCCATGCCGCCGGGGTAATGCATGCTATGCTCGACTTGCCCGTCGTGTGAAAGGTGATGCGATCGCGGCGCACGTTCCGCAGTTCGGGATAGGCGTGTTTTGCGAGGTCGATGGCCTCCTGCGCGTGCACAGCAGTAAAAAAAAAACCAAAAAAAATTCAAAGTAGCAGCGGGCGGCAGAAAAAACCAAATAATCGTCAATATGGACACAACGAAAAACCAAAAAGAAAAAAAACTTGCTTCGTGAGTCCTGGCTGCCGGCACCCATGCACTATTGTCATTGTAGCGATAGGTCAACGCCTCGGGAAAATCATCCTTCACAGAGTTGGGCGATGTGGTGGTGGCAGAGGATGATGGCACGGCGGACCGACGGTAAAAGTTCATGACTGGGGTGGGGCCGGTTCCCGGTAAGTGGGAAGTGGAGGTGGAGGTGCTGGATATTTGGTGCTGTGCTGTTAGGTAGGGCTTAGGCTTATAGGGTCTGTATGTGTGAGGCTGTGTCATCGTGACATGACAGGTTTGAAATTTACGAGTGTGTCATGTCCCGCAGTCATTTGGGGGTGCCAGTGACATGGCAATTAATAAATCTAAATCGGAGTTTTCGTTTAAGAGAGCGTGAGACCCCCCTTGTGCTCTGATTGGGGTTGTGGCTTGGCTCAGCCCCTTGGGCCTTTGCCCCTATGTTCCACATAGCGGCTTTGAATGTGCCGCGGCTCGGGCGAAGATCGTCTCCTTGTCTGCATCTGTCGTTTATCCCGCACACCATGCATGACATGGCCATCAGACTTCTGATAAGACAGACAGTGGAGTTGTCAACCCGAGAATGGCATGGCACGCTGGGGCCATGATGTGTAGTGGCACAAAACGTAAAATGAAGTGCAACGAGGACACACAACCTGGAGCTGCATGTTGTGCTGGCCCACTGGCAGCTTCTCGCGATCAGAACATCCAGCGTGAAGCGAGGACGCATTCGACACCTCGTGCATTTTTCGGCGCTTAAATGATTCTGTTCTGGGCCCTGACACACAAAGACGTTACCGAACCGAAGAAAGTGAACGTCACACAGTCTCTCCGAAAGGGCATTAAAGGGCCCGTTCACGGTGTCTATTTTTCGGGAGTGGAAAGGCACAATTATTATCAGATTGGTCGGAGAGACCGAAAAATAAAAGGTTTCTTCTTCAGCTCCTGTCGGTAACAACGCCCATCAGGCATTGACAAACACAAGGCACGGCGAGGTGAGCGCGCACGCGCCACAAAAGGGACTGTTGGTGCGTGTCTCGTGGAGCTGCCAAACCTAGCAGGAAAATGCAACAAGGAAAGGACAGGGAATGCGGTCAGTGCCAGTGGCACCACGATACAGTATTTGAGCCGATGAACGTTGAATGAGCGTTGAACGACGGTGCCAGGGGTTATATGACAACGGCACCCGCTCGAATGAAAAAAAATTACATCACACCGCCGCGAGCGCTGTTACTTATATGGAACTCGGGCAACGAAATGTAGGCAATTTCAAGTATGGATGAATGGAGAGAGGTGCAACATTGATGCAGGGATACAGGAAGGTGGCACTCACGGCACTATTAACTTTTGGTCGTTCCTCAGGGTACTGTATGGTACGTCGAATCCTAATTCCTCTTAGCTTTGTTACCCAGGAGATACACGAACAAGGCGATTGTTATGCGTGACGGGGGTTGGGGATCGATGCTATTTGCTCATCGCCACTGATTCCCGGACGGGACGACAGGGGTGGCGTGTAAGAAATGGTCACGCGGGGGAGAAAAACGATTTGCTGGTATCTGGCGTGTATACTTGGCTCGGAGCCAGACGCTTGTGAGGCATACGCGCGCTTGCGTAGAGATCCGAGGAATTCACTGTTGGACGGGAATGGCGCCAGGGCGGTTTCCGCGAATCGCGAGGCGCCTGCGACGGGTAAGGGGGTGATGGTGGGGTGGAGGTCTACTCGAAGACATATGCATCAAAGCAGCAGATCACCGCAACTCCACATCACCGACAAGGGTAGAGGGCATGTTCAGCTCGCTCACTTCGTACTACGAAGGAAGGCTTGAGAAGAATCTTTCTTGTGGGGAAAAAGAGCTCGAGCTCCGAATGCTTACACGGTTGTCATTCTGATGGAGGGGCTAAGCAACATGGGGTAGAAAGAAAGTTCCGGCACTCACGGTGGTGGTGGAGCCTTGCGCATGGTGCACCTTGGAGATGTCACTGGCTGTTCACACTGTGCAAATCTTGAGTGTGGAGACTCGTTCTGTGGAGACTCGTTCAATGGACACAACGCTCAAACTCCACTAGCAATTAATGTGGATGGTTAGGGTTTGGTTATGGTTGTTGTGGTTTATTAATTAGTCAGCAACACCCAAGAAAGAGTCGCGGAACTTCCAAAGTGGTCGTATCAACCATGAACCATGACCTCAACCGACACCCAATCGAAACATCACGTATCAATTCATCATGTATCACACAACTGTATAGCACTTTACTGGCAGTTGCGCGCGCAAAACTGACCAAAATGCGTTGCGCCCTCGATCTCTCAGTATGGCGCCTCTGGACCATGACTCTACTCTCGTTATTGAGGCTATGCGATCAGCCAGTCCATCATGAGTGACGGGCGCCCTTGAGTTGTAAAATAAGTTGGGCGCATCGACCCGCGCCTGTCCTTGGGAACCTTGACCAGAAAACACTTTACGGGTCCGGGTCGGCAAACCAAATGACAGGGATGTCTGACTGTTAGCCTGGACGCACACCGGAACCACTACTGTAATCAGTGATCGAAATACTTTGCCGTGATCACCCCTGGCGTAGTCACTTGTTATAGACGCAAGACACACTCATTCTATCCGACTGATTTGCGGCTGGCTGGTGGACTATTATCGCCGGTCCCATCTGCTGCCATGATGGGCGCGATCAGCTATGTTCCGCCGGTGCACCGTGACATTGCCGTTCTGCGCCCTGAGATCACTGTGGGAGTATGTTGTAATCTTTAGTATGTTCTCGGTGAGTGATTCGTAACATAGTATCCGGATGGAGTACCGGCTTCAAGGGCGTAAGATGTTTTGCTGTTCACAGTGTTCACAGCTTCAAGCTTAACTTAAGCTTCATGTGAAGTGTTGACCCCAAGTTCTCAATACGGTGGGTAATGTCTCGGGTGCCGCCTGTGCCCACGTTACATGTGGACTCCCCCTGAGAACCCAACAGACTGAGAACCCTCCAGCCTAAATTTGGGGGTGTATATCACTATACTTGGGACCAGTGGAGAGTTGTATCTGCGTAGGTGTATTAGGGTAAATGATGGTCAGCTGGGCTCTTCGGAAGCGATCCTCCAAGGAGTTTCTGTCTCTTATACTGTAGGCCTGCTAAAAAGGCTCCTCGTGTTACACTACCTAATGGGGAGATGGGAGATACCCAACTTGACTAGGGTATTAGGGATCGTAATCGATCGGATGTTATCGAAGCGCTGAATCAGCGCGGTCACAGATTAGATATGTAGGACTCTTTGTCCCTCATTGGTTCAACTTGGAGGGCAGTGCCGGTTGGAGCGGTATCATGCGGTATGCGGACAGCCTTGGCGGTGGACTTGCTGTAACTCACGCGATGGCACGCAAGTAGCGAAACCATTACCAAACTATAACACGACGCCCGGCATAATTACATGACCCCCGTACCCTAGGATAGCAACTATTCGTTTTACAAAGTAATCAGTGAACTGGCCATCCGTCAGATCTCGTACGATTCGCGCACCAGGTGGGCTTCCGCTCTCTCACTCGTTTTCTTTTACCCGTACCTACAGGGACAATGGTGACTTTGCATTGTCCTTGTACAGGTAATGATATAGTGATCGTTCTCATTCAACCCCCGCGCGTGTTACTGATTATCTTGTACAGAGTGTTATCCTAGTACAGGGTAACAAATTACAATAGGTTCTTCTCGGTCCACCGCATATGGCACCTAAATGGAAAGTAATATCGGCCAATGCAACGAGATTAAAGAGCACACCTGGGCGGTGTGCGTGCAGCTCCCGGTGCCCTCGGTCCCGTCAGTGAACTCCCGTAATGGGAACGATTAACGGTTATCTATAGTGGGGATTCATCGGCGACCGGAGAACAGCGAAGAAGTATCATTCACGGGCGACGGCGGAGAGATATGGATTCAATGGCGCATGGTGTTGTCTAGATCGCGCCTAGGTTTAAAAGTCGCGCGCCCGTCTACCACCCCCGCAGAGACCAATGGGTGAGCGTTCCTGGGCCCCTTTTCCAGGGAAGACTCTAGAAGTCCAGTGCAAGATTCGAGAAGTACAACGTGGCACTGCGGTTCTGCGGACGGCGTTCATTGACGTGTCTAGCAATTACAGAAGGAACGTTGCAAGGGCGTGGGCCCTTTAATTCTCAGAAGCACGCCGGTGGCTGCGCTGGAGTCAGTAAGGGACCCTCAGATGAGAACAGACGGCTAGATCGAGTTAGTATCGAGTTTCACCTACCAACGCGCAGCCACATCGACGAGATCAAATGACATCATTCGTTAGGGAAAACCTCCCGAGATAGAGCCAATAGAAGGGCGTGATTCGTTTAGAATTTCATCAGTCATCTCTCGCTAGCACTCGCTAGCACTCGGTAACGCGAGGTTTCCCTGACATCCTTTGACCTATAAGAGAGACTGTTGCCTCAGACTCTTTCTGATAAGGAGGCCAGTGAGAAGCGCCGCTTCGAGGCCGATTGCCATCCAGCGTAGCAATGGCGGTGTTTTCATTCGGACGGGAGCGTGCCCTTATCGGCGAACTGTTTGTGCGCAGCGCGGATCCAATTCGGGTCGGCCATGATGAGGACAACGAGAACGGCGCTGTGGTCGCGAACCTTAGAAGTAGGCGGGGAAGTCTGCCAGTAGTCCGATGATCGGGTCTCGGATTACCAATGGGGTGTCGACTGCTTCCAGATCACTGTATCCTAGGAGGGTGAGGTGATCTCATCATTCCCATATCTCTGACGTCTCTATATTTAGGGTCCTTGGCCTATAGCCAGGTAGTAGCTAAGAACTTCGAGTGTTCATTCATGGAGCCAATGTTCTGTGCGGTAGCATAGCGCATTTCTGGGTATTATATATTGTTTTCTTCGCATCCGCCTGAGCAACTATAAGCAAACTGAACCATTGGCATGGGAGAGACATGAAACGTATATGGTTCGCCGCTTTGACTCGGAGAGGATGTCGCCTACAACCACATAATGCGAGCGCCTAGTCCATTCCTCGCCAGTCTAAACGGTTCCGGCGAGAGATGATTCTATCGTGAAGCGATACTGTCAGTACAGCAGCACTGTTTCTCTTGACTACACCACGATACGGCGTGTCGCAGCTCCCGGAGCGTGGGTAGGAAGAAACACGTGTGATGCGTCAAAGGTTGACTAGAGTATCACGTGACAATTGTTTTCATCATTCAACACGAAGGCGCCGTGCCAGTGGAGCAAGGACGCCAATGAGCAGCGGCGATGACCAAGGCGCATGGAAATATGCCACGCACGGTGCCATAATTCAAGCTACCGCGAGTCTAATTGTGCTCAAACGGGCGACCCGCACCCATATACAGTATGCCTGAGCTACTCGTAGAATGGTGAGAGCACTGGCAGGCCATCTGTTGTGGCCGAATTTGTAACTCACCGTGGACGATCTTGACCTGGTAAGGAAAGTCGCTAGCGGTCAACCCAGGCTAAATTATGTTGCTTAGCGCTGATCGTGGTAGAGAGTTGCCACGCGGGCGGCCCGCGTTGAATGTAGGATGTCCATCATAGCATTTGGATAACACCGGTTCCACATGGCGGAGCATCGAACAAGAACATTGACAACCCTGGGAGTCTTATCTTTGGACCCTCATCATCTCTCGAGTTCTACCGTAGACTACGCTGTTGGTTGTGAACATGTTGCAGCTCTCAGGACAGTTCATAGGTCTCCCTAAATCTACCTTTCAGGTGCAAGTGGCTCCGGACCAGGCATGTTCTATCCTCATCTTCGTCCTTTTTCCTCTCCTAATTTCCTTGACCCCGGTAAACCGTGCATAGGGCGCTAGTGGGCTCTTGACGGGGGAAGAGGATCCAACAAAGTTCAATCTGGCAGACCCTCTGAGAGTGTGGATTGTACAAGTTGGTCAGTTAGATACACCCCAAGTCGGTTCCACTGAATCCCACCAATACTCTCATGGTTTTACAGGTATCATCATCTTCACAACTCAGATTCTGAGCGTTGGGCTACGCAAGCCACGACAGCCTCGAGTTATCGCAGAGGTGCTTGGTGGTATCCTTCTCGGTATGACCCTCGCCCTTTTCCGGCACGTGTTTCAACTAATTCAATATGCTATGAAGGTCCTACTGCCTTTGGCCGCATCCCTGGCTTTTCCAAACTCATCTTTCCCCCAGAGTCTATACCTTACCTCTCTCTCGTTGCGAACATCGGCCTATGTCTCTTCCTCTTCCTCGTTGGGCTCGAGATTGATACAACGATCATCCGCCGCCATGCACGTCTCTCCCTTACTGTCGCCGCAGCTGGCATTACGATCCCATTCGGATTCGGAGCTGCACTCGCTATTCCACTATATCGTCACTTCATCGACGCATCGGAAGTTTCGTACCCTCATTTCATGCTCTTTACCGGCGTTGCATTCTCGATCACAGCTTTCCCGGTCTTGTGTCGCATTCTGACGGAGCTCAAGTTGCTTGACACGACTGTCGGAATAATTGTCTTGTCTGCCGGTGTTGTCAACGACATAATTGGGTGGACTTTACTAGCCCTGAGCGTTGCACTCGTAAACGCCAAGAGTGGACTCACTGCCTTGTGGATTTTGTTGGTCTGCGTTGGATGGACAATCTTCATGCTAGCCTTCATGCGCAGAGCGCTCTTATGGCTTGCTCGCAACACCAACTCTATGGAAAAAGGTCCCACGATGTTTTTCATGACATTCACGATTTTGGTCATGTTTGGATCTGCACTTTTTACTGACATCATCGGGGTTCACGCGGTATTCGGTGTCGTCTTTCCCCTCCTCTGGCGCGTTCACATTTTTAATATGAGGTAATTCACAGGCGCATTCCTCGCTGGGATCATCGTTCCGCGTGACGGTGGCCTCGCGCTCGCTCTCATTGAGAAATTAGAAGACATGGTCTTAGTGATATTCCTTCCACTAGTGAGACTCTATATCTTGGGATGGATGGATGAACTTATCATCTTTAGTATTTCACACTATCCGGACTCTCGACTGATCTTGGCTTATTAAACACGGGCGAGTCCATCTGTATCAGGACATCGGATCACTGGCTGATAGAAATTCTCTCGTCAGGGACAATATGGGCGTTCACAGTTGTTATATGTGTGCTGGCTTTCACAGGAAAAATGGGTGGATGTACGCTGGCGGCCAGGTCCGCTGGCTTCAGTTGGCGTGAGGCTGGCACTATAGGATCGTTGATGAGCTGCAAAGGGTAAGTTCCGCCAAGTGTTTTGACATATCGTCGTACTTGATCGTTACTCTCCATCCCCAGCCTTATCGAGCTGATTGTGCTCAATGTTGGGTTGTCGGCCGGTATTTTGACGAGGGTAAGTAGCGATCTCCCTATAACTTTTGTCACATCGCATAATTTTGTCTCAATAGCTTGTCTTCTCGATGTTCGTTCTCGAAGCGCTTGTCCTCACTTTTGCTACCACGCCCACGGTCACATACCTTTATCCTCCTCATCTTCGTACGCGCGCCACTGACACTGGCCCCTCGTTTTCAAACGTTTTCTGCGATTCCATGGACGACGAGAATGGCTCTAGCGGTGGTGCGCTAGATGCTTAAGGTGATGGAGAGGCGACGAAGCGTCGCTGCATGAGACCTACTGTAGTACCTAGCGTGATGGTAACCACACAATTCCTTCTGCCTCTTATTCTCAGACTCTAGCCAAATCCCAAGAAACCAAGTCGAGGGCCCCATCCGCTTCATTGGGCTGGCTGGTCGGTCACTGCCACGGAGACGCTGATACACACAGATCCTTTGATACCTTTTGCATGTTTGCAGAACTCAATGGGTTGTCCGTATCAGCTGCTTTTGTTTATCGTGCCATGCTATTTGATTCGCGTGTGACCAATATCGCTGAGCATGTTCATGTAGGAAGTACACAACTTGTGTTGGTGTCGTGGCTTCCTTCGGCCCTGTTACTGCTCTCTTGCTGAGATTCTGGACACAGGTGACTGCAGCGTGGTGCAAGACTCGCACCACACTCTTTCACTCCCTTTATGCACAAATCCCACTTTCTTTGTCTCCTTGGACTTTGTCCATGTAAGCTCGGAAGAATATGGTCCCGCTTAGCAGTCAAGCACCATTTGGCATACACGGCCAGATCCCCATGTGCCGTACCACATGGTGCATATGACTGGTGTAACATCCAGGTGGCTGAAATACTCACAAGATTTCATGATATTGCTATCAAGGGGCTCCCACTCTCAGACTCTAAGCTAAGGGAGAACCTTCGAACGGCAGTTGGCAGAAACATCCGATCACGTGACATTTCGAACTGTCGTTTGTCATTTGTCATTTCAACCAGCTGGCGTCAGCTATATGACATGGGGGCTTGCATGATGATGACCAGGGTAAGGGTAGTCTCGTCCCCAGCCCCTCCGCGGACTTTGAAATCGGAGATCCAAAAATGGTGAGGGCTGAAGTCCTAGAGGAGACCTCATTAGCATTTTTTCGATTTCCGATTCAATCTCCGAAAAGGGTCTTGGAACGAGACTAGGG
>Ga0209488_10002174_pt1 | contig 16328 bp, 14 predicted proteins | sample Rivendell_Oct201_8_FD_188349 | JGI IMG/M metagenome (GOLD analysis project Ga0209488, IMG submission 188349) | Vadose zone soil microbial communities from the Eel River Critical Zone Observatory, Northern California, USA -... | ecosystem: Environmental > Terrestrial > Soil > Vadose zone >... | reverse complement strand
TGCCGTCGCGGGCCGGCGTGCCGTCGGCGAAAGGGGTCGAATACCGGCCTTGAGTGCCGTCCCGGCCTCGCGAGAGCTGCGCCGCTAGACTTCGGCCTCATGACCACGATCAAGCCCGCCCTCGAGATCGCCGCGCGGGCGGCGATCGCTGCTCGGACCGAGGAGCTGTTTCGGCGGTCCGGCGCCTTTCGTGAGGGCCACTTCCTCCTCAAGAGCAGGCGGCACGGCGATGCGTACGTCGAGAAGTTCGCGGTCCTGTCCGATCCTGCAGCGACGAGCGAGCTGTGCGGCTTCTGGGCCGCCGCCAGCCGCGATACTGATTGCCAACCGATCGTGGATCTGGTCGCCGGCCCGACGACCGGTGGCGTGATCCTGGCCTTCGAGACCGGGCGCCAGCTCGGCCTCCGGGCGATCTTCGCGGAGGAGGTAAGGGCCGCCGACGGCACGACCCGCCGCGAATTCCGGCGTGGCTTCCGGATCGAGCCGGGCGAGAAGGTCCTCCTCGTCGACGACATCCTGACGACGGGCGGTTCTCTGCTCGCGATGATCCCGGCCGTCGAGGCGATGGGTGGCGAGATCGTCGAGTGCGCCGTCCTCGTCGATCGCAGTGGTGGCAAGCTCACGCTGACCTCGCCCCAAACCGGCCGGGTCTACCCCGTCCGCTCGCTCTGGCAGCTCGACCTGCCGACCTACGAGCCTGGCCCTGCGACCTGCCCGCGCTGTCTCGACGGGATGCCGTTGCACGCGCCCGGGAGCACGGGCACCGGAGCGTGATCGGCAGACGCGGCGTCGTCTGGATCGGCATCGCGATCGCCGCAGTCGCACTGGGCTTTGCCGTCGTGTCGGCCCTCGGCCAGGCGCCTCGTCAGACCGAGAGGGGCCTCGTGATCGCGGTCGACTCCTCCGGGCTGACCGACGTCCGCGGGTTCACCATTCGGACGGATGACGGTCGGACGGTCGTCTTCCGGATCGGTGCCCTGGAGAACGGCGCCCAGTTCGCCCCGGGCCACCTTCTGGAACATCGGGCCACCGGCGTGAAAATCGTCGTGACGTACCGCCAGGAGAACGGCGAGCTCGTCGCGATCCGGCTGGAAGATGCCCCGGGCGCTTCACCGGCGGCTTCGTCGGCCCCCTCGCCTATGTGAGGCCGGCAAGCGCCTTATCGATCTCGTCCGGCGTGAAGATGAGCTCGAACGACGCATTGACGATCCCGTCGCCCCCGACCACGAAGACGTACGGCTCGGAAAGCAGCCCGTAGGCCTCCGATGCGGGCACTGTCTGGAGGTTGTTATTCGCATCCAGGACGGGCTGGAGCTGGCCCTGGTCGTCGCTCAGCTTGTACGGTTCGACGTTGATGAAGGTGATCCCGGGATGGGCGGCGGCGACCGTTTTCACCTTGTCGAGGGTCGGCCCGCACGTCCGCGACTGGCAGAACTTTGGCGTGGCGAACACAAGGACGAACGGCTTGCGAGCGGCGAGGGCATCGGCGACCGATGTCTCGTAGAACGCCTTGACGGGATTGGTGTCGCTCGAGATCTTCGACACGTCCTCACCGACCGAGGCGAGGGTCGGCGTGTCGACCGACGGCGCCTTGTCACCCGGTACGATCACGTGCTTCTTGTCGAGCACCGTGAAGCTGAACTTGATCCGCTCCGGTGGCTTTCCGGCCGCGGCGGTCGTGTATTCCGCGACCCAATCGCCGGCGGCGGGGAAATCGACCGTCGCGACGTAGATGCCGCTGACGTTCTCGATCGCCCAGATGAACGTTCCGGGGGTGGGCGGGATCGCCTGGTTCGCCGGCCCGGTGAACTGGACGGTCGCCGTTCGGTCCGGCGCACCGACCGGCGTGTTGGTTTTCGCGTCGACGAAGGTGAACAGGTAGCGGTTCGTCCCGACTGAAAGCTCCGACGAGACGGGCACGGGCAGCACGGAGGCCGTTGAGGCGCCCGACGCGTCCACGCCGCCCGAGGCAGTCGGGGCCGACGTATTGGTCGACGTCGCCGCGGGTCCGGCGCATGCGACGAGGACGACCAGCACAGCAGCGACCGCGGCCGCGGAGCGGATTCGGGGGGTCATGGCCGATAGGGTATCCGTATCGGCCGAATAGGGATTTGGAGGGCTGGTCCCGCCGGCGCTCGCGCTAGAATGGGCGCCGCAGTCCACTTCTCCGTCGCTGCCGGTGATCAGTGAGAGGGCCCGTGACCCGCTTCCAGAAACTCGCCACCGCCAGCGTCGTGACGACGCTCCTCCTCGTCACCATCGGCGTCGTCGTCCGGGCGACGGGATCCGGGATGGGTTGCCCGGACTGGCCCCTCTGTCACGGCCAGGTCCTGCCGCCGCTCGGCGACTACCAGGCATGGCTCGAGTGGGTCCACCGGACGATCGCCGTCGTCGTCGGCTTCCTCGTCCTCGGCCTTGCGTTTGTAGCGTTCCGCGATCATCGCGACCGCGCCTCGCTGCTGTGGCCATCGCTCGCGGTCGTGGTGCTGGTCGGCTTCCAGGCGTGGCTCGGCAAGGAGACGGTTCGCCTGAACAACTCCGGCGAGTCCGTGACCGCCCATCTCGCCGCCGCGATGAGCCTCGTCGGGCTCCTCGTCTTCATCCTTGCGAGGTCGTTCTACCCGGCCCGGATCGGCGGCCGCGGGAGCAGCCAGCGGTTCACCCTCCTGGCCGCGTTCGGGGCGGCGACCGTCTTCGCGCTGCTGCTGTTCGGCTCCCACGTGACCGCCACGTCGCAGTGGTACGTCTTCAACGACTGGCCATTGATGAACGGGACGCTCTTCCCCACGATGACCGACGCGACGAGCGCCCACATCCTCCATCGCTGGGTCGCGATCGTCGTCGGGCTCATCGTGCTGGTCGTCGCGATCGCGGCCTGGCGGACGCAGCGCGAGCGACCGGTCGTACTCCGGCTCTCGCTTGCGGCTGGCCTGCTCTTCCCGATCCAGGCGATCGTCGGTGGCATCCAGATCCTGACCGGTCTCTCCGGTTGGAGCCAGACGCTCCACCTCGCGCTCGGGGCGTTGATCTGGGCGGACATGGCGGGTCTCGTGGCGGTTAGCTACTACGCCGCCCGGACTGCGGTACGGGCCGTCGAGCCGAGCGGAGCCGGCGACTCGATCGAGGATCCGGAAGCAGCGGCGGCGAGCGCCGCGCGACCCACCAAGACGCGCGACTCCGTGCGTGCCTACATCGCGCTGACGAAGCCGCGGATCATCGAGCTGCTGCTCGTCACGACGGTGCCGGCGATGGTCCTCGCGACGCGCGAGGTACCGGGGATCCAGTTCGGGCACTGGGCGTGGCTCACGGTCTGGACGCTCGTCGGCGGCACGCTCGCCGCCGGTAGCGCGAACGCGATCAACTGCTATCTCGATCGTGACATCGACGAGCTGATGGTCAGAACCAGGCGCCGACCGTTGCCGGCCCACCAGGTCGACCCCGAGCGGGCGGTCGTGTTCGGCCTTGTCCTCGGGGCGATCTCGTTCGGCGTCCTGGCGTTCTTCGTCAACCTGCTGGCCGCGTTCCTGGCGCTGCTCGCCATCGCGTTCTACGTCGTCGTCTATACGATCGTCATGAAGCGGACGACGCCGCAGAACATCGTGATCGGTGGCGCGGCCGGAGCCCTGCCGCCGGTGATCGGCTGGGCGGCCATCACGGGCAACGTCGGCGTCCCGGCGCTGCTCCTGTTCGCCCTCGTCTTCTACTGGACGCCGCCGCACTTCTGGGCGCTCTCACTCCGGATCCGCAAGGACTACGCGGCGGCCGGCGTCCCGATGCTGCCGGTCGTCCGCGGCATCCCGGAGACGACTCGCCAGATCGGCCTGTACACGATCCTGATGGTGGCGATCTCGCTCGTGCTCTGGTCGGTCGCCCGGATGGGCGCGATCTACCTGGTCGCGGCTGTCGTCCTGGGCGCCCTGTTCCTGCGACAGGCGTACGCCCTCTGGCGCCAGGGATCGTCAGAAGAGGCGTCGACCGCCGGGGCGATCCGGCTTTACAAGTTCTCGATCTCGTACCTGACGCTGCTCTTCGCGGCGATCGCGATCGACGCGCTGGTGGTCATCCCGGTCGGTTAGGCGGTCTCGAGGCGCTCAGCCCTCGACCCAGTCGCACGTTCCGCTGACCCCGCCGAGGAGGCCGCAGATCCCCTTCGCCCCGCTCAGCATCACGAGGTCGTGGTTCGACCTGAAGAGCGGCCTCGCGATGGGCGCGACGAGGTTCATCCACCAGCGCGTCGTCCGGACGTTCCAGTCGTCGCGGGCCAACGTGGCGCCGTCCTCCTCGTGGATCGTCCAGACGCCCGTTCCCTCGAGCTCGCCCGTTGCCCTCCCTGCGAGGACGGTTGGTGGCTCGACGCGCTCGACCGTCATGTCGAACGACAGGGTGTATGGCAGGCTGCCCTTGAACGGATCGGACAACGCGGGCGGCGTCCATGGTTTGGCGCGTTCGACACATCCTGATCGATCTTCGCTCCGCCGTGCTGGCCGGATGATCACGCGCTTCCAATGAGAGCTCGTTGCGACTTCTCTGAGTGTCGCGCCCGCGGCGCCTCTCCTCCCGTCCTGCGACACTGCGCGAATGGAAATCCACTTCCTCGGCGGGGCCACGACGGTCACCGGCTCCCAGTTCCTGCTCGTCACGGAGCGTGCCCGCATCCTCATCGACTGCGGCATGTTCCAGGGGAGTCCGAACGAGGCCATCCGCAACCGCGTGCCGCTCGCCTACGACCCCTCAGGGATCGACGCGATTCTGCTGACGCACGCCCATCTCGACCATTGCGGGCTGATCCCGCACGTCGTCGACGCTGGCTTCCGCGGCCCGATCATCGCCACTCGTGGCACGTGCGAGCTGGCCGAGCTGGTCCTTCTCGACTCGGGCCGCCTCCAGCAGGAGTTCGCGAAGCGAGAGGCACGCTGGGAGCGCAAGCACCCGGACAAGGTTGCCGCCGACGATGCCAGGCAACAGGCGCAATACGACGCTGCGGTTCATCTCTCGGAGCACCCAGAGACGCCGGTCGAGCTCGGCACGGGACGGGGTTCGGCCGAAGAGACGGAGGGGCCACCACCGGCGCCCGATGCCGCGACAATCGCCTCATCGGGCGTGTCGGAGGAGGTGGCGGCGGCCGTCAAGCCTGCACCGCCGGCGCCGATCCCTGACCCGGAAGTCGAGCTTCGAAACCAGCCCCCCGAGCTCCAGATCGATCTGGACGAGCCCCTCTACACCGAGCTGCAGGCGAAGGCCGCCATCGCTCAGTTCAAGCCGATCGAGTACGACACGGAGCTCGAGATCGCGCCGGGTATCCACGCCCGCTACCTGGACGCGGGCCACATCCTGGGTTCCGCGATCATCCGCGTCCGCGTCGTAGACCGCGAGGGCGGGCCGGAAAGAACGATCGTCTTCTCGGGTGACCTCGGTCGCCCCGGCACCCCGATCATTCGCGATCCCACCGTCCTGACCGACGCCGACTACGTCCTCATCGAGACGACATACGGCGGCCGGGAGCACGAACCCGGCGACGAGGCGATCCGGATCCTGGCCGAGACTGTCCGGATGGTCGCCGAGGCAAAGGGCGTGCTCCTCGTCCCCTCGTTTGCGATCGGGCGGACGCAGGAAGTCGTCTGGGAGCTCGATCGGCTGATCGATCGCGGCGAGATACCGCTGCTGCCGCTCTACCTCGATTCGCCGATGGCCTCCAAGGCCTCTGACATCTACCGCCGCCACGCCGACTACTTCGACGAGGAGACGGGCAAGCTGCTGCGCGAGGGCGACACGCCGCTCGACTACCCGGACCAGCACGAGACGCGCCTGCTGCCCGAATCACAGGCGATCGCGACGGCGCCTCGGCCATACATGATCGTCGCCTCGAACGGGATGCTCACCGGCGGGCGCGTCGTCGGTCACCTGCGGAACCTCATCGGCGATCCGGACGCGACACTGCTGTTCGTCGGTTACCAGGGCGAGGGCACGCTCGGCGCGCACCTCCAGGCCGGCGTGCAGGTCGTGAAGCTCGACGGCCAGGCACGCGACGTGAAGTGCCGCATCCGCTCGATCAGCGGCTTCTCGGCCCACGCCGACGAATCCGAGCTGCTGGCCTGGCTGGCCAACTTCGCCCGAGGCAAGCAGCCCGGTTCCGCCGGTTTTCCGCGACGCGTCTTCCTGGTCCACGGCGACCCGGAAGCGCAGATCGCGATCGAACCCAAGGTTCGGGCGCTCGGCTTCGACACCCACATTCCGCATTGGCGCGAGGCCGTGACACTCGACTGAGGCGCGCTCGACGCCTCAGGACGACTACGCTGACGCTGACTGCCCTGGTGTCCGGACCCCAAGGAGCCTCGATGCGGCCGAGCCTGAACATCCTGGACGCCGAGCTCATTGGGCGGATCGTCGACGAGGCGAAGCGGGTCCTCGCCGAGGTCGGCTTCGAAATCCGCGGACCGGAGATGCGCCGTCGGCTGGTCGAGGCGGGCCTGCCCCAGACCGACGCCGGCCGGATCCTCTTTCCGCGCGACGTCGTCGAGCGGGTGATCGCCGAGGCGCCGGGCTCGTTCGTCCTGTACGACCGCGACGGCGAGCCCCACGCCGACCTGGGTGGGGATCGGGTCCATTTCGTGCCGGGTTCGTCGGGCCTCAAGGTGCTCGACCACCGAACGGGCGAGACGCGCCTCGCCAATTCGACCGATTTCGTCGAGTACGTCCGCCTCGCCGACGGCCTCCACAACATCGCCTATCTGGCCACGGCCTTCTCGACGAACCTCGACATCGAGGCCCAGGTGTCGGATGCGTGGCGGCTCTTCATGACGCTGACGAACTCGAAGAAGCCGGTCGTCTCGGGCGCGTTCACCGAACACGGCGTGCCGCGAATGGTCGAGATGATGCAGCTCTTCCGGGCCGATCGGGCCGACCTCGTCGCCCGCCCGATGAGCATCTTCACGATCACGGCGACCGGCAACTTCCGCTACAGCGAGGATTCCTGCCAGAACCTGATCGACTGCGTCGAGGCAGGCATTCCGGTCGAGATCGTGCCGGTCACGCTGATGGGACTGATCGCGCCGGTCTCGCTCGTGGGAGCCACCGTCTTTCACACGGTCGACGTGCTGGCCGGAATCGCGATGGCCCAGATCATCAAGCCCGGAGCGCCCGTCCTGTTCGGTGGCGCCCCGGCCACGTTCCACATGAAGATCGCGAGCGCACCGATGTCGGCGATCGAAGCGCTCCAGCTCGACGTCGCCTATGTCGCGGTCGCCAAGTCGCTTGGCCTGCCGACGCAGTCGTACATGGCCCTGTCGGACGCCAAGGTCCTCGATGCCCAGGCCGGAGCCGAGACGTTCGGCAGCGCGCTGCTGGCCGCGTTGGCCGGCATCAACTCGGTGTCGGGGCCCGGGATGCTCGATTTCCTCCTCGTCTTCAGCCTGCCGAAGCTGGTCTTCGACGACGAGATGTGCGCCCAGGCGCTGCGCTTCGTCCGCGACACAAGGCCCGTCGACGACCTGCCGGTCGGTGCGCTGATCGACCAGCTGATGGCCGACCAGCACCTGATCATGGCCGACCACACGATGGCCAACTGGCCGACCGAGCTCTACCTGCCGAGCCCGATCGTCGACCGCGACAACCGCGAAGCCTGGCTGCGCCAGGGCGGCAAGGACACGTACGGCCGTGCCTGCGACGAGGTCGATCGACGGCTCGCGGCCTATCGGCCGATCGAAACCGATCCGCTGATCGAGGCTGAGCTGCGGGCGATCATCATGGCCGGCCTGACCGACCAGACGGTCCTGCCGGACGTTCCGCCGGCTCCCGAGCCCGCGGAGGAGGTCCCATCGGGCGCGGCCGCCCGGCGGCGCAATCCGCGCCGACATCCGAGCGAGAGCGCGACTGGGTAGCGCGCACCTGCGGGCCGCGCAGCATGCCGGCGCGGGTGGCGTTGCGCCATGCGCAATGACCGGTCCGCCTGATGGAACGCGAGAGGCATTGGAATCGGGCGGTCCGAGAATCCAGCGATGCCCGACACGACGATCCTGACCGCCGACGAGCTCGCTTCGATCCGCCGCCCGTATCGCGGTGCCCGACTCCTGCCCGGTCGCGCCTATCACGACCAGGCGATCCATGATTGGGAGCGGGAGCACTTCCTGCGCCACGATTGGGTGATTGTGGGGCGCGAATCGGAGGCGCCGGAGGGCGGGACCTTCTTCACGACCGAGCTCGACGGCGAGCCGCTCCTCGTCGTGCGTGGCCGCGACGGCCAGCTCCGCGCGTTCTACAACGTCTGCCAGCACCGCGGAACGGCCGTCGTCGAGGAGGCCTGCGGCAAGGCCGTCCGCTTCCAGTGCCCGTACCACGCCTGGATCTACGATCTCGAGGGCAAGCTGGTCCGCGCCAAGCACACCGAGGACCTCGAAGACTTCAGCCTCGCGGAGTACGGCCTCAACACGGTCCGGCTGGAGACGTGGCAAGGCTTCGTCTTCCTGAACCTGGACCCGGACGCCGGGCCTCTGGCGGACCAGCTCGGCGACCTCGTGGACCACGTCGCCCGCTTCGACTTCGCCGCCCTCCGGCCGGCGAAAACGATCACCTACGACGTTTCCGCGAACTGGAAGTTCGTCGCTGAGAACTATTCGGAGTGCTACCACTGCCCGGGCCTCCATCCGCAGCTCAACAAGCTGACGCCATACGACCTCGGTGAGGAATACGACACGAACGGTGCCTGGCAGGGCGGCTGGATGGAGTTCGCCGACGGTGTCGAGACGATGGCTCTCGACGGGGGTCACGGCTCACGTCGAGGCCGGCCGGCGATGGCCGGAATCACCGCCCAGGACGAGCGGCGCATCGACTACTGCATCGTCTGGCCGACGACCTTCCTGTCGATCCACCCAGATTATCTGCTCGTCCACCGCCTCATCCCCGACGGGCCGTCGCGGACGAAGATCATCTGCGAGTTCCTGTTCCCCGAGTCGACGATCGCCATGCCCGACTTCGATCCGTCCGATGCGATCGCGTTCTGGGACCTGACGAACAGCCAGGATTGGCATGTCTGTGAGCTCCAGCAACGGGGCACGCGATCACGGTCCTGGGTCGCGGGCCGCTATTCGAACCTCGAGGACTCGGTCCACTTCTTCGACGTGATGGTCGCCGACCGCTATGCCGGCGAGACGTTCGCCAGCGGCCGCGCGTCCCGGCATGACGAGTTTCCGCTGAACACGAAGAGAGCCACGAAGCCGACGAACGGCGCCACCAATGGCGCCGCCCGCCCACCCGAGGCTCGAACCGGCGCTCGTCGCAAGGCCACGGCGAAGGCGTAGATCGCGTCATCGCATCACTCGGACTCCTGTCTGGCCAAACGAACGCCCAGCGAACGTTCGCGGAGGTTGACATCGGCCCCCGGGATTCAAAGCGCTGCAATTCGTCGGGAGAAGCTAATCGCTGCCGCATTCGGCGGGTGAACGCTCCAATTCGGCCCGTGCATCTCCGCTAACGCTCAGGGGATGTGCGTATGGCTAGATAGGCGTCGCGGGTGCCGGTTCGGAGCACGTGACGTCGCGGCTACCCTGTCGGCACGATGGAAGAGCGTGCGCTCGGGATGACGGGCTTGCGGGTCAGTCGGATCGGACTCGGCCTCGCGGCCGTGGGCCGGCCCGCGTACATCACGCTCGGGCGCGAGACAGACCTCGCCGGCGATCGGACCGTCGGAGCACTTCGGCGGCGATCGCACGAGCTTCTCGACGCGGCGATCGCGGCCGGCGTCCGCTATGTCGACGTCGCTCGATCCTATGGCCTCGCCGAGGAGTTCCTTGGCTCCTGGCTCGACTCGCGCCGGCCCGACGCCATCATTCCGACGATCGGCTCGAAATGGGGCTACACGTACGTCGGGGACTGGCGTCTCGACGCCGAGGTCCACGAGGTCAAGGACCACTCGCTGGCCGCGTTTCGGCGTCAACTCGCGGAGACCCGGGCGATCCTCGGCGACCGGTTGTCGCTCTACCAGGTCCACTCCGCGACGCTCGAGAGCGGGATTCTCGAGGATCGGGCCGTCCTGGGCGCCCTCGCCGGGTTGTCGGCGGACGGCGTCGCCGTCGGTCTGACCGTCAGCGGTCCTCGTCAGGCCGACGTCGTCCGGCGGGCCCTCGAGGTTCGGCTCGACGGTCGGAACCCGTTCGGCTCGGTCCAGGCGACCTGGAACGTCCTGGAGAGATCCGTCGAGCCGGCCCTTGTCGAGGTACACGATGCGGGTTGGGGCGTCATCGTCAAGGAGGCCCTCGCGAACGGCCGGCTGGCCCTCCCGGATACCTGTCCGCCCGCGGTCGCTGCGATCGCCGCTCGCCACGCCGTACAGCCGGATGCCATTGCGATCGCCGCGGTCATGGAGAGGCCGTGGGCCGACGTGGTCCTGTCGGGCGCCGCGACCGTTGGCGAACTCGAATCGAACCTCACGGCGCCCATCATCAAACTCTCTCCCGACGAGCTCCAGGAGCTAGCGAACTGCGTGGAAGCGGCCGAGGACTACTGGGCAGCTCGTGGCCGCCTCGCCTGGTCTTAGCGCACCGAGCGACCTTGACAGAGCGGCGCTGCTACGAGCGCCGTGCTGCGATCTCCCCCTGGGTCGTGAACATGTTCAGCCGGGGATCCACGTCGAAGATCGCCGGGTCGGTGTCGTTCGCGGACTCCAACGCGACCAGGTCGACCCTGTCGCTCAGCATCGAGTCCGTCGGCCGGCCCAGGAGATACCCCTGTCCGGCGGAGATTCCGAGGCTTCGAACCACCGCCAGTTGGGCCGCGGTCTCCACGCCTTCCGCCACGATCGACGCCTTCCACCGTGTCGCGAGCTCCTGCAGGGCCCGAAGAACTCCGTGTGACGGATCGTGCATCATCCCGCCCTGGACGAGGGATAGATCGATCTTGACGATGTCGAAGTGGATGTCACTCAGCAACCGCAGACCGGCGTTGCCGGCCCCGACGTCGTCGGCTGCCAGGCGCATGCCCGCCCGACGGCACGCCTCCACGTTCTTGCGAAGCTGCTCGATATCCTCGACGTGCTCTCGCTCCGTCAGCTCGAGCACGACCCGCTCGAGTGAGATCCCGTTGCGATGGAAGATCGCCTTCAGCTCGCCTGGGTGGAACAGGTTCGATTCGAGCGTTCGGGGCGATAGGTTGACGCTGATGTACGCATCGGTGTCCGGCAACCGCACTCCCGCAGCGACGATCTCGAGGCAGGCGAGGTCGAGCTCGACGATCCGGTCGGCCTTTTCGGCGGCCGCAAACAGCGAGCTCGCGTCGGAGAACGGCGCGCCGCTTGCCGGTCGGACCAGGCCTTCGTAGCCGATCGGCTGGCCGCTCGTCAACGAAAAGATCGGCTGGTACACGGGGCGCAGGGCCCGCGTGGCGATGATCGTCCCGACGGCCGCCGAGAGTTCCGCGACGGAGCGGTCGTCCGAGGATGCGCCATGCCAGCCCGGATCGTAGGCGACCACCGCCGTGCGCCCGTGTCGCTTGCACCAATAGAGAGCTGCGTCGGCATTTCGATAGAGGTAGGAGCTCTCGGTGCTCGGAGCGGGGAACGCGGAGACTCCAATCGATAGCGAGAACGGGTCGACGTGGTTGCTCGGGTCGCCTCCGCCCAGGGCGGATGCGAGGATCCGGCGAGCGACTGTCAGGCCCGTGTCGACGTCCGAGTTCGGTAGGAGGATGGCGAATTCGTCCCCGCCGACCCGGAAGGCGCGGTCGCTCCGTCGCAGGACGATGGCCGCCACCCGACCGACCGCCATGAGCAGGCGATCGCCCCCGACGTGGCCAGTCGTGTCGTTGACGCTCTTGAGATCGTCGACGTCCACGAGCAGCAGCGACAGCGGCGTTTCCTGGCGGTTCGCGATTTCGAGCTGGCGAGCGAGCTCATCCTGGAAGGCGCGGTGGTTGCCGAGGCCGGTCAGGCCATCGACCAGCGAGTCCTGACGGGCACGCCCGTACAGCTCGCTCAGCTCCCGGCGCTCGTTGTCGAGGGCCTCGGCGTCATGAATGATCGCTCGAGCGAGCCAGGCCATCACGACCGGCAGCAGGGCTCCGGCCGCGACGAGGGCGATGATCGCCATGGCGGCCCGCGACGAATCGGCCGGCAGGAAACCCTCGATGGCCGCAACGCTCATGAGGATGCAGAACGGTCCGAGCAACGCCCAGATCAGCCGTCGTCGAATGCGGTCGATACGATGGTCCGGATGCCCCTGGAGGCCATCCGCAGGCGTTGTCATCGCGGTCCCCCATGGTGCGCCCCGGCACCTGCTGTTGTACGACCAGAAGGATCAGGTCGATCTGGATCGAAAGTACCGGCTGGCCGGCGGCATTGTGACTACGGACGCTCGTCGGTCCGCGTCATACCTTCATGGCGGCTCGGCCGAACACGGGCCGGAAGAGACCGTCAGACATGATTCACCGGCAGCCGATCCGATTCCAAACTGCGAAAGCGGTCGTCCTCGCTGTGGCCGCCGTCGTCGTCATTCTCATGCTGCCGACCACATCCGGTTCCGCCCTGGCGGGCAACTGCAACGGCGCAACGACCCCGTTGCTCGCGGGCGGGAGGGCATCGACAGGCTCCGGCATGCCCTCGACGACGATCACGTTCTCGGTTCGATTCAAGGACAGCGGCGGCTGCCCGCCGTCGAAGGTCGAAGTTGTCGTTGCCGGTCTTGGCCGCTATGCGATGGCCGGGGGCGGGACCACATTCCAGGCCGGCGTCACGTACTCGGTCGCGATGACGCTGCCGGCGGGATCATGGGCCTACAGCTTCGCCGCAACGAACGGCAGTGGCAAGCGCTCCGTCGCGCTGACGACGGTTACGCCGGCGGCCATCGTGATCGTGTCGCCAACTCCGATGCCCACTGCCAAACCCACACCTGGCCCCACTCCCAAGCCGACGCCGAAGCCAACTCCCCAGCCGAAGCCAACTGCCAAACCGACCATGCGTCCCACCCCCAAACCGACAGCGAATGCGACGCCAAAGGCGACGTCACGCGCTCCAGCCGCCTCGATGCCCGTCGCGACTGCGACGCCGGACCCTGGTGTCGCGCTTCCGACGCCGACGGCATCCGAGCCTGGTCAGATGGCTGTCGGACTGCCCGGGGATCGGGGCGGCGACGGCCCCGCCGATCTCGGTGGCGGCATCGACGGCCCGCCGGCGGCGCCGGCCGCCCTGGATGGGTCGTCGGGTCCAGGGCCCAGGATCGATCCGGGCCTTGGAATCCCGGTCGCTGCCTGGTCGCTGACCACTGCCCTCGGCGTGATTCTCTTTGCGGCCTTCCTCCGCCGTCCAATGCGACGCGAGCGGGCTGTGGTGGGAGCAGATCCGGCGGGCGCATCAGTGGCGGTCTGGTCTGCCATGTCCACGCTGCCCTCACGGGGCAGCAATCCCGCTGCAACGCCCGGCGCGATCGGCGGCACGACCCCGTCGGACGATGAGGCGAGCAACCCAGATGAGGCGAATCTTCCCCGCTGGCTGCGCCCGACCCTTCACGACCAGCGCCAGTCGCGCGATCGGGGGACGTTGACGGCCGCCCGCGAGCCGGCTCGGTTTGGAGCGGCACCGAAAACAGGCGTGGAGCGGCGCACGATCGGCTATCGGCTTGTCCGAATGTCGGACGCCCCCGACGACATCAGGTCCAGGGAGGTCGGACGCGTCGACCGTGGCGATGAGATCGAGGTCATCGCCGAACACGAGAGCTTCCTTCGGGTCAGGACGCCGGACGGGCTGGAGGGCTGGGTGCCACGAGTCGTCATCGTCGGATGACAGCCGCCACCAGCGACGCGGCGCCGACCTAGTCGCGCGGCCGCTTCGTTCGAGCGGCGATCCGCTCCAGCGCGCCCTCCCAGCCCGCGTCGAAGGCCTTGCCCGGCTCGTCGAGATCGATGGAGACAGGCGCGTGGTCGGACGGGATCGGTGGTCCTTTTCGTGCCTCGCGGTCGATCTCCGCAGCGACGACACGCTCGGCCACGGGCGGAGTCACGAGGAGGTGATCGATCCGCATGCCGAGGTTCTTGTGGAAGTTGCCGGCCCGGTAGTCCCACCAGCTGAACCGACCGTGCGCCGTCTCGCGCAATCGATAGCCATCGACCAGCCCCCAGTCGAGCAGGTGCCGGAAGGCGGCCCGTTCCGGCTCTGACACGTGGGTCCCGCCGTGAACGGCCCGCGCATCCCAGACGTCGTCGTCGGTCGGGGCCACGTTGAAGTCGCCACCGATGATCAGCGGCTCGGCGGGGTCGGCCGATTCCGAGAGCCAGCGGGAGAGCCGCTCGAACCAGGCCAGCTTGCCGGCGAAGAACGGGCTCCCGACGACGCGGCCGTTTGGAGCGTAGAGCGACACCATCCGGATGCCGTCGACTCGGGCACTGACCATCCGCGCCTCGTCGAACGGATTGAAGTCCTCCTCGCTGAAGTCCTTCGCGGCACCGGGTCCGCTGTCGCGCACCGGGCCGTCGCCGAAGTTCGTGACGACGTCCTCGATCCCGAGCCCCTGGCGGGCGACGATCCCGACGCCATTCCAGCGCCCCTCGCCGTGATGCAGGAGCTCGTAGCCAGCCATCGCGAACGTCATCACGGGCGCGTCCGCGTCGGTCAGCTTCGTCTCCTGGATGAGCAGGACGTCTGGCGCGGCGCGCGCCAGCCACTGCTCGACCTTCTCCTGGCGAGCCTTGAGCGAGTTGACGTTCCACGTCGCGATCCGCATCGGCAGCCTCGGCCCTAGAAACGCCGGCCGCGCTGGCGATCGAGGTCGAACGCAGCCGTGTCGGCGATCGCCATGACGGCCATCGTCCCGGCCTGGACCGGGTCTGAGACGACCAGATCGACATGCTCGGTGATCGAGCCGACCATGTTGAGCGAGATGATCCGGATCCCGAGGGCGCGGATCTCGTCGGCGGCCGTGCTGATGTCGCCACCCATGATCGAGCCGGCAAGGACGAGGAGGCGGGCGCGTGGCAGGTCGGCCACCGCCCGGACGGCTGCGGCGATCTCGGCCTCGCCGACGAGCGCGATCGTGTCGACGCTGATCCGCTCCCCGCGGAGGTTGTGCCGATCGGCCTCGCTCACCGCGCCGAGGGCGACCTGGGCGACCTGCGCGCCACCGCCGATGACGATGATCCGCTTGCCGAAGATCCGCTCCAGGGCCCGCGTCAGGCGAACGGTCGTGACAACCTCGAGAGCGCCGAGGACGGCGACGAGCGTCTCCTCCGTCAGTCCCTCGACCTCGAGCTCGACCTCGGCGATGGGCTCCTTGACGGCCGTGCTCGCGGGGATCCGGCGAACCGTCGCCATCGTCCGAAGGCGCCCGCCCGCTCCGGCGACGGCAGCGGCGATCGAGGCCATCGCGTTCGGTCCGTCGACATGGTCGAGGCGGATGGCGACCGTCGTCGCGTCCGCGGTGGTCCGTTTGGGCATCGGCGAGGGGAGGGGATCAGCGCGTCGTGATGTCGGCGATCGACATCCGGCCGGGATCCATTCCGCCATCGGCGTCGTGCGCCTCGTACGACAGGCCGAGTGCGTCGAAGGCGGCGCGCGTCGCCTCGGCATCGCTCGTCTCGAGCATCAGCTCGCCGTTGGTGTCCTCGGCGATGCCGACGATCCCGGCAATGTTCACGCCGCGGTCACCGAGGGCCGCGGCCATCCGGGCAAGTGCCCCCGGCCGATCGTCGAGCTTGACCGTGAACCAGACCGTCACGCGGACACCTCCTGTCGGGTCCGATGGTACCCGGCGACGGGCCGGATCGAGATGCGCCGACGCTGCCGCGCGACGGGTACCCTGCCCTCATGGCTCCCTCGCCCGCGCCGGCCGGCCTGCAAGTCCAGATCTTCGGTCTCGAGAGCGACCAGGCCACACGTGCCGCAATTCGGTTCTTCAAGGAACGGCGGATCACGATCCATCTCGTCGACCTTCGTCGCAAGCCGATCGCCGCGGGCGAGCTGCGCCGGTTCGTCGAGCGGCTGGGTGCGCCCGCCCTCGCTGACGAGGATGGCAAGGCGTGGCGCGAAGCCGGGCTCGGCTACCTGAAGATGACCGACACCGAGCTGGCGGAGCGGCTCCTCGCCGACACCCGTCTGCTCCGGCTGCCACTCGTCCGTTTCGGCAACGCCGTCAGTGCCGGTCGGGCGGAACCGACCTGGAAGGACTGGCTCAGCGCCCGCGCCTGAGCCCGACCACGAGGAAGGCGACACCGACCGCCGCGGCGAGGAGCCCGAGCACGATCCAGAGCGGATCGCCGACCATGAAGCTGCTGCCACGCAGCAAGCCGGTGCCCTGACCGACCCAGACCAGGCCTGTGGCAATGATGATGACACCGCCGATCGTCCGGGTTCGATG
>Ga0209488_10002171_pt1 | contig 16347 bp, 11 predicted proteins | sample Rivendell_Oct201_8_FD_188349 | JGI IMG/M metagenome (GOLD analysis project Ga0209488, IMG submission 188349) | Vadose zone soil microbial communities from the Eel River Critical Zone Observatory, Northern California, USA -... | ecosystem: Environmental > Terrestrial > Soil > Vadose zone >... | reverse complement strand
TGGGGTTTCCCCGAGAGCGGTCACGCAGCGGCGCTGAATGACGGCTGCGAGTCACTGCTCCCCTCAATCACAGGCACCCACAGAAACGTCAGGAGAGCCCGAAATGATGCCACAGGCGATGAGCCGCGCGCTCGGCTACGGTGCCTGGGGACTGACGGTGGGCCCTCTGACCGGAACCGACGTACTGGTGGTGGGAACCTGGCGAGGCCTCTATGTGCTCGACAGACAGACTCTGAACGTGATCAGTTCCAACACCAGCCTGCCTTTCGAACAGGCTCGCCCGCGCCACCTTCAGATCGGCACCATCCTGACTGGCAGTCATCAGCTCCTGGTCACGACCGACATGGGCGACCTCGCTGTGTTCAGCAGCACCCTCCAACCGCTGGCGAAATACGGCGAGCCTGGGATCACCAAGGCGATCCTGATGAACACTGGCAACCCGGCTCAGATCGCCCTTCTGTCGGAGCGCGACCACGTCATCAAGATCGAATGGAACATCCTGACCAACTCGGTGACGGTCCTCGCGGTGTCGCCACGGGTCAACGGCTTTCCGAAGGACCTCGAGTTGGGAACATGGAATGGGAACCCGGCCCTGTTCGCCTTGTACGGAGGCACGCCGACAACTGAGTCCACTATACGGACCTTCGATGCAAGTACCCTGCTCGATGTCACTGCTCCGCCGCCGAACACCCAGGTCGGCAATCAGCCCTCGCTCTACGGCAACCAGTGGGACCTCGAACTGGTGACTGCTAACAATGCATTATGGTTTGTGGTGCTGGCCGGCGGGAAACTGTCACTCGTACAAGCTTCTGTCGGTGGCCCGGGCTCATTCATCAATCTGGGCACGTTCGCGCCGATGGCGTACCCTCTGGACATCGCCGTGGGCGAGCTTGGAGTGAGCCTCCGGAATCAGACATTCTCCACGGAGGTGGCCATTTCCACGCAGCCAGGCTACGTCGCTTGGATGCCCCTCGACGATGTCTTGTCCAGCTCGACCCACGCTTTCCCTCCGCCCGGCCTCGACCCGCAGACAGCCCGAGGTGCCGGATCAGTCAATACCGCGCCACAGTTCTGCAACCGTGCTATGGTCGCGACCTGGGGCATGACCACGGATCAGACTCCTACCAACGCCACTCCTGCTGCAATCGAATTGGTGGACCAGTCAGGATCGCGCTGGAGCGTCGATAGACAGGGAAACACGAAGTTCCGTTACCAGCTTCCGTTCGGCCCAAGAGCCCCAGCGCCGCTGGGCACGGTCACGCTACACGCAGGCCCCTTCCGTGACATGTTCTGGGTCGGCAACCCGACCGGCACCCCCGGAGTGGTGCAGGTAGCAGTCACCGATCAGACTCTTGCCCCGGGTTTCCAGCTACCCGGCAACCCCTCCCCCTCCGTGTTGAGGATCGCCACGAAACCCTATGTGCCGAACCCAGACGCCACCTATAGGTATCTGCAGTTTGGCTTGTGGGAGAATGACTTGGAGCATGTTCTCTACTCCTATGATGGCTTCATGCTGTTTCCCAAGGCCGGGCACGTATTTGACCTGGGGCCCGGCAACGGCAGGCAAGCACACTGGTGGTCGGGACAGGATTTGTTTGAACCAGCAGCTTGGGGCAATCTGGTGCAGGGGATCTACCTCGACAGCGCGAACACACTGATCAATTCGTGGTGGGCAACTACGACCGGCCCTCCCGGAGTCGGCAATGCGGGCATAGCTGCGTCGTCCGTCAATGGTCGTGAGTTGCGGAACGCTCTTTCCGGCAGCTTCGCCATGGCAGATGCCCAGTCGCTGCGGTTGTTCCAGAACCCTGGTGAAACACCCACAAAGATCATGGCTGCGGTGGGAACGCCGGGCGGTCGTGTGATCGTCCTCCGACCGGAGACGGGGCCCAACACCATGACCGGCACGCCTGTGGAAAGCGCTGACTATGGCTATGGGGGCGCGGCCCTGGCTGTCGCAGCCAATGGCACGACCAACCAGACGGACATCTATTTCGGCGTCATCTCCTATTACCCGAACAACCAGTACCACTCGGGACAGTCCACCGATCCGTCTGTCGACAACATGACGGGCGCTGTGGTGGCACTACACTGGAACGGCACCGCCTTTTCCTCCTCGCAGCTCAAGATCCTGGAGACCGGGGGTGAGAAGGCCTTCGGGGTCTGCGGCATCGCCGTCGGTGACCTGATCCCTACCAGTCCGGGTGACGAGATCGTGGTAGGGACCCTCGACGGCAAGCTGCTGGTGTACGAGCGACTCGCGAACGGCAACTTTGGGGCCTTGCTCTACCAGACCGTACTCGAGGGCTCGGTTGGTGCGTACAACTCGATGGTCATCGCCGACCTGGGTCCAACACCACTCGCCGGCAATGCCCTCTACGTCGCCGGGTCCTTCGGCCTGCGCAAGTTCGTGTACAATCCGCCGCCACCCTTGTTGAACGGGCAGAGACGCTGATGAACAACTCACTCCTTGGCCTTGTGTGTGTTCTTACCCTGGCGACATCCAGTGCAGCCCAGCACACCTGGATCGTCGACCTCGCCAACCGGCCAGGCACAGATTTCCTGGATCTTCCCGCAGCCGTTGCGGCTGCCTCGCCTGGCGACACGCTACAGGTCCGGTTCGTCGCCGGCCAGAACTACACCGCGCCGGTGATCGACCGCTCGTTGTTGATACTGGGCGACGCCCTGCAGTCGCCAACCGTGCTTGGTAGCATCGAGGTTCGTAGCATCCCAGCTGGTGCGACGCTGCTGCTCCGCGATATCAAGAACGGCACATCCGGAGTCAGCGGTCCAGGCGTAGTGCGTGGAATCTACTGCCACGACAACCAGGGTCACCTCGAGTTCGAGAACCTAGGATATGGAATATCGCCGACTCAGGCTATTGGTGGCAGCACAGACATCCATGGCGTCACCTTCGAACGATGCGCCCTGGTTACGATCTCGCACAGCATGATCTGGGCAAGCATCCTCAGGACGACCGTGGTCGATTCCACAGTCGTGGCCACCGACACGTACTTCGGTGAGTCGTCGCCCCTGACTTCACCCGTTGCATCCCTGGAGACGATGTTCGTGCAGCGCAGCAACTTGTACCTGGTCGATTGCACCGTCATCGGCGGTGACGGTGGTCTGCCCAACATCTACGGCCTGGCGGCCATCATGGCCTGCGACTCACACATCCGCTTGGCTGGATCCTGCGATATCCAGGGTGGCTACCTCTACCAAAGTGGCATCCAGAACTTTGGCATCGACGTTGATGGTGCTTGTTGGCCACCAGCGGGCCATCCTGCCCCCATCGTCGATCTCGATCCGCACGGTATTGTATCCGGATACTGGCCACCGCCCATCCAGATCACCAACATCGGACCCGTACCAGCGGTCCGCTGGGATCTTTCGCCGACGCAGGCATCTCTCGCCGCGACCCAGTACTCCGCGCCCTCGTCCCTGACCATCCTCGTCGCCAGCAACGTGGCCAGTGTTCCAGTGTTGACTGGAATCGGTCCCGTGTTCCTGGACCCGAGTTCTCTCTTCGTCGTCGATATCGGCGCCGCCAGTGCCGCCGGCGTCCGCAACTGGAGCATCGCGATTCCGCCCGGTATCCCACCTGGAACTTCGATCGCGCTCCAGGCTTTGCATCTCGACACCAACGGTAATCTCGCCCTGACCAACGTGGTCACACCGTCGGTCTACTAACCCATTCGGTTCATTCCGCTGGTAGTCAGCCTCGGTTCGGACAGTTCACCCGATCCGCCGCCGAGAACATGATCGCGAAGAAGTGGCGGTGACTGCTGGAGCGAGGCGCGGTGGTGGCGGTGCACTGGAACGGCACCGCCTTCACCTCATCACAGCTCAGAATCGTGGAGACAGGGGGAGAGAAGGCCTTCGGGGTCTGCGGCATCGTTGTCGGCGACCTGATCCCGACCGGTCCGCGCGACGAGATCGTGGTCGGGACTCTCGACGGCAAGCTGCTGGTGTACGAGCGGCTCGCGAACGGGAACTGCGGGGCCTTGCTCTACCAGACCGTACTCGAGGGTGCAGTCGGCGCGTGCAACTCGATGGTCATCGCCGACCTAGGCGGGTCCTCCGGAGCTGGTGGTCGAGGTCACCGCCAGCCGCGCCACCTATGAGGCTGGTTGCCGATGCTGCCGGGGTGCTGTGCAGCGAATTGTTCCCCGGTCTCCGGCTCGACGTGCCGGTGCTGCTGCGCGACGACCTGGCCGCGGTTCTCGACCGGCTGGGCCAGGGCCTCGCGAGTCCGGAGCGCGCAGCATTCGTTGCGCGGTTGCGCCGCGGCTGGGCACGACGTGAAGAATGTCAGTTAGAATTCGGCGCTCTCATTCCACTCTCCATGGATGACTCCGACCATGACGGCCTGCTCGGGCGGCGTTCCCGAGCTGTGTGCCGGTGACCGGCTGACGCGCGACGAGTTCGAACGTCGTTACGCGGCCATGCCTCACTGCAAGAAGGCAGAACTCATCGGCGGGGTCGTGTACATGCCTTCACCGGCAATTCAGCGGCGGCACGGTGGTCCGCACCTGCGGATTTCGACCTGGGCCGGCCTCTACCTGGTCCGGACCCCGCATGTCGATGGCGGCGCAGATGCAACGGTCCGCCTCGACCCCGACAACGAACATCAACCCGATCTGCATCTGCGCATCGTGCCACAGAATCTCGGTAGCTCGCGCCTTGGCGTCGAGGGCTACGTCGAAGGTCCGCCTGAACTGGCGATCGAGATTGCCGCGAGCAACGTCAGCTACGACCTGCACGACAAGCTGAACGCCTACCGGCGCAATGGTGTGCAGGAGTACCTGGTCTGGCGCGTTGACGACGCGGCGATCGATTGGTTTGCCCTGCGCGGCGGCCGCTACGAACGGCTGGTTGCCGACGCGGCGGGGGTGCTGCGCAGCGAAGTGTTCCCCGGTCTGTGGCTCGATGTGCCGGCGCTATTGCGCGACGATCTGGCCGTGGTGCTCGATCGGCTGGGTGAAGGCGTCGCGAGTCCGGAACACGCGGCGTTCGTCGCGCGGTTGCAGGCCCACCGCGACCCGCACAGCTGACGCTCGGTCGTGACCGCCGGCGCGGCTACGCTCCGCCGCGTGAGTGTCCAGCAGTTCGTGCTCGAGCTCGGCCGTGCGCTGCACGCGCTCGGCAGCCCTTCGTACCGCGTCGAGGACGCGATGGACGCGTGCGCGCGGCACTTCGGTCTGCAGGGCAGCTTCTTCGCCACGCCGACTGCGATCATGGCGGCGCTCGGGGCGCCCGGGGAACGGCACGAAGTCGTGCTGCTGCGGGTCGAGCCTGGCGACCAGGACCTCGCCAAGCTGGCGGCGCTGTACGCGGTGCGCGATGTGGTGATGCGCGGCGAAGTGACCGCCGCGGCCGGGCTGGTGCGCGTGCGCTCGGTGCTGGCGGCGCCGGCGACGCATGGCGATCTGCTGCCGATCCCGGCGCAGGGGCTCGGCAGCGCGGCGGCCTGCGTGTTCGTCGGTGGCGGTGGCGCCGAGGTGCTGGTGGCGGGGATCGCCGGCCTGCTGGTCGGCGGGTTCGCGTACCTGTCCCGCACCCGGCCGGCGTTGCAGCGTGCGTACGAGCCTGCCGCCTGTGCTTTGGCCGCGTTCGTCGTGCACGGCGCCGCGGCATGCGTGCATCCGCTCAACACCTCGGTGGCGACCATCGCCGCGATCGTCGTGCTGTTGCCCGGCCTGTCGTTCACCACTGCGCTCGCCGAATTGGCGATGCGCCATCTCGCTGCCGGCAGCGCGCGGCTGCTCGGTGCGGCCGCAGTGATGTTGACCATGGCGGTCGGGGTCGGGCTCGGTGACCGCGCCGGTACGCTGTGTTGGGGCGAGGTGGGCAAGCAGGAACCGCAGGTTCTCGACGCCGCTTGGCAATGGCCGGCGCTGCTGGCGGCAGGCCTCGCCTTCGCGGTGCTGCTGCGCGCTGTGCGCAGCCAGCTGCTGTGGGTGATGGGCGCAGTGGCGATCGGGTTCATCGGCGCACGGCTCGGGGCACTGCTGTTCGAACGTGAGCTCGGCGCGTTCGTGGGCGCGCTGTGTGTGGCCGTGGCCGGCAACCTGTACGCGCGGTTCTGCCGCCGGCCGGCCGCGGTCATGCGTACGCCCGGCCTGCTGCTGCTGGTGCCCGGCAGCCTCGGCGTCAAGGGCTTGACCAGCGCGCTGCACCAGGACGTGGCGCAAGGCGCGCAGCTGGCCTTCCAGATGCTGGTCGTCGGCGGCGCGATCGTCGCCGGCCTGCTGGTGGCTTCGGTGCTGCTGCCGCCGCCGCTCGACGTCGAACCGGATTCGCGGGCCAGCGCAGCGGTGCGGTAGGCATCCGCGGGTATGCTGCTCCGCCCGAAAGCCGCATGCATCCTCGTTTCGACCCGCACGAACGCCGCGACCGCTTCCCGATCCTGCGCCTGCTGAAGGAGCGCGTGCTGGTGTTCGACGGCGCGATGGGCACGATGATCCAGCAGGCGGGCTTGACGCTCGACGATTTCGCCGGCAAGGAGGGCTGCAACGAGATCCTGGTCGAGACCCGGCCCGAGGTGATCGCCGCCATCCACCAGCAGTACTTCGAGGCCGGCGCCGACGTGGTCGAGACCGACACCTTCGGCGGCCAGCCTTACGTGCTCGGCGAGTTCGATCTCGGCGAGCGCGCGTTCGCGATCAACAAGATGGGCGCCGAAGTGGCGCGCAAGGTCGCCGATCGGTTCAGCACCGCCGCGCGGCCGCGGTTCGTGTCGGGCTCGATGGGCCCCGGCACCAAGCTGGTGACGCTCGGTCACATCGACGGCGACGAACTGTTCGCCGCCTACCAGATCTACGCCAAGGGTCTGATCGCCGGCGGCGCCGACTGCCTCAACATCGAGACCTGCCAGGATCTGCTGCAGGTCAAGCTGGCGGTGCTGGCGGCGCGCGACGCGATGGCCGAACTCGGCCGCGAGGTGCCGATCTTCTGCACGGTCACGATCGAGACCACCGGCACGATGCTGGTCGGCAGCGACATCGCCGCGGCGCTGACGACGCTCGAGCACCTGCCGGTCGACGTCGTCGGGCTCAACTGCGCCACCGGCCCCGACCTGATGCAGGAGTCGGTGCGGCACCTCGGCAAGCTGACCACCCGCACGGTCATGGTGATGCCCAACGCCGGGCTGCCGCGCAACGTCGGCGGCAAGGCGGTCTACGACCTCACGCCGGCGGAGCTGGCGCGCTTCCAGACGCGCTTCGTCAGCGAGTTCGGCGTCGGCGTCGTCGGCGGTTGCTGCGGCACCGGCCCCGAGCACGTGCGGGCGATGGCCGAAGCGGTGCGCGGCCTGCGGCCGGCGGAGCGGCCGGTGGACTACCAGCCGCAGCTGGCGAGCCTGTTCCACGCGGTGCCGCTCGACCAGGACAGCGGCCCACTGCTGGTCGGCGAGCGCACCAATGCCAACGGCAGCCGCAAGTTCAAGGAGCTGATGCTTGGCGGCGATGTCGAGGGCATGCTGCAGATGGCCAAGGAGCAGGTGCACGAGGGCGCGCACGTGCTCGACGTCTGCATGGCCTACGTCGGCCGCAACGAATCGGCCGACATGACGCGGCTGTTGACGGCGATGGTCACCAAGGTGACGGCGCCGGTGATGATCGACAGCACGCAGCTCGACGTCGTCGAAGCGGCGCTCAAGGTGGTGCCCGGCCGCCCGATCATCAACTCGATCAACCTCGAGGACGGCGAAGGCCGGGCCGACCGGCTGTGCGAGCTGGCGCGCCGCTACGGCGCGATGTTCGTCGCGCTGACGATCGACGAGAGCGGCATGGCCAAGACCGCCGAACGCAAGCTCGAGGTCGCGCAGCGCATCCACGACATCGTCGTCAACCGCCACGGCCTGCACCCCGGCGATCTGATCTTCGACGCGCTGACGTTCACCATCGGTTCCGGCGACGAGGCGTCGCGCGACGCCGGCCTGCAGACGCTGAAAGGCATCGAGCTGATCAAGCGGCACATGCCCGGCGTGCGCACGATCCTCGGCCTGTCCAACATCAGTTTCGGCCTCGATCCGTACCCGCGGCAGATCCTCAATTCGGTCTACCTCGCCGAGGCGATCCGGCACGGCCTCGACGCGGCGATCGTGCACGCCAACAAGATCATCCCGATCCACAAGCTCGGCGACGAGGACCGGCAGGTCACGCTCGACCTGATCCACGACCGCAGGCGGCCCGGCTACGACCCGCTGTTCGCGTTCATCGAGCGCTTCACCGGCGCCAAGCGCGTCGACATGGGCAAGGGCCAGGACGAGAACGAGCTGCCGGTCGAAGAGCGGCTCAAGCGCCGCATCATCGACGGCAACAAGCTGGCGATCGAACAGCACCTCGACCAGGCGCTGCTGAAGTACAAGCCGCTCGAGGTCATCAACGACATCCTGCTCGACGGCATGAAGGTCGTCGGCGATCTGTTCGGCGCGGGCGAGATGCAGCTGCCGTTCGTGCTGCAGAGCGCCGAGGCGATGAAGGCCGCGGTCGCCTACCTGCAGCGCTTCATGGAGAAGATCGAGGGCGAGGAGAAGGGCACGCTGGTGCTGGCGACGGTGCGCGGCGACGTGCACGACATCGGCAAGAACCTGGTGGACATCGTCGTCAGCAACAACGGCTACAAGGTCGTCAACCTCGGCATCAAGGTGCCGATCGAGCAGATCCTCGAGGCCGCGCGGCAGCACAAGGTCGACGCGATCGGCATGAGCGGCCTGCTGGTCAAGTCGACGGTGGTGATGAAGGAGAACCTCGAGCTGATGAGCCAGCGCGAGATCAAGACGCCGGTGATCTGCGGCGGCGCGGCGCTCAACCGCCACTACGTCGAGGACGACCTGCGCGCGGCCTACACCTCGGGCCCGGTCTACTACGGCGCCGACGCGTTCTCGGGTCTGCACATCATGGACGAGCTGACCGGGCGGGTGAAGGCGAAGACCGTGACCGCGACGGCGCCGCCGCAGCAGCGGGCGCCGGGCCGCCGCCGCCTGAGCCGCGCCGACAAGGAGAAGCTGCTCGAGCACGCGTTCACCGAGTTCGCCGACAGCGGCGTGGCGCCGGCCGAACGCATTCCGCAGCCGCCGTTCTGGGGCTCGCAGCTGGTCGAACCGGCCGAGCTCGACCTCGGCACCGTGTTGCAGTACGTCAACAAGAAGGCGCTGTTCCGCCTGCAGTGGCAGTACCGCCAGGGCAAGCGCAGCGAGGACGACTACAAGAAGTTCGTCGCCGAGTACGTCGAGCCGCGGTTCCGCGACTGGACGAAGCGCGCGCGCGAGCAACGGCTGCTCGAGCCGCGCGTGGTCTACGGCTGGTGGCCGTGCTACAGCGAGCGCAACTCGCTGGTCGTGCTCGACCCCGAGGACCGCGCGCGCGAGCTGTGCCGTTTCGACTTCCCGCGCCAGCCCGGCGGCCGCCGCCTGTGTCTCGCCGACTTCTTCAGGAAGCGCGGCGCCGAGCTCGATGTCGTCGGCTTTTCGCTGGTGACGATGGGTGCGGTGGCGACCAAGACCAGCGACAAGCTGTTCGCCGAGAACCGCTACGACGAGTACCTGCACTTCCACGGCCTGTCGGTCGAAGGCGCCGAGGCGCTGGCCGAGTACTGGCACAAGCGCATGCGCCAGCAGCTCGGCATCGCCGTCGCCGACGCCGTCGACATCGACGACCTGTTCAAGCAGAAGTACCAGGGCTCGCGCTATTCGTTCGGCTATCCGGCCTGCCCCAACCTCGAGGACCAGTCGAAGCTGCTGCCGCTGCTCGATGCCCGGCGCATCGGCGTCGTGCTGAGCGAGGAGTACCAGCTGGTGCCCGAGCAGAGTACCTCGGCCGTCATCTGCCATCATCCGGCGGCGCGCTACTTCAACGTCTCGGTCACCAAGTAGCATCGACTTCCCGCGCGGCACGCCGCCGCTCGGCCAGACGCACCACTCGTACGCAGCCATGGCCATCCGCACGCCGATGCGAACGACACGCGCATGCCTGATCGCGGTTGCGACCACGGCGCTGTCGTGCTGTTCACCCGACGCTGCGCCGGCAGCCGATGTCGGGACCCGCTTCCGCGCCTTCGAGGACCGCATCCGGTCGATCGACAGTGGCGCGACCGCGAGCCCAGTGGACGAGTCAGACCGCGATTCGCCGGAGCTCACGCCCAAAGACCGGATGCTCCTCGGCGCGACGGTGGAGTTCGGCCGGTCGCTGAGCGACGCGGATCTCCGCGCCGTCCCCGATCTCACGTCGAGGTCCAACGAGGCGTTGCTGCGCTGGCTGGTCTTGCGGCTGCTGATCGACCGTCGCTCGTTCGATGATGCCGCGCGCGTCGTCATAGCCGACGCCCGCGCCAATCCGAGCGAGTCTTCGCATCGACTCTGGAACTGGCTGCAGGCCGGCTATGGGAAACGTCCCGACTACCGCGCCACGGCCCTCGGCCTCGGCGATGGATTGCTACGGCAGTTCGAGGCCGGCCCGCCAGAGGTGAAGGTCGCGGTCGCCGGACTGTTCGGCATGGCCCCAGCCGATGCGTCCCTGAGCGTCGATGCGTTCAAGGCGGCGATCGGCTACGGCAAACGTTGAACGACGCTGCCGCTCACCCTGCGGCAACGCGACCAAGTCCTGGGGCTGACTCGGGGATCGCGGCGCCCAGACCGTCCGCCAGCGTCAGTGGCCGCTGCCCAGCGGCAGGGCCACCGTGCCGCCGAACGAGATCGATTGCGTGCGCGGCAACTGGATGCGGCCGGTGCCGGTGCCGAGTCCGACGGTGACCGTGTCCATGCCGAGCAGCTGCACCTGCTGCACGCGCAACGACAGGATGCCGACCGGCAGTTGCACTGCCTGCCAGGCGAGCCGCGCGCGCCAGTAGTCGCGCTCGGCGCGCTGCTGCAGGTCGGGCCGATGCGCGCGTTCGGCCAACGCGATCATCTCTCTACGTGCGGCGTCGGCGCGCCGCGCATCCGGCTGGCGCACGGCCTGGGCCCTACGATCGGCCGCAGCTTCGACCACCGGGTCACGCGCCGGAACCGGCGGCGCCTTGCCGTTGCTCTTGCTGGCGTCGAGGTGCTGCAGATAAGCGATCTCCGGCTCGAGCCGCCAGCGGTCGCGGAACAACCGGTAGCCGAGGAACGCGCGGGCGCCAGCATGGTCCGGTTCCTTGTCGAGCACATTCCTGGCCAGGGTCCGGGCCGTGGTCTCGTCGCCGCTCAGCCGATGCTCGCTGGCGAGCCGGAGCTGGCGGGTCGCGGCCGCTTCCGAGTAGTTCGCCTGCTGCGCGGATCCCGGCAGCGCGAGGGCTGCGAGCAACGGCAACACGGCGAGCACGGTGCGCATGGCCGAGACAATAACCATCGGCCGCTCGACCGGGCACGGTTGCGGGCGTGTTTCCACTGCCCGGCCGACAACGGCGCGCTCGCGGTGTTGCCCGGCAGCCACACGCATGGGCGTTGGGCGGCGAGTGAACTGGCGGCGCTGCGCGCGGAGCAGTTCACCGTCGTGCCGGCACGGCGCGGCGACGTGTTGCTGTTGCGGCCGTTGCTCGTGCACCGATCGTCACCGGCCGTCGTCGCCGAGCGGCGGCGCGTGCTGCACGTCGTCTATGCGCGAGAGCATCCAAGCCCAGTGCAGTGGCGCGTGCCGGCGCGCGAAGAAACGTGAGCCACGCCGCTTGACAGATGCGTATGGATGGCTACCCTGCGCGCCCCTCGGAGAAACCCTTCGGACAAACCATGAGCCGATTCCCATCCATGAACACCCTGTCACGACCCGGCGCGAGTCCGCGGCTCGTGGTGCGTGTCCAAATCCGGAGGAACGACCCGTTCCCGAGGCCTGGCGACTGACGCGGTAGAGCCCCTGGCTCGCCACGGAAGCCTCGCCGGGTGCGCCCGCGCGAGGCTTTCTGCGTTTTCATGGCCTGCATTTCCAAGCCTGCATTCTCAGGCATCCTGCAACGACAAGGATCCACATGATCCAAGACCAACTGAATTCCGTCTGACGCCGTCCGGCGGCGCCCGCCAGCCAGCAATGGTTCTGCGCGTGCGTTCCGCGACTACGGGTTCATCCGGCGTGGACGTCTTTGTCGAATAGCTCATCTGGTCAGAGCACGAGACATGGATCTCGAGGTAACGGGTTCGAATCCCGTTTCGACTCCTCCGTGGCTATGAGCCACTGCCCCCTGAAAAGGGCGACAAAGCGTGCGACCGCCGGCTGCGTCCCGATGGACGGCTCCACAGTCATGACACGTTGCGTGTCGTGATCGTGGAACCGACGAGCAGCCCTGTAACACACATCGTGACGGCAATGACGGCACGGTGACGGCTGATTCCCTGCCCGCACACTGCCAGCGGCATGGGCCGCGCAATGAGGCGGCGGGGGCGAAGGCCCGAACCGCGCCACCGTGCGGCGCCGGTGTCTGTTCCGCTGCGAGTCGGGGTCGTTCCCGGGCCGCTGCCGGCGGCGCACTTCTCTTCCTGGCATCCAAGCAACGTACGACTGCGGCAGCGCGGTCCTTTCTCCGCCAGCTCGCGAACGGGAACGGCGCGGCTGGCGATCCCCACCACGTTCCTGCAACCCACGACCTCCAAGAGGAGGCACTCATGTTGTTCCGCATCCACATCAAGCAGAGCGAGCTCGGACTGTTGTTCCGGCGCGGCGACTTCGTCCGCGTGCTCGGTCCGGGTACCTGGTTCCTGCCGGGCATCTGGTTCGGTCGCGACCGGCTCGAGATCGTCGACACGCTGGCGACCCGCTTCCGCCACTCGTTGCTGGACCTGCTGGTCCGGCAGCCCGAGTTGCGCGAGCGGCTCGAGGTCGTCGACCTGAGCGAGGACGAGCGCGCGCTGGTCTGGCGCGACGGCCGGTTGTTCGACTTCGTCAGCGCGGGGCTGTTCGCCTATTGGCGGCAGCCGCACAAGCTGCGGGTCGAGACCTACTCGGCCGCCGAGGTGCGCTTCCAGCACGCCCAGCTCGACGCCGTGCTCGGCCTCGCCGCCGCCAGGGCCAGCCTGGCGACGGTCGACGTCGAGCCGCACGAACGGCTGTTGGTGCGGCGCGGCGGCGAACTGGTGCTGACGCTCGGTCCCGGACGGCACGCGTTCTGGAACCGCGCGGCGGTGATCACCTGGAAGGCGGTCGATCTGCGCGAGCAGCTCGCCGACGTCCAGGGCCAGGAGATCATGACTGCCGACAAGGTGACGCTGCGTCTCAACCTCGTGGTGGCGTGGCGCATCACCGACCCGGTGGCCGCGACCACGGTCGTCGACAGCGCGGCGACCGCCGTCTATCGCGAAGCGCAGCTGTCGCTGCGGGCCGCGGTCGGCGGCCGTGATCTCGAACGGCTGCTCGCCGACAAGGACGCAGTCGCCGGCGAGGTGCGGGCGGCGTTGAGCCGTCGTGCCGCCGAGTTCGGCGTCGCGATCGCCAGCGTCGGCGTGCGCGACATCGTGTTGCCGGGCGAGATGAAGACGATCCTGAACCAGGTCATCGAGGCACAGAAGCAGGCGGAGGCCAACCTGATCCGCCGGCGCGAAGAAACCGCGGCGGCGCGTTCGCAGGCCAACACCGCCCGGCTGCTGGCCGAGAACCCGGTGCTGCTGCGCATGAAGGAGCTCGAGGCCCTGGAGGCGATCCTCAGGGGCACGCGCGCGACCTTCGTGCTCGGCCAGGGCGACCTCGGTCAGCAGGTGAGGAGCCTGATCGCCAGCAACGGCGAGCAGTGACGGCCATCGGCGCCAGCGGGCGCCGGTGGCCGGTGCTGTCACTCCATCGCGCCGGCGCGATCGCCCGATATAACGAAGCCCAGTGTCCAGACCACCCGACGTGATCTGCTTCTGTGGCCAGGACTGGTGGTACCACAACCGCGCCCACAGCGACTTCCAGCTGATGACGCGCGTGGCGAAGTCGCGGCGCGTGCTGCTGGTCAACAGCATCGGCATGCGCATGCCGATGCCGGGCCGCTCGCCGCTGCCGTTCCGGCGCATCTGGCGCAAGCTGAAGAGCATGCTGCGGCACGTGCGGCGCCCGCTGCCGGACACGCCGGAGTTCGTGGTGATGACGCCGCTGCTGTTCCCGTTCTACGGCAGCGCGAAGGCCCGCGCGTTCAACGCCCGGTTCATCCGTTCCCAGGTCGAGCGCACCGCCAGGCGGCTCGGCCTCGAGCGGCCGCACATCGTCGTCACCGTGCCGACCGCGTGGGACGTGGCCAAGGACATGGCCGCCAGCTCGCTGACCTACAACCGCAGCGACAAGCACTCGGCGTTCGGCGAAGCCGATGGCGGGATGGTCGAGGCACTCGAGCGCGAGCTGCTGGCCCGGTCCGACCGCGTGCTCTACAGCAGCCGCGCGTTCCTCAGCAGCGAACAGGCGTGGACCGGCGATCGCGCGCGGTTCCTCGACCACGGCGTCGACCTGCGGCACTTCGGCCGCCGCGCGCCGTCGGGGGCGCTGACCGCGCGCGGCATCCGCCGGCCGATCCTCGGCTTCTTCGGTGGTCTCGACGACTATGTGATCGACTTCGAACTGCTCGAACGGCTGGCGGTGCAGCGGCCGGACTGCAGCCTGGTGCTGATCGGCGACGCGACGCTGTCGCTCGAGCGGCTGCTGCGGCAGCCGAACGTGCATCACCTCGGCTTCCAGCCGTACGCCGACATCCCGGCGCTCGGCGCCGACTTCGACATTGCACTGATGCCGTGGCTCGACAACGACTGGATCCGCTGCTGCAACCCGATCAAGCTCAAGGAGTACCTGGCGCTCGGCCTCGAGGTGGTGACGACCTGGTTTCCCGAGGTCGAGCACTACCGTGACTTCGTGCACGTGAGCAGGGACGCCGGCGGTTTCCTGGCGCAGATCGACGCGGTGCTCGCCGGCAGCAAGTCGCCGGGCGATCGGCAGGCGCTGCTGACGTCGACCAGCTGGGACGATCGGGCGCACGAGCTGCTGGCGATCCTCGATGACGCCGGGCGCGAGCGCGCCGGCAAGGTGGCGGCATGTGCGGCATCGTAGGCATCCGGCGGTTCGACGGCCGGCCGGTCGACGTGGCGCTGCTGGCGCGGATGGCGGCGCAGGTGCAGCACCGCGGACCGGACGGCGAAGGCTTTGCCTGCTTTTCCGGCGGTGCGGTCGGCTTCGGCCACCGCCGGCTGTCGATCATCGACCTCGCCGGTTCGCCGCAGCCGATGCGCAGTGCCAACGGCCCGTGCCACATCACCTTCAACGGCGAGATCTTCAACTACCGGCAGCTGCGCCGCGACCTCGCCGCGCGCGGCGTCACGCTGCAGACCAACGGCGACACCGAGACCGTGCTCGAACTGTGCCGGCTCGAAGGCGTGCAGGGCCTCGGCCGCCTGAACGGCCAGTTCGCGTTCGCCTTCCACGACGAGGCGAGCGGTGCGCTGTGGCTCGGTCGCGATCGCCTCGGCATCCTGCCGCTCTACTACTGCGAGGGTCCGGGCTTCTTCGCGTTCGCCAGCGAAGTCAAGGCGCTGTTGCCGGCGATCGGCGCGCCGCAGCTCGACGACGAGGCGGTCGAGGATTACCTGACCTGGCGCTCGGTACCGCCGCCGCGCACACTGTTCCGCGGCGTGCGCAAGCTGGCGCCGGGCACCGTGCTGCACGTCGGCGCCGACGGGCGGTTGCGCGAAGAGGTGTACTGGCGGCTGCCGGCAGCGGTGCACGAGCCGCTGCTGCGCGGTGACGAAGCCAAGCGCGCCGTCGCCGATGCGCTGCTCGCCGCGGTGCGGCTGCGGCTGGTCGCCGACGTGCCGGTCGGGGCCTACCTCAGCGGCGGGCTCGACAGCAGCCTGTGCGTGGCGCTGATGAAGCAGGCGCGCGACGGCGGGCTGGTCGAGACGTTCGCCGCCGGCTTCGCCGATCCGCGGTTCGACGAACTGCCGTTCGCGCGCGAAGTGAGCCAGCGGCTGCAAACCGACCACCACGAGATCATGGTGTCGGCCGCGGACTTCCAGCAGCAGTGGTCGCGGCTGTCGTGGCATCGCGATGGGCCGATCAGCGAGCCGGCCGACGTGGCGATCCACAAGATCGCCAGCTTCGCCCGCGGCCGGGTCAAGGTGCTGCTGTCCGGCGAGGGCAGCGACGAGATCTTCGCCGGCTATCCGAAGTACGCGTTCGAGAGCCGGCTGGCGCCGCTCGCCGCCGTGCCGGCGGCGCTGCGCGTGCCGCTGTGCCGCTGGCTCGAGCGCCGGTTGCCGGCCGGCAGCAACCGGGCCCGCACCGCCGCGCGCGCGCTGGCGGCGCGCAGCACCGCCGAACGGATGCAGACCTGGTTCGCGCCGTTCACCTGGTACGAGCGGCACGCGCTGCGGCACGGCTACGGCGCCCTGGCCGATCCGTCGCAGTGGGACCGCGCCGG
>Ga0209488_10002170_pt1 | contig 16352 bp, 15 predicted proteins | sample Rivendell_Oct201_8_FD_188349 | JGI IMG/M metagenome (GOLD analysis project Ga0209488, IMG submission 188349) | Vadose zone soil microbial communities from the Eel River Critical Zone Observatory, Northern California, USA -... | ecosystem: Environmental > Terrestrial > Soil > Vadose zone >... | reverse complement strand
TCGTGCGAACTCCAACATCGCGGCTTCGCCCAGCCTGCCGTCGCGGTTGAGCAGCCCCACGAGATGCTGCGCCTCGGTGTAGTCGCGCACAGGTCGCTCCGCCTGCAGCTCGCGCGCGACCTTGTTGAGCGCCTGCGTCAGATCGCCGGCGGCATCGGGCCGCGCCGCCAGGAGCCTGGCTTTCACGGTCTCGGTCGCCTTGGCGAGCAGCTGCTCGAACAGCGCGGGCGGAATGTCGGTGCGCTGACCAGCCGCTTCCGCCAGCACGTCATCCTTCTCGGCACGCTTGACCAGCGTCGCAAAGCCGTTCTGCGAGAAGCGCGCACCGGCATTGACCGCGACCTTGCGGGCGACCTCGGCATTGCCGCGGTCGACCAGGACGTCAGTGACAGCCTCGTCGATCTCGGATCGCCCCGATATAGCCAGCAGATGGTCCTGGCTCTTCCGGCGCGCGATGTCGACGAGGTCGTTGGAGGTGAGCTGCTTGGAGTCCTTGAGCACCGGGCCGGCAACGATGATCTCGTCGTGGTTGGCAAGGTGGCGGATGACCTCGACCGGAGCGCCATCAATCGGGGCGAGCCGGCCGCCAAGCTCTGCCAACGCGCGGGTCTCGATGTGCCCGATCATGCGCATCAGCACGCCGTCGAACAGCTTCATCTGCTCCGGGTCGTACTGCCCGGCATGGCTCAGGAACAGGTCGGTGACGCGCCGCAGCGTGGCAATTCGCTTGTCGCTGGAGCTCGACTGGATCGCCGCATCCAACTCGGAGATGAGCGACGGACTCGTTCCCATAGTGCCCCCTTCCGGGCAAACGCAACTGTGACACATGCCTTGCGGGCCGGAAAGGCGGACCTTCCAGCTCCTTTTAGCACTCAGTTATCTTACATTTTGCGGGTTAGGAATGCGTAAACCTGCTTGCGGGTTAGGAATGTGTAAACCTGCGCCACAGGCTTGCACACTTCCCCTACGCGGCGATCGACGGCTTGCGCACAAGCGGCGTAATGCGCAGCGCCGCAATCCGGTTCTTCTCGCGGCGCAGGACGCGAAAGCGGAAACCATGAAAGGTGAAAGTCTGCCCGGCCTCCGGGATCGAGCGCGCCTCGTGAATCACCAGGCCCGCGATGGTGGTCGCCTCAGTGTCGGGCAGGCTCCAGTCCATCGCCCGGTTGAGGTCGCGGATCGGCACCCCACCGTCGACATTGACCGAACCGTCGGGCTGCGGGCGCACACCCGGAACGGCCACGTCGTGCTCGTCGGTAATGTCGCCGACGATCTCCTCGAGAATGTCCTCGAGCGTGACCAGGCCCATCAGCTCGCCATATTCGTCGACCACCAGCGCAAACGGGGTCTTGCGCCGGCGAAACGCCTTGATCTGCTCGGACAACGTGCGCACGTCGGGCACGAACCAGGGCGGGCGGGCGATCGCCTTGACGTCGACCTTGGACAGGTCGCCCTCGGCGTCGCGGATCGCCCGCAGCAGGTCTTTGGCGTGCAGGATGCCGATGATGTTGTCGGGCGTCCCGCTCCAGAGCGGGATGCGGGTGACCGGCTCGGCAAGCACGGCCCTGACCAGCTCCTCGGCTGGCAGATCGGCGCCGACCGAGATCATCTCGGTGCGGTGGATCATGACATCGGATATGACCAAATCTCGCAGATCGAGCAGCCCGCCGAACATGTCGCGGTCGTGCTTCTCGACGCCGCCCTCGCGATGCAGGAGATCAACGGTGCCGCGCAGCTCTTCGTGCGCGGACAGGTAAGCCTGATCGGTGCCGAACCGGGCGCCGAACAAACGCAGAATCCAGCGCACCAGCGCCTCGATGCCGACGAGAATCGGCCCCATCAGCCGCACCAGCCACAGGATCGGGCGCGCCACCAGCAGCGCAACGCGATCGGGCGTATTGATCGCGATCGTTTTCGGCAGCACCTCGATGAACACCACGATCACGACCGTCATGATGGCGGTTGCGTAGAGCACACCGACATCGCCGAACCAAGCGTAGAGCACGCCGGTGGTGAGAGCGGAGGCCGCGATGTTGGCCACGCTATTGCCGGCGAGGATCGCCCCGATCATCCGCTCGCGCGTCTCGACCAGGCGGTTGACCAGACGCGCGCGGGCGTTCCCGTTCTTTTCGAGCTGCAGCATGCGCGCGCGAGAGAAAGCGGTGAGCGCGGTCTCGCTGCCGGAAAAGAAGAACGACAGCACCAAGCAGATCACGATGACGCCAAGAGAAATCCAGTCTTCGGTCAACATCGCTGGGCGAGCTTTTCCTGAATGAAGGATCGCACTTCGGCAGCCTCGACGTCAGGCGCGATGAAGGCGCCACCGACGCCACGAACCAGGATGAAGGTCAGCTTGCCGCGCTTGACCTTCTTGTCCTGGCTGATCAGATCCATCAACCGGTCGGCATCAGGTAACCCCCCGGCCACTTCTGATAGATGAGTAGGCAGGCCCACCGCTGCAAGATGCTGCCGGACGCGCTCGGCATCGGCCGCCGGCGCAAGCCCGCGCCGGGCCGAGAAGTCGAACGCGCAGACCATGCCGAGAGAGATGGCTTCCCCGTGCAGCAGCCGGTCCGAGAACCCGGCGGCGGCCTCGAAGGCGTGTCCGAAGGTGTGGCCGAGATTGAGCAGCGCCCGCTCGCCGGTCTCGCGCTCATCACGCGCGACCGTGAGCGCCTTCGCGCGACAGCTCACAGCAACCGCATGCTCGCGGGCTGGCCCGCCTGAGACAATCTCGCGCCAGTTGGACTCGAGCCAGGCGAAGAAGGCCGCATCGCTGATCAGGCCATACTTGGCGACTTCGGCGTAGCCCGCCCGGAACTCGCGCGCCGGCAGCGTGTCGAGCAACGCCGTATCGGCCACCACCAGCACCGGCTGGTGGAACGCTCCCACGAGATTCTTGCCGTGGCGGGAATCGATCGCGGTCTTGCCGCCGACCGAGGAATCGACCTGCGACAGCAGCGTGGTCGGTACCTGCACATAGTCGAGACCACGGCGGACCACGGCGGCCACAAAGCCCGCAAGGTCGCCCACCACGCCGCCGCCCAGCGCCAGCACAAGATCGCCACGCTCGATGCGGGCCTCGATCAGCGCCTCGCACACCTTTTCGAACACCGGGAAGCTCTTCGACCCTTCGCCTGGCGGCACCACCACCGGCGTAGCAGCAGCGATGCCGGAGAGCGCCTGCTGCGCAGCCGCAAGGCAATGGTGGGCAACCGTCTCGTCGCTGACGATCGCAACCCTGGCGCCCGGCCGCAGCGCCTTGATGCGCTCGCCCAGCGAACCGAGAACGCCGCGCCCGATCACGATATCGTAGCTGCGCGCTCCAAGCGCGACATTGACAATGATGGGCTCGCCGGCCCGCAGCGGCGCGGTCATGATGCGCAATCTCCTCCTGCGGCTAGTGCCCCGCTTCCGAAGTTCGTCAGTCGTCGCGGCATTCTCTGAGACGAACTTCGGAAGCAAAGGGGCGCTAGCAACTCCATGAATCCAGTGCCGCTTTCGATTTGAAGTTCCTATCCGAGTTTGCCGCAACTGTCATAGGAACTTCAAATCGGCGGCACTGCCGACTGAGCGAACCCGAGGTGCTTCGCCAGCACGCCGATCATCTCGTCGACGATCTTCTCGTGCACAACGTCGCGCGACTGAACGGTCAGGTCAGCGAGCGCATAGGTCGGATAGCGCAGGTCGATCAGCTCCCGCAACTTCGCCTCCGGGTCGTCGATCTTGAGCAGCGGCCGGTCGTTGCGGCGCTTGATGCGACGCATCAGTACGTCGAAGTCGGCCTTCAGCCAGACCGAGACGCCCTTGGCCATAATGGTGGCGCGCGTGTCCGCGTTCATGAATGCGCCGCCGCCGGTTGCGATCACCTGCGTTCCACCCTCGAGCAGGCGGGCAATCACGCGCGCCTCGCCGGCACGGAACTCGGGCTCACCGCGGGTGGCAAAAATGTCCTCGATCGACATGCCGGCCGCGATCTCGATCTCGCTGTCGGCGTCGACGAACAGGATGTCGAGACGCTGGGCCAGACGGCGCCCGATCGAGGATTTGCCAGCACCCATCATGCCGACGAGCACGATCGCACGCCCCTTGAGCGCCGCAACGATGGCGGCCTCCGGGGTCGCCGTACCGGCGACTTGCTGCATGACCCGCTCGGACATTCATGAAACTCCACAGGACCCCGACAACGTTTCATAAACGTGATGCGGAAACAACTGGTTAGCCCTTGCCTCGGGGGTCGGAACGTGGTCGTAGTTTCTCCACTCTTGCATGCGAATCGGCTTCGAAAACTAGTGCCCCGTTTCCGAAGTTCGTGATACACCTCAGCACCCTCTGACACGAACTTCGGAAACAAAGGGGCACTAGCAAGTTCATATTCTAGTGCCGCTTTTCGATTTGAAGTTCCTAACAGAGTTTGCTGCAGGTGGTGTAGGAACTTCAAATCGGCGGCACTAGGCTCAGGTCATGCCAAGTCTATTTCGATTCCTGGCGATGGTGGGCATTGTGGCTGGCCTCGTCTATGGTGGAATGCTTGCGCTTGCTTACTGGGTCGATCCCAAGCCACGCGAGATCACTGTATCAGTCCCGCCTGAAAAATTTTCCAAGCAGCGCTAGCCGCAATGGCGCGCCAGACCCGATCGACCGGCACCACGGACATCGAGCTGTTCCTCGACATGCTCGCGGCCGAGCGCGGCGCCGGCCCCAACACGCTCACGGCCTATACGGGTGATCTCGAGGACTTCTCGGACTATCTGGTCACCAAGAAGCGCGCCATCGCGGATGCGACGACCGAGCATGTGCGCGGCTATCTGCGCCACCTCGCCAAGCGCGAATTCGCCGCCAGCTCGGTCGCGCGCAGGCTTTCGGCGATCCGCCAGCTCTATCGTTTCCTCTACGCGGAAGGGCGGCGCGGCGACGATCCGGCCGCGATCGTCGAGGGGCCCAAACGCGGCCGCAAGCTGCCGCGAGTTCTCAGCATCGAGGAGGTCGACCGCCTGCTCGCCGCCGCCCGCCACAATCCTAAACCCAACCAGACCGCGGGTGAGCGGGCGCGCACGGCGCGGCTCTACTGCCTGCTCGAGCTCGTCTACGCGACCGGGCTGCGCGTTTCCGAGCTGGTGTCGTTGCCAGCTTCAGCCGCCGCGCGCAGCGCCCGCATGCTGATCGTGCGCGGCAAGGGTGACAAGGAGCGACTGGTGCCGCTCAACGATGCCGCCAAGAGTGCGATGACGGACTATCGCGCCCGCATGACGGAAGCCGGCCACGATATGCAGGGGAAATGGCTGTTCCCATCGTTCGGCGAGAGCGGCCATCTGACGCGCCAGCACTTCGCGCGCGAGCTCAAGGAGCTCGCGGAGGCGGCGGGGCTGCGCCCCGGCAAGGTGAGCCCGCATGTGTTGCGCCATGCCTTTGCGAGCCATCTGCTGCACAACGGCGCCGACCTGCGCGTGGTGCAGACGCTGCTCGGCCACGCCGATATCTCGACCACGCAGATTTACACTCACGTGCTGGAGGACCGGCTCAAGAGCCTCGTGCGTGATTTGCATCCGTTGGGGGAGGAGTAAGAGAGATGACGGAGCGCAAACAGTCCGGTCTCGCCACCGAGGAACACGAATCCGAGATTGTTGAAGGCATCAAGCGCGCACTGACCGATATGCGTTCGGGCCGAACTATTCCACACGAGAAAGCAATGCAGCGCCTGCGAGAGACTGTTGCACGCGCAAGCCTCAAGTCAACAAGGACGTAATCTGCCGAAGCGCCTTATGCGCGCGGCGGCAACGTCCTTGGGCGACGGGCGGTCGGTGACTTTAGTCATGCCCGCAATAGGCCGATTTGCGCCCGAAAGTGACACAAACGCCTGGCTCCGGCCCGCTGGACATCACTCGGCCCACCGCGCCATAAGAACCCAACCAGCGCGGAGGAAAACACATGCCCGACCAATGGAAGACGCTCAAGGAATGGCCCGAGCTCTTTCTCGACCGGCTCGCGGACGCGGGCGTGGCCCGCATCACCCTCAACCGGCCCGAGAAACGCAACTCCTGGAACCGGGCGCTGTGCCACGCCTTCCTCGAATCGCTCGACATCATCCGCGCCGACAGGGAGCTCAAGATCGTCATCACCCGCGGCGCCGGCCCGCTCTATTCCTCGGGGCTCGATCTCACCTTCCTGCGCGAGGTCTCGAACGGCCCGATGCTCGACTGGGACCGCCCCAACCTCACCATCCAGATCGCCGAGGATATTCGAGCATTCCCGCGCATCATGATCGCACAAGTGCACGGCTATTGCCTCGGCGGCGCGCTCGGCATCATGAACTGCCATGACATCGTGTTCGCGGCCGAGGATGCGCAGCTCGGGATGCCGGAGGTCTTGCGCGGCTCGTTCGGGCAGCTCGTCACCGCGACGCTCATGCATTCCGGGCTGCCGGTGAAGAAACTTTCGCTGATCGCGCTCGGCGGCAAGAACGTCTCCGGCAAGGAGGCCGACGCGCTCGGCATCATCAGCCAGGCGGTGCCCGCCGCCGAGCTCGAGGCGCACACGATCGCGTTCGCGCGTGACCTCTCGAGTCGCCACCTCGCGCCGCTCGAGCATCACAAGATCACCGTGCAGATGGGGCGCGATCTCTCGCTCTCGCAGGCGATTCAGCTCGACCAGCTGGTCGGGCAGCGGCTGCGCCGCGTCATGGACCCGCTCGGCGACGTCGATGGCTATCTCAAGTCGCAGAAGGGCGGCGCCAATCTGAACTACAAGCGGCCGGACGTGTGATGCGCAGTGCTTGCGTCCTTCGCTCGGACCTCATTCGACTGAGACCGACCGTACCCAAATGTCCCAGGCGCGCCCGGGATTGACGCCCTTGCCGCCGTTGAGCTTCGCCGACTCCTGCGGATCGAGAAATGTGAGAGGCCCCTCGAGCGTGCGTGCCTGCAATTGCAGGCGTGCATTCACTTCGATGTAGTAGGCGCGCGAAACCGCGTATTTGAGGTTCGCGCCGACCACCACATTGCCGTGGCCACGCAGCAGCGCGACCGGGCTCCCGCCGAGCGTGCGCGCAAGCGCCTCACCGAGCTGTTTGCTGCGCACGAGCAGGTCGGTCATGCCGGCAACCTCGCGGATCTCGAACACCGGCACTGCGGGCGGAATGAACGACGCCATGTGATAGACCGGCGCGAGCGGCGTCTTGCTGATGCTGAACGGGACCACGGTCGGCGAATGGCTGTGCACGACGGCGTGCACATCTCCCCGCGCCCGATAGACCTCGCCATGGATGAAGCGCTCGGAATAGAGCTCGCAGCCGCGATCATGAACCGGCCGCGAGTCGAGATCATAGGCCATGATGTCGTCAACTTTCACCAGCGCGGGCGCGAGCGCGCGAGAGAGAAAGTAGTGCTCCGGCCGCTTCGGATCGCGCGCCGACACATGACCATAGGCATCGACCACGCCGAGCGCATAGAGGATGCGGTTGGCGAGCACGAGATCAGTGAGGATTTGCGGGTCGACGGCGGCTTTGAGGTCTGCCTCGGTTGACTGCATCGATCATCTCCCTGAGCCGCAAAGATCGAGAGGAAAGCCCCGCTGGCGGTCTGCGCAAGCTGCCGCCAACCCGCTCCGATCCCTTGACTCGCGCGCCCCTTAGAGGCTCTTTGCGGCGGGCGCAAGCGGCGCGCCTCCATGCCAAAATGAGGCCCATGCGCAGCTACCTCGACTTTGAAAAACCGGTCGCCGAGATCGAGGCCCAGCTCGAGGAATTGCGCGCCGTCGAGACCCCCGAGAGCATGTCGGCGATCCGGGAGGAGATCACCCGGCTGGAAGCGAAGGCCGCCCAAACCCTCAAGGACCTCTACGCCAATCTCACCCCCTGGCAGAAGACCCAGGTGGCGCGCCACCCCGAGCGGCCGCGCTGCCTCCACTACGTGCAGACCCTCCTCACCGACTTCGTGCCGCTTGCCGGCGACCGCAAGTTCGGCGAGGACGAGGCGATCGTCGGCGGCTTCGGCCGCTTCCGCGGCGAGAGCATCTGCGTGCTTGGCCACGAGAAGGGCTCGACCACCGAGGAGCGGCTCAAGCACAATTTCGGCATGGCGCGGCCGGAGGGCTACCGCAAGGCGGTGCGGCTGATGGAAATGGCCGACCGCTTCGGCATCCCGATTCTCTCGCTGGTCGACACCGAAGGCGCCTATCCGGGCATCGGCGCGGAGGAGCGCGGCCAGGCCGAGGCGATCGCGCGCTCGACGGCGACCTGCCTCGAGCTCGGCGTGCCCAACATCGCGGTGATCATCGGGGTCGGCGGCTCCGGCGGCGCGATCGCGGTCGCGACCGCGAACCGCGTATTGATGTTGGAGCACGCCTTCTACAGCGTGATCTCGCCGGAAGGCGCCGCCTCGATCCTGTGGCGCGACACTGCCAAGGCGCAGGAGGCGGCCACCAGCATGAAGATCACCGCGCAGGATCTCTCGCGCTTCGGAGTGATCGACCAGATCGTGACCGAGCCGGTCGGCGGCGCCCACCGCGACCCGGCGACCACCATCGCGTCAACCGCCGAGGCGATCGCGAATGCGCTCGACGAGCTTAAGGTGCTCGACCGCGACGCCGTCCGCCAGCAGCGGCGCGACAAGTTCCTGGCGATCGGGCGGACGATTGCATAACAGACGCGGCACCAAGCCATTCGCGCCTGCAACTCACCCTGTGTAAAAGCGCTTCCGAACCTGCGCGTCAAGAACCGCAGGAGGAAGCAGGAGGAACAAGAGCGCAGCAAAATAATACTGCCACGGCGCGCCGATACCGCTCGCCGCACCCCCACAGCCGGTATCATTCTCTGTTTACACGAATTTTTGGGGATTGTGCCGACGTCGCAGCAGCCGAATCCAATTCCGCGCGCTAAGGGTGCTTATGCACTCCAAGTGGAAATGGGGGCTTGCCAATGAAAAAATATCTGCTTGCAGGTGTCGTCATCGGCGCCATCGCAGCCGCCATGACTGGCTCTGTTGTTGCCGCCGATATGCCCGTTATGAGGGAATCGACGGTGATCCCTGTTCCGGTCTATTCGTGGAGCGGATTTTATGTTGGCCTCCACGGAGGCTGGGGCTTTGGTGACGTTACTTTCGCCAACACCGGTTCCAACATTGACAATCACACCTTCGATGGCGGGCTCGTGGGCGGCCACATCGGCTACAATTGGCAGATGAGTTCCAGCTGGCTCTTCGGTGTCGAAGCCAGCGGCACTTGGTCCGGCGTCAAGAAGACGGTCTTCGGTCCGTTCGACGGCTTTCTGAATGACCGGTGGACCACCGAAGTGAAATGGCTCGCAACAGTGACGCCACGCATCGGCGTCACCATCAGCAACTGGATGTGGTATCTGAAGGGCGGCGTGGCATTTGCAGAGATTGACCACCATCTTGAGAGCCCCATCGGTCCCGTGTCCTTCGACACATCCGGCACTAACGTCGGCTGGACCGTCGGCTTCGGCGGCGAACTGCTGCTGGCCGGCAACTGGATCCTGGGCGTCGAAGGAAACTTCTATGACTTCGGCTCTTTGAAAGCGAACAGCGGGATCGCGAATTTTCCCGATCACGACGTCGATGTGACGATGTGGTCGGTTCTCGGCCGCGTGAGCTACAAGTTCGGCGGCCCTAGCAACCCGGTTGCGCGCTACTGATCGCGCGCCACCGACTCCGCTTTGCGGCATGAATTGGTACCGGACGGCCGCCTCCGCGGCGGCGGCTGCGTATATGGTGCCACCCCTCGATTGAACGATGGCGCGGCTGAGCGGGCTTGATGCGCCCCTGACAGCTGCAGGAGGGCCCTCATGACACAGTCTTACGCGTCGCAAGCGACTCACGCGTCCACTGCCGCCTTCGCTCAGGGCGATTTCCGCGTCGGCCATGTGATCAGCCGTTCATTTGCGTTGTTGTTTCGGCATTTTCTGACGTTCTTCATCATCACCTTGATCGCCTTTGCGCCGTTGCTCCTGCTGCGACAAGGTTCTGAGGCCTCGGCGACCGACCCCGCGCAAGCCTTGATCACGATGGGTCTCGGCTTTGCGCTGCTGATGGTGCTGAGCATGTTCAGCTCGGCGATCATTCTGCACGGGACGTTTCAGGACATGCGCAACCGGCCGGTCAATCTGCTCGAGTCGCTGAAGGTTGCGTTCCGTCGGTTCTTGCCGCTCATCGTGCTCGCGCTGCTCGAGACCGTGCTGCTGATGCTCGGCCTCATCCTGCTGATCGTGCCGGGCATCATGCTCTACACCATGTGGCTGGTCGGTGTGGCCGCCTGCGTGGTCGAGCGAACCGGGCCGTGGCGGAGCCTGCGCCGCAGCCAGGAGCTCACCAAGGGGCATCGCTGGAAGATCTTCGGGCTGTTTCTCCTGCTCCTCCTCTTCAGCCTGATCAGCCCGCTGCTTCAGCTGTTGCTGAACGCCACGGCAGGCGCGACCGCGGCGGCCATCGGCAATGCGATCTGGACCGCCTTCGGTTCCGCGTTCTCCTCGGTCGTCATCGCGGTCACTTATTACGACCTGCGCGTGGCCAAGGAAGGCATCGACATCGAGCAGATTGCGTCGGTGTTCGATTAGGCAGCGGCGCTCTGGCCATTGGCGGGGGCGATCGCGCGAGGGGTGTAGACGAAGCGCCGGCACCTGGCGCATACGCCTACGCGAGCACGGCTTCGCGAGCACCATCGCATGGACGGATCTGCGCTGATCCGAACGTTCCTGATTTTCTTTGCCGGCGGGCTGTTGCTGACCGCGGCCGCGATCAGCGTATTTTTGATTGGCGACATGGTCTGGCTGTATTGCCTGGACGACAATCCCAACCAGGCATGTGGTGACGCGCTGTTCTACGGGGCCGCGTCGCCGATCTATGGCGTCATCATCGGCATGGGCATCAATTTTCTGCCGCTTGCTGTGGGCGCGGTCTTGGCCGTGACCGGCCGGAAACTCTTTCGCTCCCTGCCGCTTTGGTATGTGATCGCGATCCTGCCGGTTTGCGTGCTCGCCTATATGGCGCAGACCTCGTCCTGGTATCCGCAAGACCCTACGCGCCCCTTGTCCGAGCGCCTGCTCGTGTTCTCGGCGCTGCAGATGCTTTGCCTGTTGATCTGCTGGTGGTGGGATCGGCGCGAATGATCTCACCGGCGTGACGACGAAGCGCTGGCGAATTTGCTCCTCACGACCGGCCGGAGCTGGTCGCGCAGCCAGGCGATCTCGGGATCGCGGCCGCGCTGAGCGCTCCACAGCATCGCGTGCGGCAGCGGATCGATCGGAAATGGCACGGGCCTCCAATCGAGGCCGTAGGGATGCAGCGTGTCAGCCATGGAGACCGAAGGCAGCGTGGCGATGAGATCGGAGCCGGCCAGCACCGGGGCGATGCCTGAGAAATGCGGGACCCAGCCGGCGATGGTTCGATCAAGGCCCGCAGCAGTGGCAGCAGCGTTGACCGGGCTCGCCAGGCTGTCGCCGACCCGCACCGCCACGTGCGGCCAGCGCGACCATGATTTCCGCCCCCATTTCGCAAAGGCCGGATGGCCGCGGCGCGCGAAACATCCCCAGGTCAGCGCCCCGATCGGCTCGGCGGTGACGCCCGCGGGCAGCCGCAGCCCTGCGGGCGCGATCGCGACGTCGAGCTGACCCTCGGCGATTTCCAGCAGCATCGGATCACGCGCGCCCGTCCATTCGAGTGAAGCACCGGGCGCCGCGCCGCGCACGCGGGCGAGCAGCGATGTGAACAGCGTGCGCGCGAAATCCGGCGCCGCAAATCGAAAGAGCCGCCGCGAGCTGGCCGGATCGAACGCTTGGCGCGGCGAGAGCGCGCGCTGAATGCCGCGCAGGATCGGCCGCGCCTGCTCGAGGAGCTCGAGCGCGAAGGGTGTCGGCTGCATGCGCGCTCCTCCTTTGATCAGGAGCGGATCGCGTAGCTCAGTGCGCAGCCGCGCCAGCGAATGGCTGACGGCCGATTGCGTGCGGCCGAGCCGCTCGGCCGCGCGCGTGACGTTGCATTCGGCCATCAGGACCTCGAACACGACCAGCAGGTTGAGGTCGAAGCGGCGGAGATCGATGGAAGGACGATCGATTTCATTCATGGCGCATGACGATTATTCATTTGATTGATGACGGGGACCCTCATATCTGCCGCGGCGTGCCAAGTCAAAGCACTGAGTCAAACCGTTCAAACCGATGGAGTCGATCGTGAAAGCCATTGTTTTCGCTGCCGCCGCCCTCACCGCGCTGGCGCCGCAGAGCGCCACGGCGCAGACCCCCGAGCAAGCTGCGCTGGCTGTGGTCGCGCCCTTCTACGACGGCCTCAACGCCGCCCCCGGCAAGGACGTCGTGAGCGTGCTGCGGCAAGCGACCGCGCCGGAGTGGGTGTCCTGCGGGACGAACGACGTTTGCGGCCCGCGCGAGCAGGTCATTGCCGCGATCGCCGGGCGCCACAAGGCCATCCCCGATCTCAAGTGGGAGATCAAGGAGGTGCTGGTCTTAGGCAATCGCGTCACGGTGCGCGGCGAGGCCACTGGCACGCCGGCCGGCGAGTTCATGGGCGTGCCGCATGGCGGCAAGTCGTTCAAGCTCATGTCGATTGATGTGCACACGATCGAAAGCGGGAAGATCGTGAAGTCGTATCACATTGAGGACTGGCTGGGCGCGGTGCGGCAGTTGTCGGGCAAGTGAAGGTAGGAGATAGCTTGATCCTGCGAGGCCGAGTGACGCGACGTGATCGACGTCCGCGTGCAGCCCATCGCGTGATGCCGGGCAAAGGCTCGCCCTCAACCTGCGGATTGGCGGCGAGCCAGCCCCATTCTTGAATATAACCGAAGCCTAACCATATCACTGCGCACATGGGCCGGGGCGCGTCGCTTGCTGTTGGGCCAATTTCGCATTTGGGCTTCCACTTTGCGCTCAAGACCCGATCCTGCTGCCTTTCTGCATCGCCTCCGCACTGAACGCGGCCTCTATTTTCTCGGTGCCGGCGCTTCGACTGGTGAGGCGCCATTTGGTCTCAGCTTTCTGCGCGATCCATTAATATACTTCCTCCAGCACGCCAGTTCGTTTTCGGCTAATCCGCCCGAGCACACGCCTCTCAGCCGCCTGCTGCTCGAAATCGGCGCTAACATCAGCAGCTTCGACATCGACGGCCGCATCTTGCGACCTGGGACCGAGGATCTCACGCAAGAAAAGCTGCAGCGGATGTCCCCGAACGTTCCTCGCTCCCTCATGATGCATTGGCTGGCCGTTTCTCACTATTGCCGACGGGCTAGCCACAACTACCTCCCATTCCGGTTCTCTCCGCGGTCCCTGTTTATGAACTACAATCACGACGGCCTCGCCTCGAGCCTGATTGGCGACATCCATGCTGTCATTCCAGTGCACGGTTCCGTCCCCCCGTGGATCGGCGCGCCCGAGGCGCTTGAGTTTATTCGTACTGCTGGCATCGACTATGGCCTAGCGATCGCACAAGACCGGCTTCTGATGCTCGAACCGGAATCCTACCTCGACTACGATCTTTCGCGCCGTCTGATTCCGATGGCGCGTTTTAACCCGCAGTTCATTGCAATTGTCGGCTATAGCTTTGCTTGGACAGGCCAGCGCCACGATGATGCTGTCTCGCTCGATTGTTTCGTTGATCACTACCGTGGATTCGCCGGGCCAGTGTTCGTGGTCGAGCCGCAGCCCGAGCGTCTGCAGGAGACGCTGGCCGAACGGCTTCATGCGGCGCACGTCATCGGCTTGCCGGCGCGTTGGAATCTCCTGGCACATGTCTTCCTCGAAGCCTTAGCGGGACGACTCTATGGCCGAACGTTCAACGACCATTGTGAGGAGCTAGTTGACGCCGGACATGCTTGGTCAGCCTTCCCCTTGCTCGTTGATCGGGATTGACGGCCAAAAACAAACCCGCCCGGCTCTTGCGAGCCGGGCGGGCTATGTCGTCTCAACTATTTCCTTCGCCGCGGCTTACTTCGCCAGCGGATCCGGACGCAGCTGGAACTTCACCAGCTTCGGCACGTCGCCCTTGCCGATGCCCTCGCCATGGAACGGCGTGCGGTTGCCGGAACTGGCCCAGACGCCGCGGCCTTTCCAGCCGCCGTTCGCATCGTCGATGCGGCCGTCAAAGGTCTTGGCGTAGAAGCCCATCGGATAGGGCACCACGAGGTTGACCATCTTGCCGTCCTTGAGCGCGATGAGCGACTCGTTCTCGTTGCCGGTCGCGAGCGGGGTGTCCTTGCCGAGACCCAGCGTGTCGTGCTGGTCGACCCAGGTGTAATAGCTCGCTTCCGCCGAGCCGTTGCCCGGATCGCCGGAGAGCTTCGGTCCCGGGAACGGATAGAGCGTCCAGCCTTCGGCGCAGTGCTTGCCGTCGCGGATGGTCGGCCCGTTCAGGACCTTGCACTTGCGGCGATCGAATGACGCCATGTGACCGCTGGCGAGCGGAATCCACACGACGTTCTGGGTGTCGATATCCATGCCGCGCGGGCCATAGCCCGGAGCCGGGATTTCGTAGATCTCCGCCAACGACGTCTCGGACGGATTGCCGCCCTTTGTGGGATCGAGCCTGACGGCGTAGCCCGGGAAGGCCAGAGACGTGCCCCACACCGTGCCGTCGCGGCTCGGCGCCACGCCGTAGAACGCCACGTTCACGCGGCGATCCTTGTTGGGATCGAACGCCTGGTTCGGCTCGGTGTACTCGTCACGCTTGCCGTTGCCGTTGGTGTCGAGGATGAAGGGAGTCCAACCCTGCGACTTCACCTCGTCGCCGGTCTCCTCCAGCATCTTCACGTTGACCCAGCCTGCAGCGCCGCTGGCCGGACCACCCGCGCTCGCCCACAGCGTGTTGTTGGCGTCGAAGCCGAACTGCACGTGGTGGGTCGGGAAGCAGGTGTTGACCATCACGAACTTCTCGGTCTTCGGATCATACATCGTGATCTGGCGACCCGACTGCTCGAGCGGGAACACCTTCGCGGACGGATGATCGGAGCCCTTCTTGCAGAAATCCGGATTGGCCGCCGGACGGATCCTGGCTGCGTACCAGATGCGCGACTTCTCATCGAAGTAGAGGCTGTGCGGGCTGGTCTGCCCGTCCCAGATCTTCTCGTCGCCGAAATAGGGCGAGGCCGCGAACATCGGCACTTCCGATTCCGACGGCGTCTTCGGGTCACGCACCGGCAGCTTCACCTCGAAGGCGACGTTCTTCACCGGATCGAACACCGGCACCTTGTCGGTCGAGTTCTCGGTCGCGCCGAAGATGAGCCCGTTGGCGTTGACGGTCGGGTCGCGCTTGTCGCTGACGGACGCGTCATGCAGGTAGGCCTTCGGATTCGACCAGTCCCACACCGTAACGACGGCATTGCGCTCGACGCCCGTTGGGCGCTGCGGCTTCGCAGACGGCAGTTCGCCCGCTGCAACGCGGTCGGTCCAGTCGCCGAACATTTTCAGCGTGGCCTGGGTGCCCATCCGGTCGACGGTGTTGACCATGTTGGTTGACGCCTGGCCGGATTGGATACGGCGCGTCCACGCCTCATGCCCGTTCGCGAACTTGCCGAGGGTAGTCGGGATGGTGCGCGTCGCCTTGTTGCCGAGCTGATGGCAGGTGACGCAGCCGTTGGTCTTGAGCACGTCCAGGAACTGGCCCTGGGTCTTCATGTTCGGGTTGACGCCGTTGCCGGTCGGGCCGGTGCCCGGGAACGAGGCCTGATCCGGTGGCTTGATCATCGAGTACCAGTAGATCGCCGGATAATATTCGGCGGCCGATTTCTCGTCCGGCGCCTTCACGGCGGTCAGGTTGAGCTGCTTGCCCGGCTCGCTGTCGACCTTGGCTGAATCGACGAGGCCATAGCCGCGCACCCAGACCTTGTATTTCGCCTTCGGCAGATCGGGGATCACATAGCGGCCCTGATCGTCGGTGACGACCATCTTGGCCATCTTGGTACCGAGATCGCTGGTCTCGGCAATCACCCACACGCCTGCCTCGGGGCCAGATGGGCCGCTCACCACGCCGCCGATGTCATCGGCGTCGATGGTTACGGTGACTTGAGCGCTGAGCTTAGCCGGCGCCATCGCCAAGGCGGCGGCAAAGCCGACCACGGCAACGCCGAGGTACCACTCTCTCGCAATTTTCATTCGGATGCTCCTTCTCCAGTTTCCTCACCTGAATTTCATGGCGTCGTGCGCATTGACGCGCGCGGCCTATCCGCAACAGCAAGCGGGACCCGCCCAGTGGGCAGGTCCCGCTTTTATGCACCAATTTGTTGCCGCTGTCTGCGGCTCTATGGCGTCACGTTCCGGTTACCGGGACCGTGCCTGACTTTTATTTGGTCACTGACTTGATCACCTGCTGATCACTTTACTTGGCCAGTTATTTAGCCAG
>Ga0209488_10002169_pt1 | contig 16354 bp, 14 predicted proteins | sample Rivendell_Oct201_8_FD_188349 | JGI IMG/M metagenome (GOLD analysis project Ga0209488, IMG submission 188349) | Vadose zone soil microbial communities from the Eel River Critical Zone Observatory, Northern California, USA -... | ecosystem: Environmental > Terrestrial > Soil > Vadose zone >... | reverse complement strand
AGAATCCAGCGGTGGGTGACGAAAGCGGGAGGGACCCGCCGGGTCGCACCGCCGATGAAACTCGACACCAGACTCACGCAGCGGCTCGAACAGCGCATGGCGCTGTTGCCACAGATGCTGCAGTCGATCGAGGTGTTGCAGCTGGCCACGGTCGAACTGCTGCAGCGGATCGACCAGGAGCTGGCCCAGAACGAGACCCTCGAGGCCACGGCGCCGACCGCGCCCGAACCGGTCGAGCCGCGCACCATCGACGACCTGCCGTTCGAGATCCGGCAGCGGCCGCGCGACCAGGCCGGTGACGACGACAGCAAGCTGGCGTTCCTGCACAACCTGCCGGCGGCGATCGATTCGCTCGAGCAGTTCGTGCGGCTGCAGCTGGCGTGGCAGGAACTGCCGCCGCCGCTGGTCGATGCCGTGCTGCTGCTGGTGCAGCATCTCGACGAACGCGGACTGCTGCCGTTCGAACCGCTGGCGCTGGCGGCCACCGCCGGCATCGAGCCGTCGGTGCTGGCCGAGGCGCTGGCGGTACTGCACACGCTGGAGCCGCTCGGCCTCGGCGCCAGGTCGCCGGTCGAGGCGATGCTGCTGCAGCTCGGCCAGGACCCCGACCGCACCGACATCGAGCGGCTGTTGACCGAGCACCTCGACGCGTTGGCGCGCAACAAGCTGCCCGACGTGGCGCGGGCGATGGGCCTGACAGTCGACGACGTGCAGGCGCTGCTGCTGCGCATGCGCGAGCTCAACCCGCGACCCGGAGCGGCGTTCACCGAGCATGCGGCGGCGGCCATCCGGCCGGACGCGTTCGCGTTCCTGCGCGGCGACGAGGTGCAGGTGGCGCTCGACGACAGCACGCTGCCCGAGCTGTCGGTCAACAGCAACTACGAAGCGATGCTCGCCGACCGGCACACCGAGACCGGCGTGCGCGACTACCTGCGCAAGAAGGTGCGCTCGGCGCGCGATCTGATCCTGGCAGTGACGATGCGCCAGGAAACGCTGCTGCGCGTCGTCGCCGCGGTGATGGACGAGCAGCGGGAATTCCTCGCCCGCGGCCGCGGCGGCATCCGGCCGCTGCGCATGGCGCAGGTGGCCGCGCGCCTGTCGGTGCACACCTCGACCGTGAGCCGCGCGATCGCCGGCAAGTACGTGCAGACCGATCGCGGCATCTTCCGGCTCAGGGATTTTTTCGACGGTGGCCGCGCCGATGGCGGCGTCGCCGCGGGCACCGGGCGGCTGGCGGTGCGACAGGCGATCACCGACCTGGTCACCGAGGAGGACAAACTGCGGCCGTTGTCCGACGACGATCTCGTGGCAGCGCTGGCAGCGCGCGGCGTGCACGTGAAACGGCGCACCGTCACCAAGTACCGGAAGGAACTGGGCATGGCTTCCAGCTTCCAGCGGCGGAGACACGAAGGATGAGCAACCAGAATCCCGATCCGTTCCATTTCAACCAGATCAAACCGGCGAGCGGTCCGCCGGCGCCGCGGAGCCAACCCTCGCCCGAGGACCTGTTGTTCGAAGGCGCGGAAGCGGCGGCCGCAGCCGGCACCTCGGGTGCGCAGTGGGATGGTGGTTCGAGCACGGCGCACGGACTGTCGTCCGGCGGCCGCGACGAAGTCGACTTCGGCAGCGACATCCTGGGCGAGAAGGACAAGGCCGGGGCGGTGAGGCCTTTGCCGCGGCCGAAACCGAAGCTCGGTGGCGCCTTTCCCGGTACGCAACCATCCCGGTCGCCGTCGGCGCCAAGGTCAGGCCAGCCCGGGCTGGCGGCGCGGACCAGCCCGCCGGTGCCCGTGAGTCCGGCGTCGGGCGCGCCGGCAGCGGCGTCGGCGAGTGCACCGGCCAGGCCAGCGAGCCCGCCGGCGAGCGCACCAGGCAAGCCGGTGATGCCGATGTTCCTGGTCGGCCGGCGGCATCGGGTCGGGCTGCGGGTGCCGCTGGCGCTGATCGTGGTCGGCTCCGGCGCCGCGTCGTGGTTCTACCTGATCGGCCACAGCACCATCCTGGCCGCCCTCAGCGGCGCCGCCGCCGTGGTCGGCAGCGCGTTCGCCTGGGTCTGGCAGCGCCGCTGAGCATCGGTCCGCGGGCCGGCGGCGGTTATCCTGCGCGCCGGCGTGCCCAACTTCCTGCTGACGATCGCCTACGACGGCACGCGCTACTCCGGCTGGCAGCGGCAGGCCGGCCAGGACACCGTGCAGCAACGGCTCGAGCGGGCGGTGGCGGTGGTGTTCGGCCAGCCGCTCGCAGTCGAAGGCGCTGGCCGCACCGACACCGGCGTGCACGCGCTGGCGATGACCGCGCACGTGCACCTGCCGCGGGCGTTGGCGCCCGAGTCGCTGCGGCTGGCGTTGAACGGCAATCTGCCGCCGGACGTGGCGGTGCGCGCGGTGGCGATGGTGGCCGACGATTTCCACGCGCGTTTCCACGCCGCCGGCAAGCGCTACGTCTACCGCTGCGTCACCGGCCGCGTACGCCCGGCGATCGGCCGTGGCTACTACCACTGGGTGCGGCGGCCGGTCGACCTGCCGGCGATGCGCACCGCCGCGCAGCTGCTGCTCGGCCGGCACGACTTCGCCGCGTTCGCCAACAATCCGGGCTACCTGCGCCGGCACGGTACCGTGCGCACGATCCAGCACCTGCACCTGTGGCGGCGCGCGTGGGGCTTCGACCTCGTGATCCAGGGTGACGGCTTCCTCTACAACATGGTGCGCAACCTCGCCGGCACGCTGCTCGACGTCGGCCTCGGCAAGCTGCCGGCCGCCGCCGTGCGCGAGATCCTCGGCTCGCGGCAGCGCGCCCGCGCCAGGGCCACGGCCCCGGCCTGCGGCCTGTACCTGCTGCGCGTGTTGTACCCCAAGGGCAGCGTCATCCGGGCTATTGCGCGCGAGCCGGGTCCGCCGTCTGCTGTGCAGAGCTGACGAGACCCCGAGGGCCTGCGGGCCGAGGCGACCAGAGGCATGACCGAAGCACGCGACCTGGCAATCGAGTTCAAGGGCAAGCACGACCAGATCTCCGCGCGCATGCGGGCGCACGCCAGCGGCAAGCTGGCCAAGCTGCAGCGCTACAACGATCGCATCGACCGGATCGAAGTCGTGGCCGACCACGCCCACGAGAATCCCGAAGTCGAACTGATCGTGCACATGCGGCGCGGCGCGCCGCTGGTGGCACGCGAACGCGGGCAGACGTTCGCCAACACCGTCGATCTGCTGATCGTGAAGATGGAGAAGCAGCTCAAGCGGCAGAAGGAGAAGCGCAAGGACCATCGCCCGGCCGGTGGCCAGCGCCCTGCCGGCAAGCGGACCGCCGGCAGGGAGTCGGGCGAGGAGACCTACGAACAGATCGTCCGCCGGGATCTCAAGAGCTGAGGCCCGGGACCAGGGGCGCAGCAGTCGAGGCAGCCGGCCCACAACCTTCTGTCGCTGCCTCTTGCGACGAAAAGCGCCGCACCGCAGCATCTGCCCATGATCCAACAGTTGGTCGACTCGGCCGTGATCGTCGCCGCGGTGCAGGCCAGGACCAAGGACGCGGCCCTCAAGGAGCTGCTGCAGGCCGCGCAGGACAGTGGCGCGTTCCCGAAGAAGAGTCTGGTCACCCTGGCCAGGCGGCTGGCCGAGCGCGAGACGCTGGGCAGCACCGGCATCGGCAACGGCGTCGCGGTGCCGCACGTCAAGGGCGACGACGTCAAGGCGCTGTCGCTGGTGCTCGGTCGCAGCAAGGCCGGGCTCGAGTGGCATGCGATCGACGGTCGGCCGGCGCAGATCCTGTTCCTGCTGGCGGCGCCGACCGACGCGGCCGAAGGCCATCTGCGCTGCCTGCGCTGGATCTCCGGCCTGGCGCGCAGCGGCGACTTCCGCCGCTTCTGCCTCGAAGCACCGACCGCGGCCGCGATCCGCGACCTGCTGCACGAGATGACGCCGAGCACCTGAGGGCGCATGGCTGTCGACCCTGCCAAGGCCTGCGTCGTCCAGGTCACCCTGCGCAACAAGCACGGGCTGCACGCCCGGCCGGCGCACCTGTTCGTGCAGACGGCCAACGCCTACGCCAGCCGGCTGCAGGTCCGCCGCGTCGACGCCGAGGAGCGCGTCGACGGCAAGTCGATCATGGGCATGATGATGCTCGCCGCTGAACGCGGCACCGTGCTCGAACTGCAGGCCGAGGGTCACGATGCCGAGCAGCTGGTGCGCGCCATCGTCGGGCTGATCGACGCCAATTTCGGCGAGGAATGAGCGCAAAGCCGGCGGCGCGCGCGGTTCGTTGCGGGGCGGCCGCGCCGCCGGCCCCGTGTCCAGGGATGCGACGATCGCCGGGGACCGGCCGCGGACCGGCCGGCATCGCCGCCGAGGCGGCGGCGGTGAGAACGCCGTAGCGGCGTCCGCGCAGCCCGACTCAACTGGGGACCAGGGATTGGCCGATAGGGGCGGGGTCGGGCGTGGCCCGGCATTCCCAACGGGATCCCCAGCCGAGGACGAGCATGCTGAAGCAGCGGAAAAGCGTCGTGGGCCTCGATATCGGCACCAGTTGCATCAAGGCGGTCGAGCTCACGCAAGACAAGTACGACTACGTGATCACGGGCTACGCCCAGATCGACATACCGGGCGAACAGGCGCGGCAGGAAGCGATCGCCGAACTGTTCCGCGTGGGCAAGTTCCGCACCAAGCGGGTTGCCTCGTCGGTCAGCGGCAAGAGCGTGATCTTCCGCTACATCAACATGGTCGAGATGCCGGAGGACAAGCTGAACGCCGCGGTGCGCTTCGAAGCCGACAAGTACATCCCGTTCGACGTGAACGAGGTGGAGATCGACGCACAGAAGCTGACCACCGTGACCGGCAGCGACGGCAAGCCGGAGATGAAGGTGCTGCTGGTCGCCGCCAAGAAGTCGGTGGTCGAGGACCATGCGCGCATCCTGCTCGATCTGGGGCTGCAGCCGATCGGCGTCGCGGTCGACAGTTTTGCGCTCGGCAACGCCTACGAGCTGAGCGACATGATCAGTCCGGGCATCCAGGGCAACGACCGCACGGTGGCCCTGATCGACATCGGCGCCAGCAAATCGTGCATCAACATCCTGCGCAACAACGTGACGTTCTTCGCCCGCGAAGTGCCGATGGGCGGCCAGGACCTGACCAACGCGATCACCCGCCGCTTCGGCATCGAAGCGGCGCAGGCGGAGACGCTGAAGCGCGACGCCGGCGACCAGGCCGGTGAAGTGCAGGAGGCCGTCGGCCAGGTGCTCGACGACCTCGGCAACGAGATCAATCTGTCGTTCGACTTCTTCGAGAACCAGTTCGACGGCGAGGTGCAGGACGTGTTGCTCAGCGGCGGCAGCGTACTGCTGCCGTTCCTCGAGGAGAGCCTGGAGAAGATCTTCGAGAAGCGTACGCGGGTGTGGAACCCGATCGAAGGCCTGAAGGTGAAGTCGGACAACGTCGATGTCGAAGCGCTGAACCACAGCGCGCCGCAGTTGGCCGTGGCTGTCGGCCTGGCGGTCGCATCCTGAGGAGACCGAACATGATCCGCATCAATCTGCTGCCTGTTGATCTCCGCCGCGGCACCCGCGTCTCCACCAAGGTGCTGGCGTCTTCGTTCGGCGCCGCGGTCGCGATGTGCGCGGCGTTCGGCTGGTTCGGCCTGGTCTATTTCGGCGAGCTGGCGAGCGTCGAGGAAGAGCACGCCAAGGTGAAGAAGGAGCTCGAGGAGAAGTCGGTCAAGGCCACCTATTACGACAAGCTGGAAGCGAACCGGAAGGACTACCTGAGCCGCGTGCAGACGGTGCAGGAGATCGGCCAGTCGCGCCGGCTGTGGTCCAAGTTCCTCGACGAGTTGTTCGACGTGGTCAACAACAACGGCGACAGCGAACGGCACCAGGCCTGGTTCGACAGCCTGACGGTGCACAGCGACAAGAGCGGGCCGACGGTGACGATGCCGGGCGCAGTACTGGGCGGCGAGATGACCAAGGTCGCCAACCTGCACGAGGACCTCGAAGCCGCACCGTTCGCCAAGGACCTGCAGTCCAAATCGGATCCGGTCGGCAAGCTCGACACCGACAAGAAGAAGACCCCGGCCGAGTCGATGCGCTTCAACCTGCAGATGCAGCTGATGGGCCTGCTGCCGGAGAAGCCGAAGCCGAAGCCGGCACCAGCGGCCGTTCCCCCGGCGGAGAAGAAGTGAGGTAACGCGCCATGGCCAAGCTCAACGAGAAGCAGAAGATCTGGACCGTCGCCGGCGTCGGCCTCGGCGTCTGCCTGATTGCCGGCGGCGGCGTCTATTGGGCCAAGGGCCTGATCGAGGACGAGCGCAAGGCGATCGAGGCGCACAAGAACGAGATCGCCGCGGCCGAACAGAAGATCGCCAAGATCGTGCCGACCGAGCGCGACGTCATCATCCTGCGCGAGAACCTCGACGACTACGTCAAGATCCTGCCCAACGGCCGCGATCTGAACGCCTTCGTCAAGGTGCTGAACGGGTTCGGTCAGCTGTCCGGCATCCACGCCACCAACATCACGACGCCGAAGGGCGCGCGGGCCAACAAGAACGAGCGGTTCTCGCGCATCGAGTACCAGTACGACATGACCGCCACGCTGTGGCAGTTCATGCGGTTCATGAACTCGATCGAGAACTACGAGCGGTTCATCAGCATCACCAACTTCACGATCACCTCCGGCGCCAAGGCCACCAACCGTGAAGCGGACCAGCACGATGGCGACTACGTGCACGAGATCAAGCTGACGATGGAGACCTACACCTACAACGGCAGTGGGTCGGGTCAGGACGTCGAGATCCCGAACTACGCCGACAAGCGCAACGACCTGCGCGAGGCGATCTTCAAGAGCATCCAGCGCATCCGCTACGACAAGTACGACCACAAGGGCAGCCTCGGTCGCCGCGACATGTTCGTCGACCCGCGCACCGAGAGCGGCCCGGCGACCGGTGTGCCGTTGTCGGAGCAGAAGGGTCTGGTCGATCAGGCGGCCGCCGACCTGAAGAAGCTGACCGAGCTGATGCAGCGCTACCTGAGCAAGGATCGGGACGCGCCGACGATCTTCGAACGCTACAACCTGGAGAAGGCGCTGCGCGACGGTATTGGCGTGATGCAGTCACGGATCGACGAAGTCAACGCCAAGAACCTGGTCACCAATCCGACCGCGCGCCGCCAATGGCAGCAGAAGGTCATCGAACCGCTGGCCAACCTGCGGAAGGAATTCGACGGCAAGGGCGGTACCGGCACCGATCAGTACCTGAGCCAGACCGACATGGAGCAGCTGCTGGTCGAGATGAAGCGCGACCTGGAGGCCGGCAACCTCGAGGACGCCCGCGGCCGGTTCGAATCGGTCCAGGCCAAGCTCGCCGTGCCGAGCACCGACAAGCGCCACGAACTGGTGGTCCAGGCCATGGCGCTGCACCTGAAGACCGTCACCGCGATCGAGTTCACCAAACTCGACCTGAAGATCCAGGGCGTGCTGGTCAACCACGATGGTCGATCCGGCGTGCTGCTGAACGGTGAAGTGTACGAGGAAGGCGAATACGTCCGCGACGACCTGCTGGTCAAGCAGGTGCGGGAGGAGCAGGTGCAGTTCGTCTACCGCGGCCTGACGCTGGTGCGCACGCTGTGATCGGTGGACGCCGGGGCGCTGGCCCCGGGGCTCGGCGACCGGCCGGCAGAAACATTCAAGCCGTGCCGGTGCCGACGACGAAGTAGGAGCGGAACAGTGACTGCGCCCCCCGGCGCAGCCAACGGCGGATCAGAACCAATCCCGGAATTGGGAGAAGGATCGAAGATGCAGGCAATGAAGAATGTCGTCCTGTACGGGTTGCTCGCGGCGGGCCTGGGCACGGGCTTCGTGCGCGCGCAGGAGAACGCGCAGCAGCCGCAGGCACCGGCGCAAGGCAAGGAAGGCGATATCAAGACCGACGCCGAAGGCGATCGGGCCAGTCGCCTGACGTTGAAGCTCAAGGACCGCGATCTGCGCGACGTGGTCTCGAGCATCCGCCGCAAGGCCAACGTCAACATCATCATGGACGCCAAGATCGAGGAGACCGTGACCATCGATCTGCAGGACGTCCATTGGCGGCAGGCGCTCGACCTGGTCGCCGAGCAGGCCGGCTGCATCGTCACCGAAGTGTCCGGTGGCGTGCTGCGGGTCGAGAAGCCGCCGCGCGTCTACTTCGCGTTCCCCAACACCGATATCCAGACGGTGATCGACACGATCGCCAAGATCTCGGGCGCCAACATCATCGTCGCCCCCGAGGTCAAGGGCAACATCACGCTGCGGCTCAAGAACGTGCCGTGGCGCGACGCCCTCGATGCGGCGGTGAAGACGCTGGGCTTCGTCGTCGTCGAGGAGGAGCGCGGCATCCTGCGCGTGGTGCCGGCCTCCAACATCGCCCAGGACCTGGAGACCGCGACCTTCCAGTTGCGCTACATCCGGCCGAAGTCGAGTTACGTGCCGTACATCACCTCGCAGTACATCCGCGATCGCGCCGGCGCGCAGCAGATGCAGAAGGGCGAGATCGACTTCACGCTGATCAAGGCACTCGAGCAGGCGGTGACGCCGAACGTCGGCACGCTGCAGTACTTCGAGGAGCTCAACGTGATCATGGTGAAGGACACGCGGCCGGTGGTCGAAGAGATCCGCCGCATCATCAACCAGATCGATGTCGAGCCGGCGCAGATCTTCCTCGACGTGAAGTTCGTCACCACCACCAACGACGACATCCTCGACATCGGCGTGTCGCCCGGCGGCACCGGTTGGTCGGCGTCGCTCGGTCTGGGCTCGATCCCGACCCGGCTGCCGTTCGACCTCGGCGCTGGCGGCTGGGACGATCGCATCATCGCCAACGACACCGGCACCGGCCCGTTCGCCAACTCGGCGTTGAACCCGACCGGCGGCACCACGGTGCCCAACGTCGTGTTCGGCACGCTCGATTTCACCCAGGTGACGGCCACGCTGCGGATGCTGAAGAAGGACTCCCGCTCGGAGATCCTGCAGGCGCCGAAGATCGTCGCCCTGGACCATCAGACCGCGACCATCTTCGTCGGCGAGGCCGTGCGCTACGCGCAGTCGCGCGTCGAGCAGGGCCAGGCCGGCGGTCTGCTGCTGGCGGTCGAGGAAGGCCAGGACTCGCCGGTCAACGTCGGCTTCCAGCTGCTGGCCACGCCGCACGTCGTGCCGGGCACCGACAAGGTGATGATGGAAGTGATCCCGCAGCGCACGGCGCTGACCGGCACCGGCGCCACGACCCTGGCGCCGGCGGGCTTCGACATCTTCACCGTCGGCTCGGGCAACCAGCAGGGCACGATCGCCCTGCCACGCGTCGGCTCCAGCACGATCGCCACCAAGGTGCTGCTGCGCAGCGGTCAGACCGCGGTGCTCGGCGGCCTGGTGACCCGCACGCAGACCGACACCGAGATCAAACTGCCGCTGCTCGGCGACATCCCGGTGCTCGGCTACCTGTTCAAGGAAAAGACCACCAACGACTCGCGCACGACGCTGATCGTGTTCATCACGCCCAACGTGATCCGCAGCGTCGAGGACACCGAAGCCAGCATGCGCAAGGTGCTGAAGGAACGCTTCGAGATGCGCCAGCGCCTGATGGAGCAGCGCGACGCGATCTTCGGCAAGGATGGCTGAGCCGCCGCGCCGGTCGACCGCGGCGGTCGGCGCCGACCGCCGCCCGGCGCCGCCGCAATGCCGGCGGTGCCCGGGCCGGAGACTCCGCGATTGAGCGGGGCGCGGGCGGCACGTATCATCCGCCCGCCTGCCCGCTCGACGGGTCGGCAGCGACGCCCGGTAGAAACCGTGGCGCCGTTCCTAGCCAAGGTATTCGCCATGCTCGACTGCCACTGCAGAGTCGCCGGCGCCAGAACGGTCTGCACCGTTCCCGGCGTGGCGTCCTCCGACCAGGGGGATTGCGCAGTGTCAACGCGTCGGCGTGGCAGCGGTTTTTTGTTCTCCGTGCCGCTGGTGGTCCATGCCGCTGCGGCGGGTCCTGGTCCAGGTCTCCGGCCATGTTCGCGCACCGGTGGTGCGCGCGGCTGGAGCGGGCTCGGGATCCGCGCGCCCGGTCCCCGGGGTGGTTGGGCGGCGACTGCGATCGCGGTCGGCCACTCGCTCCGGGATGGACGGCTGTGCACGCCCGCCGGCTCGGCCGGCGGTGGACATAGAAGGAAGGTTTGTCGTGAAGAGGATGCTGATCAACGCCATCGATCCGGAAGAAAGCCGGATCGCCGTGGTGGAGGACGGCGTGCTGCAGGAGCTGCACGTCGAGATCGCCAACCGGGAGGCCTATCTCGGTAACATCTACAAGGGCAAGGTCGTCAACATCGAGCCGAGCATCGGCGCGGCGTTCGTCAGTTTCGGTGGTCGCGTCAACGGCTTCCTGCACGTCTCTGACGTGTTGCCGGCCTATGGTCGCCCGGACTTCCTGCTCGAAGACGTGATCGAGGGCCGCGCGCGCGTCGACGTCGACGACGGACCGGAGTCGGTGCAGGCGGCGCTGGCGGACGACGACGACGGCGACGACGGCGACACCGGCGGTGCAGCGCGCGACCACGCGCCGACGCCCGAATCGATCGATGCCGAGCGCGAGGTGGTGGTCGCACCCGGCGGTGGCACCGACGCGGCCGACGACTTCGTGCCGGCGGCGCCGGACGTGGCGCTGGCGATCGCGCCGGAAGACCTCGGCGACGGCAACGACCGGCCGTTCCCGATGGCCGCAGCCGATGTCGAACCGGCGCTCGACGGCGCCGAAGCGATCGAGCTGTCGCCGCGCGGGGCCGATGGTTTCGGCGTCGGCGCCGACGAGGAACTGCCGGCCGTGGAATCGTCGCCGCGGGACACCTTGCGCGCCGAGGCCGGCGCCGAGGCACTGCCGGCCGCCGCGGCCGTGGCGCCCCAGCCGCTGCCACGCCGCAGCCGGCAGCGGCAGCGCGACAACGACCGCGGGCAACGCCACCGGCCGCGCGCGACGATCGACCAGTTGCTGAAGAAGGGCCAGGAGGTGGTGGTGCAGGTCACCAAGGAGGGCATCGGCAGCAAGGGGCCGACGCTGACCACCTACGTGTCGTTGCCGGGCCGCTGCCTGGTGCTGATGCCGAGCCTGCCGAAGTGCGGCGTATCGCGCAAGATCGAGGACGGCAAGGAGCGCAAGCGGCTGAAGCGCATCGTCCGCGAGCTGGACGAGACCGGCCACGGCGGCATCGGCTTCATCGTGCGCACCGCCGGCATCAACAAGAGCCTGGTCGATCTCGAGCGCGACCGCGACTACCTGAAGAAGATCTGGGAGATGGTGGCGCAGCGGCTCAAGGTCACGCGCGCGCCGTCCGGTCTGTACCAGGAGTCCGATCTGGTGCTCAAGGCGATGCGCGACCTGTTCACGCCGGAGATCGCCGAGGTGGTGGTCGACAGCGAAGACGTGTTCATGCGCGTCAAGGACTTCGCCGAGAAGCTGATGCCGCACATGGCCGAGCGCATCCGCAACCACGCGATGCACACGCCGCTGTTCCACAGCTTCGGCATCGAGAAGGAGGTCGAAGCGCTCTACCAGCCGAAGATCGACCTGCCGAACGGCGCCACGATCGTCATCGACCAGACCGAGGCGCTGGTGGCGATCGACGTCAACTCCGGCAAGTACAAGCCCGGCGCCGACCTCGAGGAGACTGCATACCGCACCAACCTCGACGCGATCCCGGAGATCGTGCGGCAGCTGCGGCTGCGCGACCTCGGCGGCCTGATCATCATCGACTTCATCGACATGAACCAGGAGAAGCACCGCCGCGGTGTCGAGAAGCGCTTGATCGAGTCGCTGCGCGGCGACCGCGCGCGCATCAAGGTCGGCCGCATCTCGCCGTTCGGCATGCTCGAGATCACGCGCCAGCGCGTCGGTCCGGGCCTCAAGCGCACGGTGTTCACGCCGTGCCCGCACTGCAAGGGTGCCGGCTGGTCGCGCACCGTGCAGAGCAAGGCGCTGGCGGTGCTGCGCGAAGTGCGCGCGCTGCTGCACTTGAAGGGCTACTCGGTGCTGCAGGTGTTCGCCGCGCCGGCGGTCAACGACTACCTGGTCAACTACAAGCGGCGGCCGGTGCTCGACCTCGAAGAGGCGGTCGGCAAGACGATCATGTTCCGGCCCGAGCTGTCGTACCCGATCGACGTCGTGCACTACCGCTTCCTGACCGGCGACGGGCAGGAGGCGCGCGTGGCGATCCCGGCCGGGCTCGGCGTCAAGGCGTGAGCCGGCCGCGCCGCCGGCTCGGCTGCCACGCCGTCCGGGCCTTGATTCGGCCTTCGCCACCGCTATCCTGCCCGCCCCTTTCCTTCGACCCACAGCCGCCATGTACGCCGTCGTCGACGACCGCAACCAGCAGTACCGGGTGCAGCCCGGTGACCGCATCCAGATCCACCTGCAGAAGGACCTCGAGCCCGGCAGCACGCTGACCTTCGACAAGGTGTGCGCGGTCGGCGGTGACAAGGCGCGCGTCGGCACACCGTACGTGACCGGCGTGTCGGTCACCGCCAAGGTGGTGCGCAACGAGGTCAAGGGGCCGAAGGTGACGATCGGCAAGTTCCGGCGGCGCAAGAACAGCCGGCGCAAGACCGGCTTCCGCGCCCGCTACACCGAAGTGCAGATCGAGACCATCAATTCCTAGGCAGCCTGCGACCGAGAGCACGTCATGGCACACAAGAAGGGACAGGGTTCGACCAAGAACGGTCGCGACAGCAACCCGCAGTACCGCGGCGTCAAGGCCTACGGCGGCCAGCGCGTGACCTCGGGGTCGATCATCGTCCGCCAGGTCGGCACCGTGTTCCACCCCGGGCGCAACGTCAAGCGCGGCGGCGACGACACGTTGTTCGCGATCGCCGACGGCGTGGTGCGCTTCCAGAGCAACCGCAAGGTGCACGTCGACCCGGTGGAGCCAGGCCCCGACTGAGCCCAGCGGTACGCGTGGTGGGGCTTCGCACCAGCAGGGGCGAGGCCCCGCGTCGTTCCTGGGCCATGAGCGCACACGATGTTCGTCGACGAACTGGAGATCCGGGTGCGCGGCGGCAAGGGTGGCGACGGCTGCGTCTCCTTCCTGCGCGAGAAGTACATCCAGCGCGGCGGTCCGAACGGCGGTGACGGCGGCGACGGCGGCGACGTCGTGCTGTTGCCGACGACGCACTGCAACACGCTGTACCCGTTGACCGGCAGGCGGCTGTTCGAAGCGCCGAGCGGCGGCCAGGGGCAGGCCAGCAACTGCGGCGGGCGTGACGCCGAGGACCTGGTGCTCGAAGTGCCGGTCGGCACGCTGGTGCTCGGCAAGGAACACGGCAACGTGCTCGCCGATCTCGATCGCGCCGACGTGCCGTTCATCGTCGCGCGTGGCGGTCGCGGCGGCCTCGGCAACACCCACTTCGCCACCGCGACGCACCGTACGCCGCGACAGGCCGAGAACGGCAAGGACGGCGAGGACCGGCAGGTGCGGCTGAGCCTCAAGCTGATCGCCGACGTCGGCCTGGTCGGCCTGCCGAACGCCGGCAAGTCGACGCTGCTGGCGACGCTGACGCGGGCGCGGCCGAAGATCGCCGACTATCCGTTCACCACGCTCGAGCCGATGCTCGGCATCGCCGAGGGCCCGGGCGGCACCTTCGTGCTGGCCGACATCCCGGGCCTGATCGAAGGCGCGCACCGCGGCCGCGGGCTCGGCGACAAGTTCCTGAAGCACGTCGAACGCACGCGCGTGCTGCTGCAGCTGGTCGATTGCTCCGAACTGGCGGCGGCGCCGCCGGTGGAAGCCTTCCGCGTGGTGCGCAACGAGCTGCAGAGCTATTCGCCGGCGTTGGCCGGGCGGCCGTCGCTGGTGGTCGCCACCAAGGTCGAAGACGACGCTGCGCGCGTGCTGGTGCAGCAACTGGCCAGCGCGATCGACCAGCCGGTGCTGGCGATCTCCGCCGTGACCAACACCGGTCTGCGCGACCTGCTGGTGGCGATCAGCGACCTGTTGCGCGTGGCCGCGCCGGGCTGAGCACCGGCTGCCGGCGAAACGCCGGTGCCGCGGGCCGTTGCCAGCCAACACGCGGCCCGGTCCGTGCCGCTGCCGATAAGGCCGGCTGGAGGCAACCTGTGACGGACAGCACCAACACAACGAACGCGACGGCTCCGCAGCGACCGAAGCTGAAGGACTTCCTGCGCATCATGGTCAAGGAGAACGCATCGGACCTGGTGCTGAAGAGCGGCGGTTGTCCGGCGATCCGCGTCGCCGGCCAGATCCGGTTCCTCGGCGACACGCCGTTGCCGCGCGACCTGCTGCTGTCGTTCGGCGAGGAGGTGCTGACCGACCGCTGCAAGGAGGAGTTCCGGATGGTGGGCGCCACCGACACCGCCGTGGCGGTGCAGGGCGTCGGCCGGTTCCGCTGCAACGTGTTCCATCAGAGCGGCGAGATCGGCTTCGTCTTCCGCGCCATCAAGCAGGAGATCCCGTCGTTCAAGGATCTCAACCTGCCGGTCGACCCGCTCAAGCGGCTGGCGTCGCTGAAGCGTGGCCTGGTGCTGGCCACGGGCATCGCCGGTTCCGGCAAGTCGACCACCCTGGCGTCGATGATCGAGTTCATCAACCGGAACATGAACAAGCACATCATCACCATCGAGAACCCGATCGAGTTCAAGTTCGAGGACAAGCGGTCGGTGGTGAACCAGCGCGAGATCGGCGTCGACGTCAGCGACTTCCCGAATGCGCTGCGGCAGGCGGTGCGGCAGTCGCCGGACGTGATCCTGATCGGCGAGATGCGCGATCCGGAGACCGTGTCGGCGGCGATCTCGGCGGCCGAGACCGGCCATCTGGTGTTCTCCACGCTGCACACGGTCAACGCCGTGCAGACCGTCGAGCGCATCATCAGCTTCTTCCCGCCGCACCAGCACGATCTGATCCGGCTGCAGCTGGCGCTCAACCTCGCCGGCGTCGTGTCGATGCGCCTGATCAAGAACAAGGACGGCACGGCGATGGTGCCGGCGGTCGAACTGCTGATCAACACGCCGACCGTGCGCGAGATGCTCGAGCAGGGGCAGACCCGTTCGCTGCCGAAGGCGCTGGCCGAGGGCGGCTACTACGGCACGATGACGTTCAACCAGTCGCTGATCCGCCTGTTCCAGGCCGGCAACATCAGCCTGGAAGAAGCCCTGGCCGCGTCCGACAACCCGGACGATCTGAAGATGCAGATGCGCGGCATCACGCAGGGGTCGATCAACCACCCGGTGCCGCAGGCCTGAGCGCGATCATCGCGCGCGCGCGGTTGCCGGGTCGCCGGCCGGCAGTGGAAGGAAACCGGGCCTGGTCCGTCGAAGGCCGGTTCGCCGCGGCACGCCTGCTGTCGCCGCGGGTTCCTGATCGCTAGACTGGAGCACACGCATGCGGTTGCCCATCAACCTGTTCCTGTTCCTCGGATCCACCGCGCTGCTGGTCCAGGGTGGCTGGTTCTTCTGCCAGGCCTCGCCGCAGATCTGGGCCAAGCAGCCCGGCGAACTGCACCGGCTGGGGCAGGATGACGCGCAGCGCCTGCTGGCGCGCGGCAAGAGCAAGGGGCCGGCGACGGTCAGCTGGTCGTACCTGCAGCAGGACTGGTGGAAGCTGTTCCAGACGGCGAACTTCACCGGCAAGCTGCCGCCGAAAGAGCTGACCAAGGATCCGGCGGAGGAAAAGAAGGAACCGCCGAAGCCCGACCAGCGGCCGCTCGAGCAGATCATCGACCTGATCTCGCTGATGTACGATCCGCCGATCGCCGACGGCGCCGGCGCGCAGACGCACGTGGTCGTGCGCTACCGGCCCGAAGCGAACGTCGAGCCGCCGCCGGAGGTGCTGAAGCTGTACATCGCCACGCCGGCCGCGGCGCCGATGGCGACGCGCGACACGGCGCCGGCGGCTGGCACACCGGCCGGCAAGTCGCCCGCGGCGCCGCCGCCGCGGCCGGCGGCAACGGGCCCGAACAACCGGGCGATGACGGCGCTGCCGATCAGCAGCGGGCAGCGCGAGTACGCCCAGTACCTGAAGATCGGCGACAAGCTGTGGGGCCAATACTCCAACATCCGGCTGGTCGAGGTGTCCAAGGACTGCGAGATCGCCTACTTCAGCCGCACCGTGCCGCCGATCCCGGTCGATCCGGCCAATCCGGGCGAGCCGGGCAAACCGGATCCTGCGACTCCCGAGCCGCGCGAAAAACTGTTCAAGAAGGGCATGGAGCTCAGCCAGAAGATGCTCGAGCTGATCTACAAGGCGACCGGTCAGTCGCTGCCGGTCCGCCCCCAGAGTCCCGCCGCCGTCGTCACCAACAAGTGGATCGACGATCCGAACGGCGAGACCAGGCGAGTCGGCAACGTGACCCACATCGGCCGC
>Ga0209488_10002168_pt1 | contig 16355 bp, 16 predicted proteins | sample Rivendell_Oct201_8_FD_188349 | JGI IMG/M metagenome (GOLD analysis project Ga0209488, IMG submission 188349) | Vadose zone soil microbial communities from the Eel River Critical Zone Observatory, Northern California, USA -... | ecosystem: Environmental > Terrestrial > Soil > Vadose zone >... | reverse complement strand
GCTTGCTCACTGTAAGGACTGCCGCGAACATCGAGCCAGCCATCGTTTGCACTGGTCTCTGCACCACGAAGGTTGTTGGTTTCCACAACGAGCACATCGCCTTCCCAGTGTCCGACAGAGTAACCGTACCACCACGATAGCGGATCGCCCTGCGGTGGCAGCTTTCGACCGTCCGTATAGATATAACGAAGGCCGTAATTGGCTTCATAAACGATCAGAATCAGATTTGCGGTTTGGACGATTTTGCGCGGCTGCGGCTGCATATGGAATTGCGTGATGCCCATTGGCAGGCAATTCGCGTCAGGATTGTCTTTGTTGTTGGTTGCCATCCGCGCTTTCTTCAAGTCTGCTGCCGATGTAGTGAAAGGAAGGCCGCCCGGAATATTGGCGCCAAGATCAAAAAAAGTGGCAAGGGGCGGTGCATTGGGGTCTGGCGGAAATGGCGCCGGCCGTGGCTCGACAACAACAGCTCCAGAATCTCCGGGTCCCCGTGCCACAACTCCGGCGAGTTCCTGCGGGAGAGGATCACGATCTCCTCTCACCCAATTGCCGGAGAGATCCGGCTTGCCATTCGCGGTTCGCGGCGTGCGCGCTTCCATTTGCACGAGGCCCTTCGCATCTCGGGGAACTCCAGTGGTCGCGTACTTTGGCCATTGCGCCAGCAGCGGCGCGGAACACGCGATCAGAAGGACAACATAAGCACTCCGATTCTTCATGGTTGTTGGCTCCTCATTGTCCCTGGCTGGTTCCCTGGCTAGAAGCCGCAAAAAGCTTCTTGCCGGTGCTGGCCAGTGTCACGAATCGCGCATTTGCGTGATTGCTTCCATCTTTGGCACGGCTGCCTTCGACAATAATAACGTCGCCGATCTTCAGGGAATTCTTGTTCCAACCGGCGCGCATCAGCCCATTTGGGCTGCCCAGCTCGACCCCCCAGTTGCTGACCTTGCCGGAATCATCCTTCACATCGATGTAGAACCAGGCATGAGGATTCTGCCATTCCACCTTCGTCACCGTGCCTGTGAGATTTGCCGGTTTGCTGGCATCGAACTCCGCCGCAAATGAATGGTGCGCTATTGCAGGTGCTGCCACAGCGAACAATAGGGGTATCGAGACAAGAAAGAAAAGCGGTTTGCTCATGCGCGCATTCTACTGCTTTTTAGGGTCGCCGGGCGCGACTCTTCGAAATGGGGGGACTGTCCCCTCTGTCCCGAATTACGGGCCCAGAGTCAGTTCAATCGTCTGGTCCTGCTCGTCGAGGACGACGGTGCGACCAACAATTCCGATGCCGTAAACAACGGCGTCCACCACATATTTCCCGGGAAGAAGCCTGGGAATATCGAAACTGCCGTCATCCTTCAACGGAAACGTGAGCGAGTAGTTGCCGTTGATCACGACCTTTCCGGCAGTGAAGGGCTCGTGTGTATCCGCATCCAGCACGCGTCCGCGAATGGAAGCCGTGGCCGATCGAGAACCCGGAAGGCGATCTTTTGCGGGGGTTGGCAATGTCGGTTGATCGGAATTCTGCGGCGCTATGGAGATATCGTCCAATTCAATGTTGATCAGGTCCCTGTCGCCGACCACAACTGCCGCTCCCTGCGTGCGGTCTGCGCCGGGATTGTCGAGAGTTACGATGGTGTGGCGTCCGGGAGGAACCCCGATGAATTCAAAAGTCCCATCGGAATAGATCGTGCCCGGATTACCGGAAATATAGATCGAACGTTTTGCTTCTCCCCGGATCCGTCCGCTGACCCGTACGCCCGCCGGTGGAGTCGCGGGTGGAACCACTAACTTCACAATGATGCTCTGCGACACAAACGAAGTGCCACTGCCCTTGGGAAGATGCAGGGCGTCGACTCTCAGATCGGTAGACCAGAACGTGAGGGATTTCAAAACATAAGTCTCCGGGAGATTTTCGACCGTCACGCGATATTCCGAAACGGCGGAGGCATTACTCGGAGTGGTAATGGGTTGGGACAACGTCACGATGTAAGCACTCAGCGGAACATCCATTCGTACACCGGCGGAACGCATGATACTTAGTACAGGAAATTGTCCGGCAGCGAACAAGGGTATCTTGCCGCCGCCTTCGATTTGAGTCTGAATCGGAATCACCCATGTCTGTCCGCCGGAGAGTTCCGTGTTCGCGCGCCCGACGCTCCCATTGTTCAGAACAAAATCGATTCCTGAAGCGGTAACGCCGGGCGTTATTGAAACAAGGGTTCCGTCGCTGGGCTTAACCGTTCCGGGATAATACGTCGGGGCATCGACGCGTCCGGCCACGATGTAGTAACGGCCGGGAGGAATGTTTTCGAGACGGTACTGACCTGCGCTGTCGGTTTCTCCCAGTGCCGCGAACGAGGCTGCTGCTGCCAGATCATTAATGGCCTCCGGGCGCACCAGCGCCGACACCCGAACACCCGATGCCGGAGTCCCGGCCGAATCGCGCAGGATCCCGACGACAGTTCCGTTCTGGTTCGACAGTGCCGGACCGTCCTGAGCGAACATCGCAGTGGCAGCAAATAGAAATCCTAGAATCACGGCGCATAGGATATCGCGAGTGCGCCGCGAATCAAATTGAGGTCAGATTCAATTGATGACGCGCTATAGATGGCGGACGGAAAGATAGAACGATCCGAATAGTTCGCGCCCCAGGCCTCGGGACTCCTTCGATGTAACGCCAACCTTGAAATCTCCTGCCAGCGGCGCGTTCCGGAAGGTTCTGAAGACCCGGTCCCACAACGTCGTAATTTCGGCGAAGTTGTAGGTGGGTTCCGAACCCGACTGCAGCGCGTGATGAGCGACATGATAACGGGGATGCATCAATAGTCGAGCGAACCATCCGTCTGGTGCGATGTCCACGTTGGCGTGACTGATGAGCGCGATCACCCAGACGACACAGTAGAATCCGCTGACCACGCTGATGCTGAAGCCGAGCAGAAGAAAGAGAATCGTCTCTGGCACATATGTAATCAGGTCATCGAAGGGATGGGTGCGCGACGCACTGATCGCGACGAGGTTCACCGGCATATGGTGCAGCGCGTGGAATCGCCAGAGCCACGCGTTCCGGTGTTGCAGGCGGTGAATGCCATACCGCAGTCCGTCGGCGCCAACGGTGAGCAGGACGATCTGCGCCACGGCCGGCAGCGAAGACACCCTTGGAATCGAAAAAAGTTTTCCAATGCGGTCGGCGATCCATACTGCAACGAACAGACGTGCGGCAACGCTCAACGGATCCACGCCGAACATGAAAAACAGGTCGACGGCGGCGTTCTTATAGCGAAAACCCTGCCCTCCGCCCGCGTAGTTCCAGGATCGATCGCGAGGAATGAACTGTTCGGCAGCGAAGAGCAAGGCGGCTCCACCCAGGTATGTGTATGCTCCCCAAAGTTCGGCGTCCATGCCGCAGCGCTGGAAAATGAGAACGGCGGCAACGGTCGCCAGGACCGTCGCGACAAACAGATGCTGTCGCAACAACGTTTGCATGCGGCCAATTCTAAGGCTCGGAGGCGCTTCGCTCAAAGTGGTTCACGAGTGCGATAGTGTTGCGCACACAGATTGCCCTCCTGAGTCAGGAGGGCAGCGGGAGCGCGAAGCGATCCCGCGAGGGGTGGTTCCCAGAGGAACCAACCGCAAGAGACGTCCTCAAGGAATTAGACCACAGGAAACTTTTCGATCTGGACTACCACCCCGGCGCTTCGCGCCACCCGAAATCTCTTGATTGCTTCGCCCTATCGGGCTTGCGCTCGCAGCCGCTCGCGTCCCAGGACGGGAGCCTGAATTGTCATTGCTCAATCGCGGTTTGGTATACTGCCGGCGATTCCAATCCCCATTTCCCGGGAGGCGCCAATGAAGAGTTTTCTTGCCTGTGTATCCGTCATTGCTTTGGTGCTGAGCGGCGCTCACGCGCTCGCTCAACAGAAGGCAACGGCCCAGAACGTATCTGAAATCTCCTATACGTCGGCGCCGAACTTCCTGAAGATTCCCGCCGGAGAAACTCTCGGGGAAGCAGTTGGCGTCGCGACAAATTCCAAGGGCCACATCTTCGTCTATCACCGCAGCGCCAACACGCGATTGTGGGAATTCGACAAGAATGGAGTCTTCGTCAAGGAAATCGGCAAGGGCTACTACGGCTTTGAATTCGCGCACTCGGTTCGCGTCGATGCCCAGGACAATATCTGGACTGTCGATGAAGGCACGAACACCGTGACGAAGTTCAGCCCGGAGGGCAAGTTTCTGATGGTGCTCGGCCGCAGGCCGCCGGCAGTCGACGGCGCTGTCTCGACGACCACCGGCCCCAACCCACCCGCACAGAAATACATCTTCTGCCGACCCACGGATGTGGGTTGGGACCCGCAAGGCAACATCTTCGTCTCCGATGGTTACTGCAATAACCGCGTGGTGAAGTACGACAAGAACGGAAGATTTCTTACGCAGGCGGGAAGCGAGAAGGCCGGCAATGGGCCTGGCGAGTTCAATTTGCCCCACGGTCTGCAAGTCGATGGACAAGGCAACGTGTGGGTCGCCGATCGCTCCAATAATCGATATCAGGTTCTCGACAACAATCTCAAGCCGAAGACCATGTACACCAACCTTGGTGTGGGTTGGACGGTTTGCGTTTCACCGGGCCCGCACCAATACGTCTTCGCCTCCAACTCCAATCCCAACGGAAACGCCCCGGGCACCTGGGACAACACCGGTGAGATTTACAAGCTGGAGCTGGACGGGACGATCCTCGGAAAGTTCGGCCATGCCAGCAAGGAATTCGGCGGCTTCCAGGTCGTTCACATGATGGATTGCCGAAACCCGAACGAGATTGTCGTTGGAGAGATCGAATCCTGGCGCGTGCAGAAACTCATCCTGCAACCAACGCCCGCAAAGACATCGAGTGCACGTTAGGAGAATCCCATGAGACGCTTTTTGCCACTGTTGCTTGCGGCGACGTTGCTTGCCGGATTTCAGACGACAGCCCAGAACGCCGTTCCGGAGATTGCTTTCGATTCCATCGCTAATCCTCTGACGCTCCCCGATGACATTTATCTGGGCGAAGTCGGCGGCGTCGCGGCGAATTCCAAAGGCGAGGTTTTCGTTTATACACGAACCGGACATCCGACGGTTTCGCTCGGCAGCTCGCGGGCGTTCGCGCATGGAGGCTCGCGATTGTTTCAGTTCGATCGCAGCGGGAAATTCATGCGCGAGATCGGACAGGACAGTTACGGCCTCATGTTTGCGCAGCAGGTTCGTATCGATCCGCAGGACAACATCTGGATTGTCGATCAGATGTCGGGCTACGTGATGAAGCTCGATCCCACGGGGCACGTTCTGATGCTGCTGGGAAGAAAGCCGGAGTCTATTTCCGTTCCGGCTCCTGCTCCTCGCGGAGCTGGCGGAGGTGGAGGCCGCGGAGGAGCTCTCCCGGGAGCGGGCAACGCGAGCGATGTGTTCAACCGGCCCACCGATATCGCTTGGGATGCCGCCGGCAATATTTTCGTGGCCGATGGTATCGGCAACAGCCGCGTCGCCAAGTTCAACAGCAAGGGCGTGTTCATCAAGTCCTGGGGCTCGACCGGAACCGGACCTGGACTATTCGGTTCGGTCCTTGCGATTGCCGTCGATGCCCAGGGCAATGTCTACGCCGCTGACGGTGGGAATAAGCGAATCCAGGTCTTCGATAACAACGGGACCTTCAAGACTCAGTACGCCAATGTCGGAACGCCGGCGGCGCTTTGCATCACGCCCGGGCCGAACCAGTTTCTCTACAGCTCGAATTCAAATCCACCCGAGGACCTCGACGTTGCCGGTGAGATCTACAAAATGAAATTGGACGGGACTCTCGTCGGCAAGTTCGGCAAAGCCGGGAAACTGCCGAAGGAGTTTGGCACCGTCAACTCCATCGACTGCCGCAGCGAAAATAATCTGCTGGTGGGCGAAGTCGGCAACATGAGAGTTCAGAAGCTGACGCTGCACTAGAGTCTTTGAGGGTGAACAAGCTGCCCTCCCGTCCCAGGAAAGGAGCCGGGATATTCGGAATTCCAGGGACAGGCACCGTAATTGCAAAAACCGCGTGGCAATTACGGTGCCTGTCCCTGGAATTCCGCGGGATAATAGCGGGCATGCGCGTTTTGGCGGTGGATACGAGTTCGGAGCAGGGAAGCATCTGCATTACCGACAATGACACGGTGCTTGGGGAGATCCGGCTCGCGAAATCGTCGCACCATGCGGAACAGTTTTTTCGCTCGGTGGAATTCCTGCTGGCGAGCCTTCCCGTCACCCTGGCGGACATCGATGTCTTCGTGGCCGCGAGAGGGCCGGGTTCATTTACAGGTCTGCGTGTCGGTCTCTCGGCGATGGGAGGATTCGCGGCGGCCCATGGGAAACCCGGCCGCGGGGTTTCGACGCTGGAAGCGCTTGCATGGAAATGCGGAGACAGAGGGGACAGTCCCCTCATTTCTCCCGTCATCGATGCGCGGCGAGGCGAAGTTTATAGCGGACTGTATCGCCGCGTTGGAAAGCAACTCTCCGAAGTACGGCCTCCGTCCGTTCTCAAACCCGAACTGTGGGTTGCCAGTCTGCCCGATGGCCCTATCCATATCTGCGGGGATGGTGCCCGCCGCTACAACTCATTCGTGAATCGACCGGAATGGCGCATCTGTGATATGGATCTGTATCTGGCGGTAACGATGGCGCGCCTGGCTTCGACGACTCTCGGTGGTCCTCTCGAACCCTTGTATGTGCGTAAGACCGATGCGGAGACCGCGCTGGAGAAACGTCATGACCGCGTTACAAGTCCAGGTACGAAAAGTTAGGAAGTCCGATATCGACCGGATCGTCGATATCGAGCGGTCCTGGTTCCACCTTTCGCATTGGTCGATTGACAGCTATTACCGCCTCCTCAACGAAGACGGTTTCACCACCAGCTTCGTGGCCGAAGTGGAAGACGAAGCCGGACGGTTGAGCATCGTCGGGTTCGTCATCTTTCACGTCGCGGCCGGTGTTTCCGAAATCTACAACATCGCCGTGGACTCCGCGCACGCGCGGCAGGGTATTGGCCGGCGCCTGCTGGCCTCGGCGATCGAGGAATCGTTGAACCGCAAGGCCTCCCGCGTGGTTCTGGAAGTGCGAAAATCGAATTCCGGCGCCATCCGCTTCTACGATGAATTCTATTTTCAGGTGATCGGCGAGAGGAAAAACTACTACTCCAACCCCATCGAAGATGCCTATGTCATGGAGTACCGGATCGTTGAATCCGGGCATTGAATTCACCCGGAATCGAAAGTTGAAGTCGAACGGTGCGTGTGTTAGCTTGGCGCTACAGAGAGGAGCGTGACCATGCAGGAAGAGGAGATCAAGAAACAATTGATGTCTTCCAGTCTTGAATTCCGCCGCCTGGTTGATGAACACCATCAATACGAAGGCAAACTTCAGGAGCTTCAAACCCACCACTACCTTTCGGAGCAGGATCTGATCGAAGAAGCCGTGTTAAAAAAGAAAAAGCTGCATCTGAAAGATGAGATGAACACGCTAATCCAAAACTTTCGAAATGAGCTGAGCCATCAGCATTCGTAAACCATCATCCGTCAGGCCGGAGGCCCCCGCCTCCGGCCCGGCAACAAGCCTACCAACCTTCTTCTAGATATGATTGCCCGAGACGCCTTTCGATTTTTGATTCCCCTGATCCTTCTGACGGTGGTCTTTTTCTGGCTGCACTGGGTCTGGCTGGGCGCGGTCGTGTTGGGGCTCACCCTGTTCGTGGCCTTCTTCTTTCGGAATCCACCGCGCACCATTCCAGCGGATCCTTCGATTATCGTGTCGCCTGCCGATGGGAAGGTTGTGAAAATCGATCGTGTCGGCAACGTCACGAAGGTGAGTATTTTCCTGTCGCTGTTTAACGTTCATGTCAACCGCAGCCCGATTGCCGGCCGCATCGAAGCGCTGGACTATCGCAAGGGAAGCTTCAAGGCCGCCTACAATCCCGTCGCGAGCATTGAAAATGAGCGGAACGTTATCATGGTCAGTGACGGACGGATCAAGCTGGTGTTTACCCAGATTGCCGGAGTTGTGGCGCGCCGCATTGTGTTTTGGAAGCGCGTCGGTGATATGGTGGACAAAGGCGAACTGGTGGGATTGATACGTTTTGGTTCCCGGGTGGATATACTCTTCCCCGCAGGTACCGAGGCCACAGTGGCCGTCGGTGATCGAGTTCGGGGTGGAAGCAGCCCGATCGGAGTGATCCGGAGCAACAATGGCTGATCGACGCAACAGGCGAAAATCCTTTAAGAACAGACCCCGTCCCCGCAGCGAACGTCTGCAGAGCGGCCTGTCGCTCATCCCGAGTTTGTTTACCATCGGGAACATGTTCTGCGCCTACTTCTCGGTGATCTCCACATTCAAAGGAAACTACGACTACGCGGCAATGGCCATTGGCGTGGGCGTGGTGCTGGACGGCCTCGACGGACGGATCGCGCGGATGACCCAGACGTCCAGCGAGTTTGGCGTGCAGCTGGACTCGCTGGCCGATGTGCTGACGTTTGGCATCGCACCGGCATTTCTCGCCTTCAGCTGGGGACACGATCATCTCGGATTCAGCAATGAGGCCAGCGGTTTTCTCGGCAATTATGCGGCGGAACACCTGCGGCAGTGGAGCTGGATTGTCACTTTCGTTTTCTTAATCTGCGGCGGCTGGCGGCTGGCGCGATTCAACGTTCAATCTCAGAAGCCGCTGGACCCGGGTGCCAAGCGCTACTTCGTGGGGCTTCCCATACCCGCTGGTGCAGGATTGATCGCTGCCATTGTTCATTTCTACAAGCTGCCCATCAATCAGATCTGGCCTGCCGTGTTCTGGTTCACGCTGGTCTTGTTGACCGGATTCCTGATGGCCAGCACCGTTCGGTATCCCAGTTTCAAGGAACTGCCGTTCCTCCGAGGCGGATCGCGACTGGCATTGGTGGCAACGGCCATGCTCATCGGTTCGATCTACTTTTACTCGGAAGTAATGCTGCTGCTGATTTCCTCTGTCTACGTTTCTTCCGGTCTGGTGATTCACACCATGCGACGCTTCAGTCCGCCTTCCACGTCTCCGCTTGGCGAACCGGCGCATGGTAATATCAAGACGTGAATCTCGACAGACTTCGCAGAGCGCCAAACGTCGCGATCGTCGGCTCGTCCTCTCCTGTTGGAAAAGAACTGAAGGAACTTCTGCAGGAATCCGGGTTGCCGGTCGGAAATATCAAACTCCTGGATACCGAAGAGTACGCCGGACTGCTGCAGGAGTTTGCCGGACAGATTCAGATCACTCAGATTATTTCTCCCAGCGCGTTTGAGAATGTCGACATTGCGTTTTTTGCCTGCAGCCCGGCCATCATGAGGGCCTATGCGGAAACCGGCCCGGTCTTTCCGGAACTCACCATCGACCTGACGCAGACTGCTCGAGAAGGAACCGTTTTTCTCAATGGCATCTCGAAATTGTCGCAAATCAAGGAAGCCGGATATTTCATCAATCCCCATCCTTCAGTGATTGTGCTGGCTCGCGTTCTGGACACGCTGCATCGGAAATTCAAGCTGGAGTCCGCGGCGGTCACGGTTCTGGAGCCTGCTTCCGAGCGCGGTGCCGCGGCAATCGATGAGCTTCAGGAGCAAACCGTGGGTCTGTTGAATTTTCAACCGGTTGGCAGCAAGCTCTTCAAGGGTCAGATTGCATTTAATGTCCTGCCGGAGGTCGCAGCCGCGATGGGTACCGAGGCACTGATTCGCAATCAGCTCGCTGCCGTCCTCGGCAATTCGATTCCGGTCCCGCAGCTCATGGCGCTTCAGGCCCCGGTGTTTCATTCCGAATCGTTTTCGTTGTTTGTCCGGCTTTCAGGAACACCTTCTCTCGACGAGCTCCGCAAGTGCCTCGCGGATACGAAAGGCGCCGTGGTCGTGAGCGACAGCCTGGACGAGACACCATCGCCGGTCAGCCCGGTTGGCGTGGTCGGGTCCGATAAGATCCATGTTGGACGTATCACTCCTGACCCGAATGAACCGTCGGTTTTCGGGATCTGGATGACCGCCGACAACCTGCGCATTGCCGCATCGAATGCCCTTGGCATAGCCGAGAGCATCATGCTCGTTGCCGCGACCCCTCGTTGAGAATTCGTGGCGTGTTTTCGGGCGGCGGGTGAGGGAATCAATTTTCGAGACAACCCCAATCCGGATTCCCTCATCCGGACCTTCGGGCCACCTTCTCCCTGAGGGAGAAGGACTCTGCCTCGCACACCAGAGAATCCGGATGTTCGTTCTCTCGTCGATGATGCTGGTTATTGCCACGGGCTTCTGGGAGAAGGGACCCGAACTGACACCATCGAACCCTATCCTTGTCGTTATGGCGCTCGGCAGTTTGTGGACGACGTACTCCGGAATTTTGTTCCTGGTGGCTTGCGGAGTGCTGTTCGGAATCCTGAGCCTCCGGATCCACGCGGGATCGCGCGTGTCTTCGATCGTGATACTGGCTTACCTGGTCGTCGTACGATACTCGACGGCGGATATAATGAGGAACAATGTCGTCGACGCCTGAAACAATTCTTGTTCTGGATTTTGGCTCCCAGTACACCCAACTGATTGGGCGCCGAATTCGCGAATCCAATGTCTACTCGGAGATCGTTCCGTTCAATACACCTCTGGACGTGATTCGGGAGCACAAACCGAAAGGCATCATCCTCTCCGGCGGTCCGGATTCGGTGTATGAGCCCGGCGCCCCGGGATGCGATCCCGCGCTGTTCGAACTTGGCGTTCCGGTACTTGGAGTGTGCTACGGCATGCAGGTGATGGCTCACGTCCTGGGTGGAAAGGTGGAGCCCTCGTCGCACCGGGAATACGGATCTCGGGAGATTCAGACAACCGGAGCGAGCAGCCTGCTGGACGGCATGAAGCGGGTATGGATGAGCCACGGAGATTTGATCCTGGAGCCACCTCCCGGATTTTCCGTCACCGCTCGCAGCAACACAGCCATGGCCGCGATGGAAAACCCGGCGCGACGGATTTTCGGTATCCAGTTTCATCCCGAGGTCACGCATACCGACAACGGCACCGCTCTCTACCGGCGATTTGTCTTCGACATCTGCGGCTGCTCGGGGACGTGGACCATCGGTTCATTCATCGAGCGTGCGATCGAGCGCATTCGCGAGCGTGTGGGAAATGGCCGCGCCATCGTGGCGATTAGCGGCGGCGTCGACTCGACGGTCGCGGCCGCCCTGGTGCATCGCGCCATCGGAGACCGGCTGACCGGCGTGTTTGTGGACAACGGGCTGCTGCGGAAGAACGAGTTCCAGAAAGTTCTGGCGATTCTTCAGAACAACCTTCACCTGAACGTCCGCGGCATTGATGCCTCCGATCGGTTCCTCACCCGCCTCGCTGGCGTGACGGAGCCGGAAAAGAAACGCAAGATCATCGGCGCCGAGTTCATCGAGATCTTCGAAGAAGAAGCCGTGAAAGGCGACGCCGTGGATTTTCTGGTTCAGGGAACGCTTTATCCCGACGTCATTGAATCGGTGTCGGTGAAGGGCCCGTCACAAACCATCAAGTCGCATCACAATGTGGGCGGCTTGCCCGAGCGGATGCGTTTGAAACTGGTGGAACCTTTGCGCGAGCTTTTCAAAGACGAAGTCCGCCGCGTCGGGATGGAACTCGGCCTCCCAGAAGATATGGTATGGCGCCAGCCTTTTCCGGGCCCGGGGCTCGGCGTTCGGATCATGGGAGAGATCACGCGCGAAGGCGTGCGGCTGCTGCAGGATGCCGATGAGATTCTCGTCGCGGAAATCAAGAAGGCCGGACTCTATCGGGAGATCTGGCAGTCCTTCTGCGTTCTGCTTCCCGTGAAGAGCGTCGGCGTGATGGGAGACAATCGCACCTACGACCACACCATTGCCGTTCGCGCCGTTCACAGCACCGATGGCATGACCGCCGACTGGGTGCGTCTGCCATATGATGTCCTGAATTCGGTGTCGACGAGAATCGTTAACGAAGTTAAAGGCATCAACCGGGTTGTCTACGACATCACGTCCAAACCTCCGGCAACAATCGAATGGGAGTAGACGTGTCGCAGTTCGTTCATCTGCATCTGCATTCCGAATTCAGCCTGCTCGACGGCGCCTGCGGTCACGATGCCCTGGCCAAGAAAGCCGTGAAGCATGGCATGCCGGCGATCGCCGTAACGGATCATGGGAATCTGTTCGGCGCCTTCGGGTTTTACGAAGCCGCGACCAAGGCTGGCGTCAAGCCGATCATCGGTTGCGAGATGTACGTTTCGAAAACCACCCGCTTCGATCGCGATCCGAAATCGGGACGGCCGAATCACCTGATCCTTCTCTGCGAAAATGAAACCGGCTACAAGAATCTGGTCAAGCTCGTTTCGAAAGCATACCTTGAAGGTTTCTACTACAAACCTCGCATCGATAAGGATCTGCTTGCCGAACACAGCGAAGGCATCATCGGCTTGTCGGCCTGCCTGAATGGCGAAGTGTCTGCCAACGTGCTGGCGGGACGCCTCGACGAGGCCACGGCGGCGGCAGGCCGCTTTCAGGACATTTTCGGCAAGGACCGTTTCTTTCTCGAGATCCACGATCACGGGTTGGACAAGCAGCGAAAAATCATTCCGGACATGCTGAAGATTTCCGAGCAGACCGGAATCAAGACCGTTGCCTCCAACGATTGTCACTATATGGAACGCGACGACTGCCGCGCGCATGACATTCTGTTGTGCATTCAAACGGGAAAGACGGTCAACGATCCGAACCGGATGAAGTTCTACACCGACCAGTTCTACGTCAAGACGCGTCAGGAAATGGATCTGGTGTTCGGTGAAATCCCCAACGTGCTCGACCAGACGGTGGATATTGCCTCGCGCTGCAGTCTGAAGCTGGAGAAGGTCGGCAATCCCTTTCCGGCATTTGTGGTACCTCCCGGCTTCACCATTGATTCCTACTTCGCCAAGGTCGTTCAGGACGGCTATGAAGAGCGCATGCAGCAATTGAAACCGCTCTCGGATAAAGGACTGCTGAAGAATCCCATTTCCGTTTACGAAGAGCGCATGGTTCGCGAAGTTCAGATGATCCAGAACATGAAATACTCCGGCTATTTCCTGATCGTCTGGGATCTGATTCGCTATGCGCGGGAGTGTGGCATACCGGTTGGCCCCGGCCGCGGCTCGGCAGCGGGAAGCCTGGCATCGTATTGCATGCGCATTACCGATATCGATCCGCTGCAGTATGGCCTGCTGTTCGAACGTTTTCTCAATCCCGAACGCGTGTCGCTGCCCGATATCGATATCGACTTCTGTACCAACCGGCGGAATGAAGTCATCGACTATGTGACGCGGAAATACGGCCGCGAGAACGTCGCCCAGATCATTACCTTTGGAACCATGGCGGCACGCGGCGTGTTGCGCGATGCGGGACGTGGCATGGACATGCCCTACGCGGAGGTCGACAAAATTGCGAAGCTGGTGCCAAAGGAAATCGATATCACGCTCGATGAAGCCATGTCGCAGACTCCCGAACTCAAGAGCCTGGTCCAGGGTGATCCGAGAGTGAGGGAATTGATGGATACCGCCAAGCGGCTCGAAGGGCTCGCGCGTCACACCTCGACGCATGCGGCGGGAGTGGTGATTTCGCCGCAACCCATCATGGATCTCGTTCCTTTGTACAAGTCGAATAAAGACGAAATCACCACGATGTATCCGATGACGGACGTCGAAAAACTCGGCCTGTTGAAGATGGACTTCCTGGCCCTCACCACGTTGACCATCATCGACGACACGTTGAAGATGCTTCAGCATCTGGCGGGCGTCCAGCTCGACATCGACAACCTGGAGCTCGACGACAAGAAAACCTATGAGCTGTTTTCCGCCGGCCTCACCAGCGGAGTGTTCCAGTTTGAAAGTTCCGGCATGAAGGACATCTTGCGCCGCTTCAAACCATCGAGCCTCGAACATCTCACTGCGCTCAATGCGCTGTACCGTCCCGGACCAATCGGCGGCGGAATGATCGATGACTTCATCAATCGAAAGCACGGCAAGAAGAAGGTCGAATACGAACTGCCGGAACTGAAAGGCATTCTCGAGGAAACTTACGGCGTGATCGTGTACCAGGAACAGGTCATGCAGATCGCCAATCTGATCGCCGGATACTCGCTTGGTGAAGCCGACCTGTTGCGCCGGGCCATGGGTAAAAAGAAAGCCGAAGAAATGGCGGCCCACCGCGAGAAGTTTGTGGCCGGCGCCCAGCAGCGGGGAATCAAGGATGCGAAGAAGGTCACCCGTCTGTTTGACCTGATGGAGCAGTTCGCCGGTTACGGCTTCAATAAGTCACACTCCGCGGCCTACGCCGTGCTCGCATATCGAACCGCGTATTTGAAGGCGCATTATCCGAATTACTTTATGGCTGCGATTCTCACCAGTGAACGCGGCAGCCAGGAGAAAATCGTCAAGTACATCAACGAGTGCCGCGAGATGGACATCATGATTCTGCCGCCCGACGTCAACAGCAGCGACGTGTTCTTCACGCCAAATCCAACCGGCATCCGATTTGGCCTGACGGCAATCAAGAATGTCGGAGAAAACGCCATCGTGTCGATCGTCGCCGCCAAACCGTTTAAATCGCTTTTCGATTTCTGCGAACGGGTCGATCTGCGGGCGGTGAACAAACGCGTGGTGGAAAGCCTGATCAAAGCGGGGGCGTTCGATAGCGTGAGTATCGAACGCTCCCTGCTGTACAACAATGTGGATCGCGCGGTGGATTGGGGACAGCGGAAGCAACGCGAGGAGCAGGTCGGGCAGGGCGGTTTATTCGGAATGATGACGGGCGGTTCCAACGGCGATTCCAATGGCGATCACCCGATGGATCCCGCCGAACCGTGGATGGAAGCGCTGAAATTGAAGCATGAAAAGGAAACGCTGGGCTTCTATATTACCGGCCATCCGCTGAGAAAGTTTGCCGACGAAGTCCGTATCTATGGAAATGCGACGACTGGTACGCTCTCGGAAAAGGCCTCCGGGTTCGATGTGTCGATCGGCGGAATTGTTTCATCCATGCGCGTGACCCGGACGAAGAAGGGCGATTCCATGGCCATCGTTCAGCTGGAAGACTGGGAAGGCATCGTCGAAGTTCTGCTGTTTCCCGATACCTACGCAAAGGCCTATCGACTGCTGGAAGCGGATGCGGCCATCATCGTGAAGGGCAAGCTCGACAACGATGAGACATCGATGAAGATTCTGGCCTCCGACGTGATTCCCATGGAGCGCGCACGAGAAGTGCTCAGCCGGACTGTTACCGTTCAGGTGGATGCCGCGTCGGCGACAGCGGACCTTGCGGACCTGATGCAGCCCATTATCGACAGCAAGAAGGGCAGTGCGGAACTTGTGTTTGCCATCTGTTACCCCGAACGGTTTACCGTGTTCGTTCGACCGAACCCTTACGTGAAGGTGATGCCGGATCGCGAGTTGATCGATGGAATCGAACGACTGTGCGGACCGGGCTCTGTCAGCCTTCAATAAAGGTAAACAGCGACCCCATCATGGCGACTCCAAACCACAGCAACATGGCCAGCCCGCCGGTCACCGATTGCAGCGTCCGTGTCGCGACTTCGCTGTGAACCACCCTTCGATACAGCGTGAAGTGAAATAGCAGCGCCAGGGCGAGAAGAGTCATTTTCAAATCGAACAGGTTGCTCTTGATGCATTTCGTCGCATCCGGAATGAAAAGGAGCAGTCCGCTGAAGATCGAAACCGCGATCGCCAATCGTCGCCATTTGCCGATCTGAAAGGCAACTTCGGTAACCGGCCGGTCGGTCATCACGAGACCGAGGAGACGGAGACTGATCACCAGAATTCCGCCGATCACCCAGACCAGGCCCAGGACGTGGATGGCGCTGGTGGCAGGTAGCAGCCACAGCGACGCGTGCATGGTCGAAGCCAGCGTCGTGTTTTCGCACCACTCGAGAAAATTGTTCAATGGTGGTTGTGCTTCGCCAATGAGGCTTCGCCGCGCTTTACCGCGACGACCGAGATAACGCCGATCAGGGCGAGGACGCCCAGCAGGATGGCGCCTGCGGTTTCCAGCGCGCGGATGATGTCGGACATGAGTGAACCTCCGTGCTGGAGAGTACTTCAATGCGGAAGGAGCAACAACTTGAAATCAGGGAGGCGAAATTCCCCTCCTGAGTCAGGAGGGGTGCCTGAGCGGAGCGAAGGCGGGGTGGTTCCAAAGCTGAAATGTTTCGCGATGGGAACCACCCCTCGCGGGATCGCCAAGCGATCCCGCTGCCCTCCTGACTCAGGAGGGCAATACCTCCGCTCCTGATCCATCCACGTCGCTGGGCCTTGCCGC
>Ga0209488_10002167_pt1 | contig 16357 bp, 9 predicted proteins | sample Rivendell_Oct201_8_FD_188349 | JGI IMG/M metagenome (GOLD analysis project Ga0209488, IMG submission 188349) | Vadose zone soil microbial communities from the Eel River Critical Zone Observatory, Northern California, USA -... | ecosystem: Environmental > Terrestrial > Soil > Vadose zone >... | reverse complement strand
TGGTCGGCGGCCCGGCGCTGGCGCTCGCCGCGGGGCAGACCCGGGCGGTGGGGCGCGTCGCGGTCGCCTGTCAGTTCTGACGTCCCGCAGGTTGAGCGCATGGGCGGAACTGCTCTCGGGCGGCCTGACGTTTTCCTCCATCCGCTCTCGCGCCCAACTCGTCGCGGTGGGAGATGAGAAGCTCGCGGTCGCCGCACTGGCAGACGTCATCCGCTCCAAAGAAGCGGCGAACCGGCCGAAAGACCGCGCCGTGCTTCCCATCCTGCGCGACACGCTCGCGGTCAAGAAGAGGCTGGAGAGTCGAGATGGGACCTGATGAGCGAGGCCACTTCGTCCGGGCGCTCGCTCGCGAACGCGTGGCTCCCGCCCGCGACCGTGACCATGCGCGTGTCCGGAATCCGCCCAGCCAGGCGGTGCGCGACGGCTGGCGGGCTGATCGGATCCGCGTCGCTCCACACGAGAAGCGTCGGCGCCCGGATCTCTGCGAGACGGTCCGTCAGGTCCGTCCGGTCATCGGCGAACCAGGTCGGCACATCGGGCAGAATCGCCGTGTACTCGTCACGCCACTCGGCCGCGCCGAGCCGTGCGACGTCGACGCCACCCGACGTGGCGACGAGGACGAGGCGTGCGACGCGTTCCGGTTGCTCGATCGCCAGGCGCACCGCGAGGACTCCGCCCATCGACTGCGCAATGACGTGGCTCGGTCCCGGGGATAGTCGCTCGACGAGCCAGCCGAAGAGGTCATCGAGGGACTCGATGTTCGGATCGCGGGGGACGAGGTCGAACCCCGGGTACCCGAAGAGGTGAGCTCGACCGAGATCGGCCAGCCTGTCGGCCACCGGCCGCCAGAATGACGCGCTCCCAGCGGCACCGGGGAGAAATACGAGCGGTGGCATGCTTCCGAGCCTACTCCGGCCGGGGGGATCGAGGCACGCCGGGCATGCGGATGTTCTGACTGCTCGTCTCCCAATTGCATGGGTCTCTAGATTCGGGTCCTGGGGCTGAGCGCCGGCGCGGCGCTCGCCCTCGGCAAAGCCCGGACAGTTTGCCGCAGGCCCGCGACGAGCCGCGGCTGTGCTAGCGAGACCCAGCCGGAACCGCGGGTGGCGACTGAACGCTGGATTGCCGGACTTCAGTACAACCCGATCGCTGCTCCGGCAGGCAACCGCGCCGCACCATCCGAGCGCTGCGCACTCCGGAAACGAGCAGCCGCCGATTCCGGCCCGACTCTTGCGAGGCGTGCAAGACATGCCGTCTTCCGATCGCCGACGCGCTCGAGGCGCAGGCTCGATCGCGGACCCCGCGATGCTCGCGTGGTTGCGCGCTGGGGCGGCACGCAATGCCGACGGCGCACCCGTCGCCGCGTCCCCGGGGGAGCGAGGGATGCCCGGCTCGCCGCTCGGGCGTGCCAGCCCGGCGCCAGCGACAAACGGCAGGAAGAGCACCATCGGCCGGCTGAGCGCCGAATTGCTCCGGCCACACCGCGCTTCGCTCGCCCTCATCCTCTCCGCAACGGCGCTCGAGACGGCGATGAGCCTGGCCGCCCCCTGGCCGCTCAAGATCGTCCTCGACAACGTGATCGGGGGTCGCAAGTCACCGGGCTGGCTGCGGGGCGCCGCGGGCTGGATCCCGGGCGACGGCGTCGTGGGAATCGCCGCAGTGGCCGGAATCATGGTCGTGCTCATCGCTGCGCTGGGCGCGCTCGCCTCGTACGTCGAGAGCTACTACACCGAGAGCATCGGGCAACGGGTGGCGAGCGACCTTCGCGTCCGCGTCTACCGCCATCTCGAGCACCTCTCGCTCGCCTACTACGACACGCATCCCAGCGCCGCGTTGCTCAGCACCATCACCGACGATGTCGCCACCATCCAGGACTTCGCGTCGTCGAAGGCGCTGGGCATCGTCGTCGACCTGCTCACCATCGCGGGAATGCTCGGGCTGATGTTCTGGCTCAAATGGGACTTCACGCTCGTCGTCGTGGCAGTAGCGCCATTCCTGATGCTGTTCGTCGGGCGCTTCAAGAAGGCGGTGAAGAGGGCAACGCAGGAGGTGCGACGGCGGCAGAGCGAGATCGTGGGAGTGGTGCAGCAGGGACTGCAGTCGATCCGGATCGTGACCGCGTTCGGGCGGCAGGAGCTGGAGGAGAAGCGCCTGGTGGACGCGAGCCAGAAGGCAGTCCAGGCCGCCTTGAAGACGAGGCGGGTGAAGTCGCTCCTCTCCCCGGTCGTGAAGGTGATGGTGGCGGTCTGCACCGCCTTGGTCCTGTGGCGGGGAGGGTCGCTCGTCCGTGATTCCGTGATGACCGCCGGATCGCTCACAGTGTTCCTCTCGTATCTCGCCAAGTTCTTCAAACCCGTGCAGGACGTCGCCAAGATGAGCGGCGCCCTCGCCCAGGCGGCGGTCGGGCTGGAACGCGTCTACGGAATACTCGACATCGACATGAGGATCCCCGAGCGCCCGGATGCGCGCGAACCGGGAAAGCTCGCGGGTGCGATAGAGATCGATCACGTGGCGTTCGCCTACCAATCCGCCGTACCGGTGCTGAAGGACGTCAGCGTCTCGATCGCGGCCGGCCAGTTCGTCGGGATCGCAGGCGCTACGGGGACCGGGAAGTCGACGCTCGCGAGCCTGGTTGCACGCTTCTACGATGCCACCGCGGGGAGGGTCCTCATCGACGGGGTGGACGTCCGCGACTACAAGCTCCGCGCCTTGCGCGATCAGATCGGATTCGTGCTGCAGGACCCGCTCCTCTTTCGCGGGACGGTGCGCGAGAACATCGCGTACGGGAGACCGGATGCCCTCGACGAGGAAATCGTCGAGGCCGCGAGGCTCGCGAATGCGCACGACTTCATCGTCCAGATGCCCCAAGGATATGACACCCAGGTGGGGGAAAAAGGCGTGACGCTCTCCGGCGGCGAGCAGCAGAGGATCGAGATCGCGCGCGCCCTCGTCCGCAATGCGCCGATCCTGATTCTCGACGAGCCGACCGCCGCGCTCGATTCCGAATCCGAGGAGATCGTCCTGGAAGCCCTCCACCGCCTGATGGAGGGTCGCACCGTCATCACCATCGCTCACCGGCTGAGCACGATCCGCGACGCGGACAAGATCATCGTCCTGAAGGACGGCCGCGTCGCGGAGCAAGGCAAGCACGACGAGCTCCTGGCGCTCGGCGGCGTCTACTCCAAGCTGTACCGCATCCAGGCCGGCGCCGGCCCAGCTGCCGCTCTTAGAGCTTCTTGAGGTTCGGCGAGCCGATGGCTGGAGGAGCTGAGCGCGCGACTTGCTCCGCAAGGCGAAGGGCGAACCCAGCCAGGAGGGGGAACCTGGATGCTGCGAGTAGGCCCGTGCGCCATGAGATCGAGACGGTCTCAGGAGCGCGCGAGGCGGGCGAGCCTGACGGCGAGGTCCCAGAGACCGCCTGGGAACCGCTCCAGGTCGCTCAGCACCGCTCCGAGGCTGTCCACGACGTGATCCACCTGCTGGTCCGTGACGACGAGCGGCGGAATGAGCTTGATCACCTCCATCGCGCTGCCGGCAGCCTGGGCGAGGATGCGGTGCTGGTCGAAGAGCGCCATGGCGACCATCTGCGCAAACAGTCCCTCACGCAGCGTGTGGACGGCTTTCCAGCCGAGCTTCGGGAGGCGCGACTTCGGCTCGCCGAACTCGACGGCAAGGAGAAGGCCCTTGCCGCGGACGTCCTTGATGAAGTCCACCTTCGCCTTGAGCCGTTCGAGCCCGGCGCGCAGCCGCTCGCCGGCAACGACCGTTCGCTCGACGAGCTTCTCGTCGTCCAGCGCGTGGAGCGTGGCCAGCCCGGCAGCCATGGCAAGGTCGTTCTCGGAAAACGTGCCGGCGTTGACGACACACCGCTCCATCGATGGGAAGACGCGAGCGTACGTCTCGTGACGCAGGAGCACCGCTCCAACCGGTACGAAGCCGCCTGACAACGCCTTCGCGAGCAGCACCATGTCGGGTGTCACGCCTTCGTGCTCGAGAGCCAGGAACCGCCCGGTCCGGCCAAGGCCAGTCTGGATCTCGTCGACGACCAGCATCGTGCCATGCCGCGCACAGAGAAACTTCGCCTCTCGGAGAAAGCCTGGGGGCGGCATGACCACGCCCGCCCCCTGGATCGGTTCGGTGATGAACGCCGCCACGTCGTTGCGGCCGAGCTCTCGCTCGAGCGCGCCCAGGTCTCCGAATGGCACAGCGGTGAAGTCAGCGAGGAAGGGCCCGAACCCCTGACGGAAGTAGTCCGAGCCCATCGCCGAGAGCGCCCCGTAGGTCAGGCCGTGGTACCCGTTGTGGCAGAAAACGACCCGCGGCCGGCGGGTGGCGCAACGCGCGAACTTGAGCGCCGCCTCGGTGGCCTCCGTACCGGAATTGGTGAAATGGACGGCGGTCAGGCCGGCCGGCGCACGTGCGGCGAGCGCTTCCGCGAGGAGTCCGGCGAGAATCGGCGCATCCATCTGCACGAGATTCGCTCGCTCGAGGGAGATTACGTCGCTGATCGCCCGCGAGACGGTCGGGTGGTTGCGCCCCAGGTTGAAGACGCCCCATCCGCTCAAGGTGTCGAGATACTCGCGGCCTTCGGCGTCGAACAGGACCGCCCCCTTGCCCCGGACCCATGCACGGTTGAAACCGATCGCCCGCAGGACGTGTGCCATCTGCGGATTCACGTGCCGCTCGTAAAGCGCCTCGCGTTCGGCGGATCTCGCGCGGAGCAGCTCCACGATGTGAAATGCCATCCGAGACTGCCTCCCTCTGCGCCGTCGTGTTTCCGCGGCGGTCCGTTCGCCTACACAGCGACCCCGCCGCGCTGCGCCGGCTCGTGGGCTACAACACGTCACCACCGCGAAGTGGGACAACCGATTCGCGTCTCTCTGAAGGCTGCTAGAGTCCCCCGCATGAACCTGCTCGCTTGCGTCCTCCTCCTCGCTGCCGCTCCTGGGACCGACGATGCCCGCTTCGAGGAGTTCGCGCAGAGGTACGTCCAGGAGCTCCTCGACCGCGAACCGGAGACCGCGACCCGGCTCGGCGAGCACCGCAACGACGCGCGGCTCAACGATTACAGCGCGCAGGGAGTGGAGCGCGATCTGGCGGCCGCCAAGGGTGGACTTGCGGAGCTGGCGCGTATCGATTTCAAGAAGCTGTCCGCCGAGGACGCGGTCGATTACCGCATCCTGAAGAACCGGCTCGAGTCGCGTGTCTACGAGCTGCAGACGCTGCGCGACTGGGAGTGGAACCCGCTCGATTACAACGTCGGCCGCGCGATCTACGCGCTGATCGCCCGCGAGTTTGCCCCGCCGGAACAGCGGCTGCGGTCAGTCATCGGCCGCCTGAACGGAGTTCCGGCGGTGGTCGCCGCGGCGAAGGCGAATCTGAAGACTCCGCCGAAAGTGCACACCGAGACGGCCATCCAGCAGAACAAGGGGACGACGAATCTCGTCAAGGTGCAGCTCGAACCGCTGGTGAAGCAGGCGCCCGCGGTGGAGACGGAGTTCCGGACGGCGCAGTCGACCGCGCTGGCGGCGCTGGCGGATTATCAGCAATGGCTGGAGAAGGAGCTCCTGCCACGCTCCAACGGAGACTTCCGCCTCGGGGACGAGAAGTTCCGCAAGAAGCTGCGGTTTGCCCTCGATTCCGATCTTTCGAAAGAGGAAATCCTCCGCCGGGCGGAAGCCGATCTGAAGTCGACCCGGTCGGCGATGTACCGCACTGCGGTGCAGATCTGGCCGAAGCTGTTCCCGGACAAGCCGGTGCCGACGGATCGGCCGGTCGCGATCAAAGCGGTGCTCGACGAGGCGGCGAAGAAGCATCCGACCAACGAGAGCATCATCTCGCAGGCGACCAGGACGCTGGCGGAGGCCACGGCGTTCGTGAAGGAGAAGCGCTTCGTCACCGTGTACGACGAGCCGCTGGAGATCGTCCCTACGCCCGAGTTCCAGCGCGGCGTGGCGGTCGCGTCTTGCAGCCCGGCAGGCCCCCTGGAGAAGAACAAGAAGACCTTCTATTACATCTCTCCCACCCCGGACGACTGGACTCCGGAGCGCGTGGAGTCCTTCTTCCGCGAGTACAACGATTCCATGCTGCAGGAGTTGACCATCCACGAGGCGATGCCTGGACACTATCTCCAGCTGGCGCACGCGAACCGGTTCCGGGCGCCCACGCTGGTGCGCGGGGTGGTCTTTTCCGGCACCTTCGTGGAGGGCTGGGCGACGTACGCGGAGCAGTTGATGGCGGACGCCGGGTACGGAGGGGCGGAAGTCCGCATGCAGCAGCTCAAGATGCGCCTGCGGATGATCCTCAACGCCATCATCGATCAGAAGATCCACACCGAGGGGATGAGCGAGCAGGAGGCGATCGCGAGGATGAAGAACGACGCTTTCCAGGAGGAGGGTGAAGCCGTCGGGAAGTGGAAGCGCGCCAGGCTCGGATCGACTCAGCTCTCCACCTATTACGTGGGCAATGCGGAGATGAACGACATCCGCGCCGCGTGGGAGAAGAACCACGGCAAGTACCCCGACCTGCGCACGCTGCACGACGCGATGCTTTCCTTCGGGAACGCGGCACCCAAGTACGTCAGGGAACGACTGGGAATGTAATGGTCGTCCGCTTTGCGCTCGTGCGCGAGCCCGCCCCGCGGGGGCTCCGGCGTGAGGCATTTTATTCCCTAAGGAATCACGCGGTCCACCGGCGAGTCCTGGCTCCGAACGCACTCGCCGAAGGGAGACCGCATGACTGCACCAAGGAATGGAATGATTCGCGATGTCGCCGAACGGATTGGGTCATGGATCGTCGTTCCCCCGAAAAACGCGCCGAACGCCACGCTGCTCTTACGGCTGATGGCCGGTTCCGTCTTCCTCTGGGAAGGCATCCTCAAGTTCGTCTTCATCAACCAGGGCGTGGGCCGCTTCACGAAATTGGGGATGCCGCTACCGGCACTCACTGCCGACTTCGTGGGCGGGCTTGAGATCGTCGGCGGCGTGTTGCTCCTGCTGGGCCTCGCCACGCGACTGATCGCGATCCCGTTCATCATCGAAATGGTCGTGGCAATTCTCTCGACCAAGATCTCCCTGTTCCTCGGTACCTCGCCTCTTCCGCTGCCGCCGGCGCCGCCCACGAGCGGCATCTGGGCCGTGCTGCATGAGGTGCGCTCCGAGTGGGCGCAGCTCATCGTCTGTGCATTCCTCTTCCGCGCAGGAGCCGGGCCTTTGTCCCTCGATGCCGTCCTGGCAGGAGACCACCTGCGACGACGGTCTGTTCAACGAGTCTCCGCCAGTGCGTGAGGGACAGAAGAGCCACACGCTCCTGCGTTCCAGGAGCCGGGTGCGGCTGGACGGCTGGGAGGCAACGGTCGTGCCGGAAATGCACTGCGGATCGCTCTCAGCGCAGACGCGGCTGTCTTCGGTCCAGGTTCACTGAGGTCAGTCAGCGCGCAGCGCCGAGGGCCCGGCTCCCGGGCGGGCGGCGGGAGCGAACGGCGCAATCCCCAGGGCGCGGTGGATCTCCTCTGGGAAGTAGACCACGCCATTTTTCATCACCAGCCTCACTTTGCGGATGGCGCCGATGTCCTTGGTCGGGTCGCCGGCCACGATGAGCAGGTCGGCCAGCTTGCCCTGCGCGATGCTGCCGCTCTGCTGGTCGAAGCCGACATAGCGGGAGCTCGCACGCCCCCTTGCAGGACGAAGCCTCGCCACTGTCCGGCAGGGCCTTCGTCCCGCGTACACGCAGGAGCCACGAGGACCGCCGCAGCCATGACGATGAACGATTTGGACCGCATGCCATACCCCTGTTGCGGGCGGCGGGAGCGGTCCGGTGCCTCAGGGGCGAGTGACCGCACCGGTGCGACCGCGCAGGATCTTCCCGATCTCCTCTGCCGTGGTGAAGAGCGCGTCCCCCATGAAGCGGAGGCTCGCCAGGGCGCGCTGACCGGCCTCCTCGTGTCCCGCCCCGCACGCGTCCGTCACCAGGACCGGGATGTACCCGAGGTCCGCTCCATGGCGGACCGTTGGCTCGATCCCGATTTCGGTGGCCACCCCGACGATGATGAACGAGCGCACTCCGCAATCGCGCAACGCGATGTCGAGCGGAGTCCCCTCGAATGCGGACATCGTGATCTTGTCGAACACGGCCTCCGACGGAAGCGGCGCCACCTCGGGCGAGATGTGAGACCCGGGCGAGTCCCGCAGAAATGCCGACCGCACCTCCTCCGCCGTCCCTACCCGCTGCCAGGCCATGGCCATCCGGAGTTGGAAGACGCCCATCAGCTCCTTTGGGAGCGACATGTGGCGCATGAAGAAGACGCGCATGCCGGCATCGCGCGCCGCGCTCAGGACCTGGGCGACTTTGGCTGTCACGGCCGCAGCGTGCTTCAACTGGCGCAGGACGCCGACCTGCATGTCGTAAACGATCAGGGCGGTGCGCGACGGGTCGCAGACCTCCCCCAGGTTCTGCGGGATCTCGAGTCCGTACGCACGCAACATGATCGCATCTCCTCCGTTGCACCGGTGCTGGGGACGATAGCACCTCTCGGCCTCTCGCCTGCGGCCACTGCTCAATTGCCTGTAGCCAAGACGGGAAGGCGAAAGGACGGACGGATGAGCGCAGCCCTGATCGCGGTGTGGCGGAAAGGGGGCTGAGGGACTAGAACGTCGTTCATCAGTCCGTCGCCCTCTCGGCCGGATGGCGGTCGTTAGCCTGAGGGCGGAGTCCGCAGATGAACCCATCGTCTTGGGTCGGGTCTGGTGGGCAGAGTGGCCTCCAGGTGTTGTGGGAGGACGGGGAACGTCTCTTCTGCAGGGGATGGCGCGATGGCAGTCAGGACCCCGTCCTGGCCGTGCTTCCCGTCGCGGAGCATCCCACCCCTGGCAGTCTCAATTGCCTGACACACGAATACGGGCTGAAGGACGACCTGGACGCTGCCTGGGCGGTGCGTCCGCTGGATCTCGTGCGCGAGCGCGGGCGGACCATCCTGGTCCTCGAGGATCCTGGGGGAGAGCCGCTCGACCGCCTTCTCGGACGCCCCATGGAGCTGGGCGAATTCCTGCGCCTCGCTGTCGCTCTATCCGCCGCGCTCGGCCGGCTACACGAACGTGGCCTCATCCACAAGGACATCAAGCCGACCAATGTGCTCGTCAATTCCGCGACCGGCCAGGTCTGGCTGACCGGCTTCGGCATCGCATCGCGCCTTCCGCGCGAGCGCCAGCTGCCCGAACCTCCTGAGGTCATCGCCGGCACGCTGGCCTACATGGCGCCCGAACAGACCGGACGAATGAATCGTTCGATCGATTCCCGGAGCGACCTCTACGCTCTCGGCGTCACGCTCTATGAAATGCTGAGCGGCAGCCTTCCCTTTGCGGCTTCCGATCCGATGGAGTGGGTTCACTGCCACATCGCGAGGCAGCCGGTGCCGCCCGGCGATCGTTCGAAGAACGTCCCGGCCCCCCTCTCTGCCATCGTCATGAAGCTGCTCGCCAAGACTGCCGAGGTACGCTATCAGACGGCCACCGGCCTGGAGAGCGATCTTCGGCGCTGCCTTGCTGGGTGGGAAGCTCGGTGCAGCGTCGAGGAATTCCCGCTCGGCGAGCACGACACGCCAGATCGGCTGCTGATCCCCGAGAAACTGTACGGGCGGGCGCGCGAGATCGATACCCTGCTCGGCTCCTTCGAGCGCGTCGTGGCGAGCGGCACGCCGGAGTTGGTGCTGGTGTCCGGATATTCCGGCATCGGCAAGTCCTCCGTCGTCAACGAGCTGCACAAGGTCCTGGTTCCGCCGCGCGGCCTTTTTGCAGCAGGTAAGTTCGACCAATACAAGCGCGACATCCCTTACGCGACGTTGGCGCAAGCGTTTCAGGGCCTCATCCGTCCGCTCCTGGGCAAGAGCGAAGCCGAGCTGGCCGGGTGGCGGGACGCCCTTCGTCGCGCGTTGGGTCCCAACGGACTGCTCATCGTGGACCTGATCCCCGAGCTGAAGATCATCATCGGGGACCAGCCGGCGATCCCTGATCTCCCGCCACAGGACGCGCAAAGCCGCTTCCAGCTGGTCTTGAGGCGATTCATCGGCGTGTTCGCGCGGCCGGAGCATCCGCTCGCTCTCTTCCTCGATGATTTGCAATGGCTCGACGCGGCAACGCTCGATCTGCTCGAGGATCTGCTGACCCGGCCGGACATGCAGCACTTGATGTTGATCGGTGCCTACCGGGACAACGAAGTCGATTCCGCCCATCCGCTGACGCGCAAGCTGGAGGCGATCCGCAAAGCCGGAGCGATCGTGCAGGAGATCGTGCTCGAGCCTCTCGCGCGCGAAGACTTGGGACGGTTGATTGGGGATGCTCTTCACTGCGAACCGGAACGCGCCACCCCGCTGGCGCAACTGGTGCACCAGAAGACGGCTGGCAATCCATTCTTCGCCATCCAGTTCCTCTCGGCCCTTGCCGAGGAGGCATTGCTCACCTTCGATCATCGCGATGCGCGATGGTCTTGGGACCTGGACCGCATTCACGCGAAGGGTTACACCGACAACGTGGTGGACCTGATGGTCGGTAAGTTGAATCGCCTGCCTGTCGAAACCCAGGACGCGTTGCGACAGCTTGCTTGTATCGGCAACGGCGCAGAGTTCGGCCTGCTGACGATCGTTCACCAGGGCTCGACGGAAGAAATGCACGCCGGCCTCTGGGAAGCGGTCCGAGCAGGGCTCGTCTTCCGCTCGGAAGGTGCCTATCGGTTCCTCCATGACCGCGTCCAGGAGGCAGCCTATTCGCTCCTCCCGCCGGAATTGCGCGCCGAGGCCCATCTGCGGATCGGCCGCCAGCTCCTGGCAAGGATGACTCCGGGAGAGGTCGCGGAAAAGATCTTCGACCTCGTCAATCAGCTCAACTGCGGAACTTCCCTGGTTACCGACTGGAACGAGAAACAGCAGATAGCGGAGCTCAATCTTCGCGCTGCGAGACGGGCCAAGGCATCGGCTGCCTACGCCTCGGCATGCCTTTATCTGTCCGAAGCGATGGCCCTGCTCGGTTCGCAGGGATGGGCGAGCCGCTATGACCTCGCCTTTGGCGTGTGGCTCGAGCGAGCGGAGTGCGGATTCCTCAGTGGAAACCTGGACGCAGCCGAGCGGCTCATCCAGGAATTGCTCCAGCGAGGCGCGTCGAGCATCGACAAAGCGGCCGCCTACCGGATCAAGGTGGATCTCCATGTCGTGAAATCGGAGAACGCGCAGGCCATCGACAGCGCTCTCGAGTGCCTGCGCCTCTTTGGCATCGACATTCCCGCACATCCCACGAGCGAACAAGTTCATGCCGAATACGAGAGCGTCTGGAGGAACCTGGGCGGCAGGACGATCGGTAGCCTGATCGACCTGCCCCTCATGTCCGATCCAGAGATGCAGGCCGCCATGCGCGTTCTTTCGGTCCTCTTCGCGCCGGCGATCTTCACCGATCTCAACCTGTTCTTCGTGCATCTGTGCAAGATGGTCAACCTCAGTCTGCAGTATGGGAGCACCGACGCGGCCGCGGTCGGCTACGTCTGGTTCGGGATCGTTCTCGGACCGGTCTTTCGCCGCTACGCGGAGGGTTACCATTTTGGCAAGCTTGCTTGCGACCTGGTCGAGAAGCACGGGTTCGCTGCCTACAAGGCGAAGACGTATTTCGCCATGGAGCTCGTCGTGCTTTGGACGCAACCGATTGCAACCGCCCTTCAATATCTTCAGTCCACCTTCCGGGCAGGTATCGAAACGGGAGATCTGACCGTCGCTTGTTATAGCCGCAACCACGAGATCACCGACCGTATCCTCCGAGGAGATCCGCTCGAAGAGCTATGGCGCGAGTCCAAACGTGGCCTCGACTTCGTCCGCAAGTCCGGATTTCGCGACGTCGCGGACGTCATCGTCAGCCAACAACGATTCATCCTGAACATGCGGGGAGAGACGTCGTCCTTCTCGACGTTCAGCGACTCCGGGTTCGATGAAGAGGCGTTCGAGGCAGAGCTGAACGACGATCGCATGAGCACGATGGTCTGTTGGTACTGGATCCTCAAGCTACAGGCCCGCTGCATTTCCGGAGACCACCAGGCTGCAATCGCCGCAGGCCGGAAGGCGAAAGAGCTGCTCTGGAGCTCGGTGGGCCATATCCAGTTGCTCGATTACTACTACTATGCGGCGCTCGCGGTCGCCGCCAGCTGGGACGATGCCGCCCCTTCCGGCAGGCAGAGCGAGTGGCGCGAGCTGCTCACGGCGCACCTGGGCCAACTGCGAGAGTGGGCGGAGAACGGCTCGGCCACCTTCCGCGACAAGTTCGAGTTGGTCGCCGCCGAGATTGCTCGTATCGAAGGCCGGCACCTCGACGCCGAGCGCCTCTACGAACAGGCCATCCGCTCGGCACGCGAGAACGGTTTCGTCCAGAACGAGGGCATCGCCAACGAGCTAGCAGGCCGCTTCTACCTCGGCCACGGTCTCGAGACGAACGGCCTTGCCCATTTGCGCAACGCACGCGCCTGCTTTGCCCTGTGGGGCGCCGACGGCAAAGTGAGGCAGCTCGACTCGCGTCATCCGCACCTGGCCGCGCCCGAGGGGCATCCGCCCACGGCTACGATGGACTCCTCCGTCCGGCAACTCGATGTCACGACGGTGGTCAAGGCATCTCAGGCCGTGTCCGGCGAGATCGAGTTGCCCAGGCTGATCGAGCGACTGATGACGATCGCGCTGCAGAACGCAGGCGCGGATCGCGGCCTCCTCATCCTGCCGCACGGCGATGACCATCGCGTCGAGGCAGAGGCGTGGTCCAGCGGCGACGAGGTCATGGTGCGCCAGGGATCGATCGCCGGTCCCACCGCTCCCGAGGCCCTCATACGCTATGTCATCCGCACGCAAAAAAGCCTGATCCTGGATGACGCGTCCAAGCCGAACATGTTCTCCGAGGACGATTGTCTGAGCACCCGACAACCACGGTCGGTCTTCTGCCTCCCTCTGGTGAGGCAAGGCACGTTTGCCGGGCTGCTCTACCTCGAGAACACGCTGACTTCGCACGTCTTCACCCCGGATCGCACTGCGCTGCTCGAGCTGCTTGCGTCACAGGCGGCGATCTCGCTGGAGAACACCCGTCTCTACGGCGATCTTCGAGAACGGGAGGCGAAGGTCCGGCGCCTCGTCGACTCCAACATCATCGGGATCTTCATCTGGAATCTCGACGGTGAGATCATCGAGGCCAACGAAGCCTTCCTGCAGATGGTGGAATACGAGCGTGAAGATCTCGCCTCGGGTCGTTTACGCTGGACGGAGCTGACGCCGGCGGAATGGCGCGCGGGGGACGAACGGGCCGTAGCAGAGCTGAAGGCGACCGGGACCATCCAAACCTACGAGAAGGAGTACGTCCGGAAGGACGGCAGCCGGGTGCCGGTCCTCCTCGGCGCGGCGGCATTCGGGGAGCGACGAGACCAAGGCGTAGCCTTCGTGGTCGACTTGACCGAGCGCAAGCGGGCGGAGCGCGAACGACGCGAAAGCGAGCGGCGATACCGCGAGGTACAGACGGAGTTGGCGCACGCGAACCGCGTAGCGACGATGGGCCAGCTGTCGGCTTCGATTGCCCATGAAGTGAACCAGCCGATCGCAGCGGCAGTCACCAATGCCCAGGCCGCCTTGCGCTGGCTGGGCACCCAGCCGCCAGTTCTGGAGGAGGTCCGGCAGGCGCTCGGTCGTATCGTCAAGGAGGGGAATCGGGCGAGCGACGTCGTCGGCCGGATCCGCGCCCTCATCAAGAAGGCGCCACCGCGGAAGGACGGGTTGGAGATCAACGACGCGATCCTCGACGTCATTGCCCTGACCCGTGGCGAAGTAGTGAAGAACGGCGTCTCCGTACAGGCGCAACTCGCGGAGCGCTTGCCGCGCATCGAAGGAGATCGGGTCCAACTGCAGCAAGTGATCCTGAACTTGCTCATCAACGCCGTCGAGGCGATGAGCAGCCTCACCGAGGGGTCGCGAGAATTGTTGATCAGCACCGCCAAAGCCGATTCGGACGGCGTGCTCGTCGCAATGCGGGATTCGGGCCCGGGGCTCGCTCCCGCGAGTCCCGAGCACCTGTTCGAGCCCTTCTACACGACCAAGCCCAGCGGTCTGGGGATGGGCCTGCCGATCTGCCGCTCGATCATCGAAGCACACGGCGGACGATTGTGGGCGACGGCGAACGTACCTCGGGGTGCCGTTTTTCAATTCACGTTGCCTGCGTCTTCAGACGCGCCACCGCATTCCTGAGCGTCTCGGCGCTCCGCTGCAGAGCCTGGCGTTCCTCCTCGGAGAGGTCGGGCTCGAGGATCTGGACGACACCCTGCCGACCGATCACGCTCGGCAGCGACAGCGTGACGTCATACCGCGGGTTGTAGGAACCGATCGGGATGACTGCTCGTTCGTCCCGCAGCACCATCTCGGCAATGCGCGCCGCTACCATGCCGATCCCGAACTGGCTCGCCTGATTGCCCTCGATGATGGTGATGTTCGCGTAGCGGACTTCCTGCTCGATGCTCGCCCGAAGCTCCGCGCCGCCCCGCTGCAGCTCAGGGCGGGTGCGGTTCGTCTGCTGCAGGGCGTCCGGAACGGGCACTCCAGCCACCCGCGCCGACGACCAGATGAACACTTCCGAGGTCCCGTGCTCGCCGAGGACGTCGGCAGTCACCGAAGCGGGGTCCACGTCGAGTCGCCGCGCCAGGTGATAGCGGAAGCGCAGGCTGTCGAGAAACGTCCCGCTGCTCAAGACGTGCTCGAATCCGAACCGACGGACGAAATCGGCCAGCGGATCCGGCGGATCCGTGAGGACGAGGATGACAGCATCGGGGGCGACCCTGAGGAGCTGGGTAAGGATGTCGCGGTAGATCCCGACATTCATGTCGAGCAACCTGAGCCTGCCTGTCGCGTCCTTGCGGTCGGTCGCTCCACCCGCCTTCTCATTGACCCCCGCGGCGATCATCACGAGCGATGCACCGGCCAGATCGGAATAATCTCCATCGCGGACATCGACCCGTGGAGAAAGCGCTGCACCGTAGCGCAGGTCGGTCGCCACGGCGCTGGCGCGCTTCCGATCCCTGTTGAGCACGACGATCTCGCGCGCGGAGCCGCGCACGACCAACGACAAGAGGGCAGCAGAACCGACGCCGCCGGCACCGATTACACCGATTTTGGCCATCACGTCAGCACTCCTTCACGGATCGTGCCCGCGCGGGCACCCTCTGCGGCGAGCCGCTTGCTGTCGAGTCGTCGTACAAGCCCTGCGTAGCCATTGCACAGCCCGAACGGGGCTGCCTCCTGGCGGTCGCGTCTCGGGCATGAAGACCAGGAGGATGCCGAACCCGGCCGCGGCGACCGCAGCCAGGAAGAGGAAGCCGGCGTGGTAGCCGAACCGCTCGACGATGGCCCCTGCGGCGGTCTGGCTGAGAGCGGCGCCAATTCCCACGGCGGTGAAGATCGCGCCTTGCGTGACGTTGAAACGGCCGGTGCCCCGCGTGAGGTCGGCTATCACGAGAACGGCCACGACGTTGAAGATGGCTGCGCCGACGCCGTCGAGGACCTGGATCGAGACGAGCGGGTACGTGCCCCGGGTGAGCGTGTAGAGCACGCCACGGATGGGCAGGACGCCGAAACCTACCAGGAGGACCGGCTTCCGTCCCCACGACGCAGCCAACCGTCCCGCGGGCGCGGCCAGAAGAGTGATCACCGCCTGCGTCGTCGCCACGCAGAGCATCATGAGCAGTGGAGCCCTTTTCGCGTCGCCCTCCGAGAGCATCTCGCCCAAGAGCGGCAGCATCGCCGCGTTGGCAAAGTGGAACAGCACGGCGCAGGCCAGAAAGATCAACAAGGGGTGATTCTTCAGCAGTCGCTTCGATCCCACCTTCGCCGCGTCCGCTCCGTCGTCGGCCCCGCGGGCCGCCTGGTAGTCGATCTCGTCCGGTCGGATCAGCAGCAGCGAGAGGAGTGCGGGGATCGCAAAGCCGACCACGAGGTAGAAGATCCACCGCGGGCCGACGTACGTTCCGATCAAGCCCATTGCCACGGCAGCGGCAAGGTTCCCGGCGGAGTTCCAGGACTGGTTGCGGCCCTGTCTCCGGTCGAAGAGCTGCCGCCCGACCAGCCCGAGCGAGATGGCGGCGATGGCGGGGTTGAAGATGCTGGACATGCCGCCGATGAGGACCTGGGCGGTCATGACCGAAACGACAGACGGCCGCAACGCAATCATCAGGGATCCCGCGCAGAGGGCGGCCACGCCCACGGCGATCAGCCCCCGCTTGGCGCGGAGCCTGTCGACGAGCCAGCCCGCGGGCGTCTGCGTCACGATTCCCGCGATCCCGCCGGCGGTCAGCGCGATCCCGACGTGCTCCG
>Ga0209488_10002166_pt1 | contig 16359 bp, 11 predicted proteins | sample Rivendell_Oct201_8_FD_188349 | JGI IMG/M metagenome (GOLD analysis project Ga0209488, IMG submission 188349) | Vadose zone soil microbial communities from the Eel River Critical Zone Observatory, Northern California, USA -... | ecosystem: Environmental > Terrestrial > Soil > Vadose zone >... | reverse complement strand
ATTGAGCGCGCCGGTCTCATCGATCATGTCGTCGCCAGCCTGGCCGTAATTGCTGCAGGAGGAGGCGAAAACGAAACGAGGAACGCCGGCTTTCTTGGCCAGCTCGGCAAGACGCACGCTCGCGAGATGATTGATGTCGTCGGTGAGGCCTGGCTTGAGATTGCCGAGCGGATCGTTGGACAGCGCGGCCAAGTGAATGACCCCATCAAATTCGACGAGATCATCCGCCGTGGCATCACGCGTGTCCTTGCGGATCGTCGGTACCTGGCTCAACTCGCCGCCAGCAGAAAATGTGCAGCGTGAATACAGATCACTATCCATGCCGACGACATCGTGACCTGCCTTCAGTAGCATCGGCGTCATCACGGTGCCGATGTAGCCGAGATGTCCAGTCAGCAGAACGCGCATAGGGAACCACCGTCAATTATGTGGTTTGGTTAACGGGAAAGACGGTCACACTCTACCTGATATTCTAGGTGAATTCACGCACTCAAAGATATTCGCGTTAATTAGACATCCCTTTTGGTAATATGCTACCGCCATGCTTAAAGGCCCCCGGCGGTGAGTGCCGTCAGGGTTGTTAAGGCTTCGATGCACGACCAGAGCATGGCGTCACGCCCATACAAACATCTTCCCTCAAGTTTATGACCGCAATCTCACATGTCCGCTTTCCTACTCAAGTCGACAAGGACAGGATCATGCGATACAGATTCTCTGGATGTCTCGAATAAGCATTGTCCTGTGACCTCCTCGCGACGCTATCTTCTCATCTCCCCGTGTCGGGACGAGGCCCGGTATCTGCGCCGCACGCTGGACAGCGTCGCCGCACAGTCCGTGCCGCCTGCGCTTTGGGTCGTCATCGACGATGGATCGACCGACGACACGCCGGCCATTCTTGAGGAATACGCCCGTCGCCTGCCTTTTCTGCGCGTCGTGCGGCGCAAAGATCGTGGCGAGCGCAAGGTTGGCCCGGGCGTTATCGAGGCCTTCTACGCCGGATTGGAAACCGTGCGCCTCGAGGATTTCGGCTATCTTTGTAAGCTGGACATGGATCTGGATCTGCCAGTCCGCTACTTTGAATTGTTGATGCAACGGATGGAGAGCGACCCGCGCATTGGAACCACCTCCGGCAAGCCATGGTTTGTCCACCCGAAGACCGGCGCCCTAGTGCCCGAGATCTGTGGGGACGAGATGTCGGTGGGCATGACCAAGTTCTATCGGGTCGCCTGTTTTGAGGAAATTGGCGGGTTTGTGCGCGAGGTCATGTGGGACGGCATCGATTGCCATCGCGCTCGCATGCTCGGCTGGATCGCCGAGAGCGTCGACCTTGAGCCCATCCGGTTTGTTCACCTGCGTCCGCAAGGCGCGAGCCAGAAAGACATCTGGACCGGAAGGCTGCGCGCCGGATTCGGCCAATATTTCATGGGCACCGCGCCACTTTACTACCTAGTCGTGGCCATCTATCACCTGGCTGCCCATCCGGTGCTCATTGGCAGCGTGGCCATGCTGTGGGGTTACTTCAGAAGCTGGATCAGAGGTCTTCCACGCTACAATGACCTCGAATTCAGGCGTTTCCTCCGCTCCTACCAGCACGCCTGCTTGCGCTTGGGCAAGCGCACCGCAACGGCCAAAGTCGATGCGGAGCGGGTTGTCATTTGGCGTCGACGACATCAAGATTAGGTTTTGGCCTCGACTCCTTTGGAGCGCGCCCGCTCATGATCCATGAAGAACATCCAACGTTATCGAGTACTCTTGGACCGCCAGTGAATGATCGTAGCACAGCGGCTCTTGCGTTGCGCGAACCGGCTCGCGCCGATCGGCCTGCTGTCAGATCAGGACACTTGCAGACTGGCTCGTAGTAAAATCCAGGTGGAGCGGTGATGTCGAACATTCCAGCGAATACAAGCTCGCGGCTCGATTTAGGCGGTCGCCTCCCCGCGCTCGATGGTGTGCGGGGTTTGGCGATCCTGATGGTGCTGCTACTCCACTTTGTGAGCGAGACACTGCCAACCAACGCGATCGAGCGTGTCACGGTCGGCATCACCAAATATGGCAGCTACGGTGTGGAGCTGTTCTTCATCCTGTCCGGTTTTCTCATCACAGGCATCCTTTATGACGCCTGTCAAAAGCCGCACTATTTCCGAAATTTCTACATGCGGCGCCTTCTGCGCATTTTTCCACTCTACTATGGCGTATTGGCACTCGTGTTCTTTGTGGCACCGCTAATTCCGGTCCTGAAGGGACCGACGCTGGATTACCTGATTGATCGGCAGGTCTGGGCTTGGCTTTATGCCGTCAATATCTACATCGGCCTGCAAGGAGATTGGTCATTCTCGTATCTCGAGCACTTCTGGTCGCTCGCCATCGAGGAGCATTTCTACCTGTTTTGGCCGTTAGTGGTCTTCCTGCTTGCGCGCCGGCCAAGCACGCTCATCTCTGTGACCTTGGCGGTCGCGTTTGGCGCCATGCTGGCCCGTCTGGCCGGATCACTTATGGGGCTGAGCTGGTGGACCACATATGTCCTGACCCCGTTCCGATTGGATGGCCTCGCGCTCGGCGCGTTTATTGCTGTGATGGCACGTCAGCCTGGGGGGCTGGAACGACTCGTGCGCGGCCTTCCCCGGGTCACAGCCGCAACCGGTGCACTGCTGGCGGTCAGCTTCGGCTGGACTCTCCTAATATCGCGCGAGGGGTTTGAGTTCGTGCTCCCGATCCGGGCCGCACTGATCGAAATATCACTCGCTTGCCTGTTGTTGTGGGCGCTGATAGCCCCCGAACGGTCGTTCACCTCGCGTTTCTTCTGCAGCCGTATCATGGCTTTTCTGGGCACCTACAGCTACGGCGTTTACGTCTACCATCACTTCATCTCGTACTACCTGACCACAAACCGAATCGAGCTTGCGCTTGCGAACTGGCTGGGTTCCCATGGAGCTGCCGTCGCGCTGCAGGCAGTGCTGGGAGCTTCCGTCTCGCTCACTATCGCTTACGTCAGCTATGAGTTCTTTGAGAAACGCTTTCTTTCGCTGAAGCACTTTTTCAAGTCGGAGAAGGCACCTGCACCGCAGCCTTTGGTGACAGGCGGCGTATTGCCAACGTCCACCGCCACTTGAGCAGCTGCTATTGCTTGGATATAAGAACGCGGCGGTAGAAAGCCTCCAGCGCTTGAGCAGCCCGGCTCCACGAATATCGTTCGACTGCGAGCTGCCTTGCTGATTGGCCGATTTCCCTCGCCAAGCCGGGGTTTCCCAGCAGGCGAACGACCGCGTCCGCGAAGGTTTGCTGATCGTCCTCGATCAGGATGTCGCGCCCCGGCGTGGCATCAATGCCCTCGGCGCCCAATGATGTCGAAACAATCGCCTTTCCCATTGCCATGGCCTCGACAATCTTAAGGCGGGTGCCACCGCCAAAGCGCAGCGGCACAACCACAGCTGCCGCCGCGGCAAGATGTGGCCGCAGGTCCGGCACGAACCCGGTCAGCTCGATGCCTGGGCCCGCCAGCGCTAGAAGAGACGGCGGCGCTTGTCCGCCAATGATCTTGCAGCGCGCCTGCGGACGGGCCTGCGTGATCCGGGGCCAGATGTCATGAATGAAATGCAGCACGCTGTCGACATTCGGGGCATAGGAAAGTAGGCCGAAAAACACCACGGTACGGCCATCCGGTGCCGGATCTGTGGGGCGCGGCTGGTAATGGTCCACGTCCGCCGCATTAGGAATAACGGCAGTGAGGACCTGGCGGAGTTCGCCCTGGAGTCGCCGCTCGTCGGCCGCGCTGCAGAGGTAGACTCCGTCGGCATCACGATAGGCCGATAGCTCCTCGTGCCGCAACTTGCGCCAGTTCACGGCATAGTAGAGACGGCGGCCCGGGCTCCCACCCGTGCAGGCATATTGCCGCGCTAGATCGTAATCGATGTTGTGCGAGTCAATAACAAGAGGCGGCAGTCTCTCGCCGGGCGGAGCTTGGCGCAGATTGCAGTAGCCAAGGAATGTGAACTCGAGGTTCACAATGTCGAAGCGTTCGGCGCGTAAAACACCATCCAAGGATTGCTGAAAGGCTGGCACCATGACCCGCAGCCGCTCAAAAGTCCTGATCGAGGCAAGAGACTGAAGCTGCAGCCGCCGCCGCATTACACCTTCGCGGCCCCGTGGATTGCGAACCAGCACCACCTTCCGGAAGTAGGCCTGCATCGCCCCACGGCACTCGTCCAGGTCGAACTCCTCGTCGACCAAGGTCACCGCCGTGAGGTCATGGCGGCGTGCCAATTGGGTCATCAGCCCATGCATCCGCGCCTGAGCGCCGATACGCGGCGGGCTTGGTGGCATCTGGGACACGTAAAGGATATTGAGACGCTTGGAGCTCATACCGTCCGTTTTAGCCGCCTTGTTGGACCACAACCCTGCCCTACCCGAATCAACCCTGCGCCGCCACGGAGCATTGCTTTTTAGGCTTAACGTACAAGGCAGCACCAATTTTGAATTTCAGGTTAGTATAAGTTTAGATGAAGTGGGTGTCGTTGGGGCCGACAATAAACGCGGCCAGCTGTCCCAATTCAACGTGGGCATTGGACCTAGTCGATGTGTGGCATCGCCGGGATCATCGGACGGCTGGACGAGCGCAACCGCGCTGCGCTGGCGCGAATGAACGACGCCATGCTTCACCGCGGCCCAGACGCGAGCGGAACGTGGGAGTCCGAAGCGGACAGCCGCGGGTGGGGTGCGCTCCTGGCCCATCGCCGGCTCTCCATCCTCGACCTCTCGCCGGCCGGTGCCCAGCCCATGGTCGATCCGGTGACTGGGCACGTCGTGGTTTTCAACGGCGAGATCTACAATTTTTCCGACCTGCGGCAGCGCTTGCTGTCCGAGGGTCAGACGTTCCAATCCTCCGGCGACACGGCCGTCATGCTGCGCGCGCTTGGCTTGCACGGGCCGGCCGCCGTGAGCTGGCTGCGCGGCATGTTTGCTTTCGCCTGCTGGGACCCCACGCAGCGCCGACTGTTGCTGGCAAGGGATCCGCTGGGCATCAAGCCCTTGTACGTGGCGCGCTCGCCCAACCCGGACGCAGGCTGGTCGGTCGCCTTCGCGTCGGAGCTGCGCGCGCTGCTGGCCTCGGGGCTCATCGGCGCGCCTCGTCTCGACCCGGAGGCGGTGGCGAGCAGCGTATGGAACGGCTTCGTGGTCGGCCCGGGCTGCGCGGTCAAGGGGATTGATCTGCTCTGGCCGGGAGAGCTCTTGGAGCTTGACGGCAATGGCAAGGAGGTCCGCCGGGAGGACTTCTGGCACATTCCCGAGCATGCCCCGGCGCCGACCATGGGGGAGGACGGCCTTGCCGCGATCCTTGAGGAAGGACTCAGGCTCCATCTGGCGAGCGACGTCCCATTGGCGGTGTTTCTCTCCGGCGGCATTGACTCATCGGTCATGGCAAACCTGGCTCAACGTGCCGCCAAGAGCCCGATCCACACCTTCACCCTCGCCTTCGAGGAGCAGGAGCTTAACGAGGGTCCGATCGCGCGCCGGATTGCCGCCGCCATTGGCACGCAGCATCATGAGGTGGTGCTGACCGAAGGCCGTTTCGTTGAGAACCTCGAGCCCGCGCTCGACAGCCTGGACCAGCCGACCTTTGATGGGCTCAACGCCTATTACATGTCGCACGCCATAAGGGCTGCTGGATTCACGGTGGCGCTGTCAGGCACCGGCGGCGACGAGCTATTCGGAGGCTACCCCTCTTATCGCGACCTGCCCCTGCTGCACCGCTGCTCCAAGCGCGCCGACTTTCTGCCGCGCAGCCTGCAAGTGGCAACCGCTAGACTTGCGACTTGGCCGCTGCGCCGCCCGGGCGCGGCCGTTCCGCCGCAGACTCGCTGGGCCAAGCTCCCCGACATGGTCCGGCACGGCGACGACCTACTGGCGCTCTATCAGCTCGCTTACGCGCTTTTCCTTCCCGGATTTCAGCGTGAACTCTTGGCAGCGGACTTTGCCGCCCCGCTCGCTGATGGGCTGCCACCCGCGATGCGTCAACGGCTGACCGCAGAGGCGCGCGGCCGCACGCCTCTTTCTGCCATCAGCGTCATGGAGCAGCGGCTGTTCCTGGGCGAGCGGCTTCTGCGCGACAACGACGTCGCCAGCATGGCCGCATCGCTGGAGCAGCGCGTGCCGCTGGTGGATCAGGTGCTGTTCGAAAGCGTTGATCGCCTGCCCGATCAGGCGCGCTATCGGCCGCTCGGCCGCAAGGCCATGCTGCGACGGGTCGGCCTGCGCGGTCTCGATCCGGCGTTGTTCGAGCGGCCCAAGAGCGGATTCGTGTTGCCGTTCGATCGCTGGATCAGGCGTGGCCTGAGGAGCGCCATGGATCAGACCCTGCGCGATCCCCAGGCCATCGCTCCGGTCGGCCTCGATCCCGCTGCGGTCGAGCGACTCTGGCGCGCGTTCCTCGATGGGGCGCCCGGCATGTATTGGTCACGGGTCTGGTCGGTCTATGTGTTGATCCGATGGTGCCACCACAACCGCGTCTTCCGCTAACGCGATCGGCGAGGCTGGGCTGGGCATTCGGGCTGGGCATTCGGCTTGACCGGGGCGCTCGCGGTGGCTCGCCGCCTCTCTGGTGTTGGGGCTTGACAAGGCGGCGCTCAAAGACATGGTCGACCGGCTGCGCGGCACCCCAGCCTGGCTTGGACGCGCCGCGCCCGGACCCCGCGAGCCGGCATTGAGCTGCCTATCGGCATCACAGGGGGCCACCGGCCCGGTCCGTCCTGAAGCAGTTGTCGCCAAAGCCAGCGATCCCACAGCGCGGCCGCTTGCGATGGTGCCCCCTGCCTCGGCACGATACCGCGATATGCGCTCGGGCCAGTTGGTCCCCTTTGCTTGGTAGACTGGCTCCAACTACGAGCCCGAATTCCCACTCAGCCAGGCAACTTCAAAAGCGCCCTGAGGTATGAACGTGGATGACGCAGAGCAGCGTAGGTTTCCATGGCTATTTCCGCGAGAACGGGAGCGGGATCATCCGTTGTCCACACCGGGTCGGTGACCGAGTCACCGTAGTCCTCAATCCGACGACGCCAATGATCTTCATCTTCCGCTGACATTTTGCGTGCCAGCCTCTGCACACGCAGCAGAAGGTTGGTGGGCAGATGATGAACATAGGCGCAACGAGACATTGAGGCGCTCTTCGATTTTGCGATTTCCACTTTCAAAGTATCGCAGTCGCCGGTTGCAGCAAGATAAGTGATCCACGGCAGATGGAGCCCACGTTCATTCTCGAAGGCCATGTGGTTGTAATAACGGGGGTTAATATCGATAAGCAGCTTGCGACTGCCCACCTCTATGAATTCTGCGTCAAAAACGCCATAAAATCCCGTGTTCCGGAACAGACGACGCAGGCCGTCGTCGATAAACGGATCAATCTCGGCGTGCTCGAAGATGATTCCAGGTCCACTGCCGCGCGGTCGCTGGAGAATTTTCACGCAGGCCAGGGAGGCGCTGAGGTCGCCAGTCTCATCTACAAATCCGTCGACCGTATAGATTCGTTCCGAGCTCGACACGCAAGCCTGAAGCATCAGCAAGTGGATGTCCGGCACGTGCTTTAGGACCTCGGGCGCATAGGTCGTACGGTTGAGCTGGCTGTACCAAGCGGAGCGCAGCTCCGAAGGGTTGTTGACGCGCACGCCTTTGCCGACGCCCAGCCGGAATACCTGGGCCCGCGGCTTGATAAACAGCGGAAAACCTAGCGCGCGGCAGCAACGCTCGGCATCAGCCGCATTCCGCGGCACGACAGTCTCGGGAACGTCCAGTCCTGCTGCCTTGGCGTCTTCGACCAATCGCGGTTTATCGAGAAGACGGACTAGTGATTGTATGGGCGGCGAGTAGAGTCGGTAATAACGAGAGAGTTCACTCCTGTGAGAAGCCCCAAGCCAAGCAACCTCATCGCTGGTCGGATAAAGAAAATGGCCCGGTTGTTCCTCGCCGAACCGCAGCAGCCACTCCAAGAATGCCGTCGCATCCTTCGACCGCGGACATGACACCGTGCGCGAAACGTGCCGTGACCAGCGTGCTGGCGCCAACCATGAATCGCTTCCAATTGTGACCGCAACACCATGGGCATGCAGATCGCGCAACGCAGCAAGCGTTCCGTACCAGGTAGCATCCACGAGAAGCGCTCTGGGTACAACGCTCATTCGCAGACCCTGACGACGATTTGCATCGGCTATGTATCTTCGATCGGTAGTGTACGATAGAACAGGTGAAAAGTAGCGTAGGTGCGGCGATACATACTTCCAAGACGCTCTGTTAGCAACGAAGGGCGCACGTAAGCTTACGGCGCCGCAATAGACGCTTCAGCTTCTTAACCATTTCCTCTCCAAAAACCTTCCGCGCCACATTGCGCCCTAACCCCCGGGCACGAATGGCGTGAGTCCTCGCGCTATCGCCGAGCCGCAGCTCGACAAGCGTAACGCCAGGTCTTTCAATACATTCGCGCAGCATCGACTCGGGATTCCCCGCGACCAGTCGGTAGGCCGCTCCGACGGCCATGGCGAACGCTTCAAAGTCGGGATTCTGCAGCCCAATACTGTTCGTGCTTCCGTGTGCTGCTAGCTGTTCCATCCTGATGCGCCCCAAGTACCCATCATTAAATACGACGACGGTAAGCGAAATGTTCTCGCGCACTGCAGTAAGGAGTTCGAGCCCTGATAGGGCGAATCCGCCGTCGCCAACCACTGCCACAACCGATCGCTCCGGTGCTGCGAGCTTAGCCCCAATGGCTGCCGGCACGCCGTAGCCCATGGACTGATAGTCGCTTGGAAACAGCAAACCGCGTGGGGCGAGAACATCGAAGTGTCGCCTCAAGAGCTGCTGATGCAGGCCGGAGTCGGCGCAAACAATGGAATCGCGCGGCAGCGCACGTCGCAACGCTCCAAAGAACTGCGCAACCCCTCCGAACTCGGTGCCTTGGACGGTAGGCTCTGCCAAATCTCTGGCCGGTCGCCGGAGCCGCCTGGTCCAACTCGAGATTTCCTCCTTTGTCCAGGCACACGAGGGGTGTTCGGCGAGCTTGGCGACCTCGGGTACGACGCGCTCAAGGAATCCCTGGACGCTCTCGACAAATGCCAATCTGGCAGGACACGTAACATGCAGAACATCCCCGCTTGCGTCGACGCGCACGATGCGGTCGGAGGGCAGCTTCAGTTGAAAGCCCATCGTTCCCGAGAATCCAAGCTTGCAGCCAAGCACGAGCACCAGATCCGACAAAGCGAGAAGCTCATTGATCGTATCGACGTTGCCGCGCTCACCGTCGAAGCACAGTGCAAGAGCGTGGTCTTCCGGCAGAACACCGCGCCCAGATGCGGTGCTGAACACGGGGGCCCCCAGCGTTTCTGCTACCTCACGAACAAGCGTCGCGGCGTCAATTGCTCCCTGACCGACCAGGATGACCGGATACTTGGCGTTTGCTAGCGCAGGAGCGACCTCTGCGATGTCGGAGGACTCCACTTTGCGCGGAGCCGCAGCGCCACGTGGTGCTTGCGGGATAGCGGCGCTTTCGAGCGCGTATCGTGTCCATTCCACGAGTACCGGACCAGGCTCGCCTTCGCGTGCGAGGCGTACAGCTTTTTCGAGTACGCGGTCGATATCTCCAGGCGCGTCGATGCGGAAGGTACCTTTGGTGAGGGGTGCTGCGACAGCTTGCTGATCGATGGCCTGAAGATGGAGTCGGTGATCCGATCCTGGTGGCCGACCAACGAGGTGCAGGACCGCGACCGAGTCTTGGAGCGCTTCGGCAATCGGCGTCAGCGCCCAAGTGAAGCCTGGACCCGGAATGGTGATGAGCGCTGCCAGACGGCCCGAGGCGCGGTAGTAACCGTTGGTCATGAAGCCGGCAGCAAGCTCGTTGGTCGTGAGCACGAAGCGGATGCCGCTCTCCCGCAAGGATTCGTACAGGGCTAGATCCTGGCTGCCGGGCAAGCCAAAGGCGTGAGTCACACCACGCGAGAGGAGAGCAGAGCAGAGATGAGCGGCTCCGTTCTTCACCTATGGCTCCGTGCGGAGGACGCGCTGGGTCCCACCCGGAGTCTCGTGATCAACCCCCTTGCTCCTGAAATCAACCGATAGGAGAGGCGCTGCGGCGCATGCAGAGCCAGAGTCAACTTTAACTCGCCGCCAAGTTGACTCTTGAAGTGCGTGACGGGGTTAAGAGCAGCGTCCGTAAGATCGACAGCCGTGTGGCCGAGCGCCGACAACGCTTCGAATGACTTCCATCGTAGGAAAGCCGAAACGCCACTGGACTGAAACTTCTGGTCAGTTGCTGCAGCTGCGACATGGCACACGGGATTGGCCCCAAGCAAGACTAACTGGCTGGCGATCGCTTGCCCGGCCGAGCTACGCGCCTCGTACAGCTGGCATAGAGAATCCGCGTGCAGCTCCTGAAAGAACCGCCGGAACACTGCTTCGGACAGATAACGCCCATGTTCTCTCCGATCCATAATCGAGGTGTGGAGCCGAAAAAAGGCATCGAAATCGCCGTTCCGGTGAAACGTTATGCCCTCGCGCTCGCAGCGTCTTACGAGCCGGCGCAAGTTCTGCTCCGTCCGCGTCCAGAGAGAACCGAGATCGCGAATATCGACGACGTATGAGTAACGCGGCTGTACATGCCATCCCGCGGCAGTGAACGTCCGCACGTCGGTCATCGAGCTAGGACTCGCAAGAGTGAGAAGCGCGTAGTTTCTTTTGATAAGAGCAGGCTCCAGCACCTCGAGAATTTTAATGTGGCGCGCGGTTCGCTCGGAAGGATAGCGTGTGTCATAGCCACGCAAGAGGACGCCATTGTAGTAAAGGAGCGGACGGGGCGCGACGTAAGAGCCGAAACGCGAGTCCTTTTCGTAAAGGGCCACTCCGCCTACAACCTCCTCGCCCGCATGCACGCCGAGCAATACAAATCGACCGCCATCGGCGCGACTCAATGCTGCCAAATAATGCGGCGTCGCATAGATCGATCCTTCGGGCGAGGCGGCCACGAACTTGAGCCATTCGCTGTAGCGGCTTTCGGGCAATACTTCACATCGATAGTCAGTCCTCATCGCAAGTCTACCCAACGAAAAGTCCTGGCAGCGTCCCTGCAGCTAGAACCCAATGTGGCCCAACACGTATCCGACAAATCATGCACGTTTGCCGGCCTGTTGGCGAGCCCTAACCAGCCCTGGAGCTCGAGCTGGTAAACGAAATTAAAGGCATTAACAGCTCGTCTAAGCGCCGCGAGCCGGCAAATGGTCCCGCAATACACGACCAGCAACCTTAACTGGTTCAGTGAGCCGAAACACGCCGACAACTAGCGAAAAATAAAGGAGGGCACAGAGCCCGACCGACAATAGTATGCGAGGCGGAGTGCGAAAGTCAGAAAGAAAGGTCCATTGCAGCAACCAGCCTACCACAGCGGTTAGTATTGCGCCGACCAATTGCCTCCTAACGGTTTGGAATGCCGAAGCTGCGTCTATCCCAACCGGCCGGCCGGCATAACTGATGGCCGGGAACGCGAGGAGAGAACCCGCCAGAGCCACGGCGATCGCCATCCCTATGAGGCCAAATTGTAAGCCCACAACAACCGCAACCACCTGCACAAGGACTGTGATGAGGCCCCAATTCCTCCAGCGGTCCGGCCTGCCGATGGCAAGATGAAGCCAGCCGTGTGAACTGTGGATCACATGAAAGATACCGCGCAACGCGAAGATGCTCAGGAGTAGTCCGCTCGTCCGCCATGTCTCGCCCAAGAGCGTGACGACGATGTCTTGCGCCGTTACGGATAGGATGGCAGCGGCTGGCATGACAAAGAATGCAAGCATAGATAGGGCCGCATGGTACTTCTGCTTGAGGCCTTCCATATTGGCTTGGAGATTACCGAGCGCGGCGCTACCTACGTTGTGAACCTGTGCGAGCCCGCTCACGATGGAATTTTCGTAGAGAACAACCGCGTTTTGATAAAGACCGACTTCGTAGGGCCGATACATCAACCCCAGGGCGATACGATCTACTGATCTCGCGATCGCAAGGGTGACAGAGTAGCCGACCACCTGCATGCCAAAGCGCACCATCGACAGGACCTCGCGGTCGAAGACCAGCCCGACCGGCCTCCACGGGCAAGCCAACCAAGCACCGGCGACGACGCACAGAGTGCTCACAATCGCACGGAGCATGAGCGCCCAATAGCCGAAGCCGAACATGGCGAGCAGGATCGCGACTGCGATGCCAGCCACGGTGCCGAGGACTTGAATTCTCGCGATTGCGCTGAACTGCATTGATCGCCGAAGCAGCGCCAAGTGCTGGCCCGACATTCCCATTAGCACGAACGGAATAGCGGAGAGCAGTGCGAGCGATTCGAGTCTGGGTTCGCGGTAGATCGACGCAATGACTGGCCCACTGATCGCGACGACCAACGCAATGCCGGCCCCGATTGCGCTGCTCACCCAAAATAGGCTGCTGACTTGCTCTTCGGTAATCTTCTTCTTTAGGATCGTTGCATCACCAAGACCGAAATCGATCAAGCAAGGAACGAAGCTCGTCAAAACCGTGACAATGGCCACCAACCCAAAATCTTCCGGCGTGAGAAGGCGAGCTAATACTACAGCCGCAAAGATTTGCAAAACGCCACTGCCATATGTGCTGACGACGGATATCATGCCGCCGCGCAAGGCCTGTCGACCCAGCTCGACCGAGTCGGATAGCTCCTGGAAGTAAATGTTCTTTGGCATTCTGCAACTCCGGCCTTGATCGCAGGGCGAGGAAGGACGCTGACAATAGAATCGCTATTGATACTAAACGCTGAAGGCCCGCTTCCGCCGTCTCGTCGTGCGCGCGGCGATCCGCGGAGTATATTATCGACACAAAAGCCGAGGAATCAGAGGTGCAGGAGATTGGGTGCATTGCGCCCCATTAAGCACTCGTTATCGTGGCGGCAACCTGTTGAAGGTGAGCTGATGTCGCCGGGGACGCGCGTGTTCACGAATCGCTTGGTTCCAGCGAAGGGGATCGATGCGCCGTTTCGAAATCGTTCCCCGATAGAACGTCAAACGGAGGGCGTCGGCGCCTCTACGGCTCGCTCATTCGGTTCCCACTCCCCCGGAGAGACTGAGGGCGAAGGCTCGGCTTGCAGGTTGAAGTAGCGGTCGATCCGCTCCACGATCCGCTCCGCGGCCTGACCGTCACCGTACGGATTTTTGGCAGTCGCCATCGCACGGTAGGCAACCTCGTCCGTCAGCAGCCGTGTGGCGTGCGCGACGATCGCAGGCGCGTTCGGACCGGTTAAGAGGGCGGTGCCGGCGGCCACGCCCTCAGGACGTTCGGTGGTGTCGCGCATCACCAGAACCGGCTTGCCGAGCGATGGCGCCTCCTCTTGAACTCCGCCGGAGTCGGTCAGCACCAGCCGACACCGCGCCATGAGCGCCACGAAGTTCCGGTATCCTTGCGGTGGGATGAGCGTGACGTTGGGCAGATCGCCGAGCAGTCGGTTGACGTGCAACAGAACATTCGGATTGAGGTGAACCGGATAGACGAAGCGATAGTCCGGGAAGCTCTCGGCCAGGGTGACGATGGCGAGGCAGATCTGCTCGATGCCGTCGCCGAAGTTCTCGCGGCGATGCCCAGTGATGAGGACCATGGGCGCGCGCGCCCAGTCGGCACCCAGTAGCTGGCTCAGCTCCTGATCAATGCGCGCACGCAGCGTCGCGTCGCTCGTTTGCTTGGCGACCTCGATGCGCAAGGCATCGATCACGGTGTTTCCCGTGACCGAGATAATCTCCTCCGGTACGGACTCGCGCAGGAGCGCATCCCGAGCGGCCCTCGTTGGCGCGAAGTGAAGAGACATCAACGGCGCCGCGAGTTTTCGATTTACTTCCTCAGGAAATGGCGACCAGATGTTGCCCGTGCGCAGCCCGGCTTCGACATGCCCAATGGGGATGCGGCGATAGAAGCAGGCGAGCGACGCCACGAGCACTGTCGTGGTGTCGCCTTGCACCAGCGCCATATCGGCCTGGGCCGATCCGAGAAAGCTGTCGATCCCGTCCATCAGCTTGGCGGTCAGTCCCGCCAGAGTCTGATTGGGACGCATCACGTCGAGGTCCGCGTCCACGCCAAAACCGAAACTGTCGGCGACCTGGCGGAACATTTCCTTGTGCTGGCCAGTGGCCACCACGGTGCAGCGGAAGTCGCTACGATTGCGCAGCGCAGCCACCACTGGCGCAAGCTTGACCGCCTCGGGGCGAGTCCCCATGAAGACCACGATGTTGCGCGCAGTCACCATCCGTCCTACTTGTGGCCCTGAGTGGCCGGCGTCGGGTCCAGGCGGCGCGCGATGATCTCGCGGCCGGCGAGCCAGAGGAACTCGCTGTTGGTGGTGAGATAGCGCTTCATGAGCTTGCGTGGCTCCATCAGGAGCCGCCAGAACCACTCCAGCCCGGCCGACTGCACCCAACGAGGGGCTCGCCTGATAGAGCCGGCGAGCACATCGAAGCTGCCGCCCACGCCCATGATCACCGGTACATCGAGGCGCTGGCGATGGCGCTCGCACCATATCTCCTTGAAGGGACTGGGCATGCCAACGAACAGCATGTGGGCGCCGCTCGCCCGGATTTCCTCGACGATACGCTGGTGATCATCCGGACCGAAGTAGCCGTCGCGGAAGCCCGCGATCTCAAGGCCAGGATATTGAGCCCGGCAACGCTTGATCAGCGCGGTGATGACTTCGCGCTTAGCACCGAGAAAATAGACGCGCAGGCGGTGCTCCCCGGCTGCCGCCAGCAGGCGCGCCATGAGGTCAATCCCCGCCACCCGCTCTGGTATCGGCTGGCCCAAAGCCCGCAGCGCCCAGACCACCGACATGCCATCGGCAACGGTGAGGTGACCCGCCCGGCAGGCCTGCGCCAGCTCCGGGTCACTGCGCATCATGCACAGATGGGAGGCGTTGGCGGTGATGACCATGTGCGAGGTGCGCGGGGCGCGGCACATTTCGAGGCATCGGGCCACGGCGTGGTCGATGGTCACGGCGTCGAAAGCGAGGCCCAATAACTCGGGCTTGGCAGGGCGCTCCATCGGGGGCTCGTTAGCCACGCCTGCCGTTACCAAAAGGCGTGGCCGATGAGCCAAAGCAAGCCAGCGGTCCATAGCACTGAGGATGAAGCCGCAACGGCGATAACCATGATCGGCCACAGCAACTTTTGGATAATGCTCAGCGCGCGACCGGCCGGAGGCGAATAGCTCAGCGAGTCTCGCGCCGATACCACGTTTGCGTCGACTGTCACCGTTTGGGACAGGCTCTTCACTTGTTGCGGCTTTGAACTCATGTCTGCACCTCAATGGTTTGAGGTGCAGCACGATCCGTGCCAACGGGTCGACGTTTGTCTGGTTATGATCTCCTGGCACGATGATTGTCATCCCTGTTTGCGAGAACCATCAACGCCGAAGAACTCGACGCGTGGCCTAGTAAGCATTCCGTCCGCCCACGATTTCGAGGACCGTGTTCACGATGATCTTAAGATCCAGCAGCAGGCTCCAGTTGTCCACGTACCAAATGTCATAATCGACCCGCTCCTTCATACATTCCAGCGTCGACGTCTCGCCGCGACAGCCGTTAACCTGAGCCCAGCCAGTGATGCCCGGCTTCATATGATGGCGGAACGCGTAGCAGCTGATCAGCTCTTCATAGTAATGATCGTGGGCTGCGGCATGCGGGCGCGGTCCTACAATCGACATCTCACCCCTGAGCACGTTAAAGAGCTGTGGCAACTCATCGATGCTTGTCTTTCGAAGCCAGGCACCGATGTTCGTCACTCGATTGTCGCCTCGAACCGCCTGTTTGATTGTCGTGCCATCCTCAAGAACGGTCATGGTACGAAACTTAAAGATCTTGAATTTTTTGCTGTTGAACCCATGCCTCGTTTGCATAAAGAGCGCTGGACCGGGCGAGTCCAGCTTGATCGCAAGGGCGATAATGAGAAACATCGGGGTCAGGACCACGATGCCGCTTCCAGCAATCAGCAAATCCAGGATTCGCTTCGATATGAGTTCGGCTATGCTCAGTGGCGCCCGTTGGAACTCAATCCCGACCGTAGAACCGAACCGACGCGACGTCCGTTCAAACAACGTTGCGATGTTTTCATCGGGCAGGAGCGTAAGTGCCAGCGGCAGGTCACAGAGGCGCTGGATCACATCCCGGATCGCTGTCCAGCGCTGCAAGTCGGCGGCAATGAAAATCTCCTTGATCTCCGAGCCTCGCGCAAACGCAATGGCCCTTTCAATCAGATCCTGCGATGACACATCGGGAGCGAGGTAAAACACGTTTTCGATCTTGAAGCCGTGCCGCTCGAGCTCGCGGGCATGACTTTGGGCAAG
>Ga0209488_10002164_pt1 | contig 16370 bp, 19 predicted proteins | sample Rivendell_Oct201_8_FD_188349 | JGI IMG/M metagenome (GOLD analysis project Ga0209488, IMG submission 188349) | Vadose zone soil microbial communities from the Eel River Critical Zone Observatory, Northern California, USA -... | ecosystem: Environmental > Terrestrial > Soil > Vadose zone >... | reverse complement strand
AAGGATTGTCCGAGTAATTCTGCGCGTCCACAGGCTCACCCACTTTACCTCTTGCACTCCGAGTCGCCTGTATGCAGCGAACGGTACAGCGGCCGGCCACAGGTGAGCGACCGTCAGTTCCATTCTTCGCTGGCAAGGTCGGAATCCAAAGAAGTACGCCATGCAACCAATATCCGTGTTGAGTTGAGGAACAGAGCTTCCTCGGGACATGGACATCGCAAGAGGACAGAGGAATTAGGCTAGCTACAAAAATGATTACATAATATCACACAATAGGGTATCTGACATCACGTGGTTAAATAACTGCTACCCCTGAACCCGAGTATGATTCTAAGTCACATTTCAATAGTAGCAACGCAACTTGTTGGTACCATTCAGAGTCTTGTGATCAACATGGCGATCAATGCATATAGCACCAAAAGGGGAGGCGCGACGAAACAATACGACCAGAAAATCGTGCGGCTTATCAGTCGTTCGAGCCCTTCGCTCGTAGCTTTTGTGATCTGTGGGGGGAAAGAGGGGCATGCTAAATGGCGGCAGACCCAAGCAAAGGAGGAACACACCTGTGCCAACGTCACTGCAGGGGGCGACGCAATCAGAAGCATTTGGCTGAGTATGAACACCGGGCTGAAGTGGAAACTCGTAAGTCTTGAAACAATGGTATCGATGGTGAAGACCTACTCCTTAAACACACTTGGGGAACCTCGGAGTGCGCCGAGCACCACAAGTGGAAGGAACAATATGGGCACGACAAACATACGCGCAAGTATCGTTACAAATATGGTCCTCCCCTCACCTTGCTTCTCATGCCACGGTGGGTAGGACTCTCGGTGAATCAACCCTTCCCAGTTATCCCGGTCGAAGCGGAAAGTCTTCCGCAATAGACTTGTGAGTGTTACTCGTTGCCGTCCGAGTGGTTCGGCCCCGTCTGGGTTCGGAGGCCTGTGGAAGTATGCACCGAGAACAGCGAGGGTGAGGGGAATCGAGCAATCGCCTGCCTGAGCGATGGTAGCACGAACTGGTCGAAGGTACCCATTTATAAAGTGTTGTAGGGGTTGACAGAGTACAACCACAAGGGACAAAACGGACGCCCAGAGCGGAGGGGTCATAAAGCCACTGATACTTCCCAAGGTCGTGGCTCCTGCACGTAGCACGCGGCGCGCGAATGAGGTCTGGGGAGAATACGTAGGTAACAGAACATCTTCGCATTCTGAACCTTCGTCAGAGTTGAAGATGGGAATAGTCTCATGATCAGAGACGAGGGGTACCGCTGATATGCGGGTGTGTAGGGGAAGAGCCACAAAATAAGGCATTGAATCTCCGCGATTTGCGTTTCGCAAAGTAAAGCCAAGACCAGGGGTGCCTGTACCGTCATCCGAGTCGCACTCAGTGAGTGGATCGGTTTCGTTTTCAAATCTTGTAAAGTCTTCAATCTCGGCCGGGGAGACCGCTTTGGAGAGTAAGTGAACTCCATAACTCCAGCGGATCTATAAGTTGCGTTGTGAGCCTCGGCACAACCTTCGATAAGATGGGCTCACAAACTGCCCCACAGTGCCACAGAGCAATAGATACGTAAGTGCGCGTCCGACGATGGCATCGGGGGTATCATCTTGACCCCATTCAAGCCCTGGAGCTGAAACAGCAAGCGATTGGAGAAGGGCGACGGGGAGGGAATTCGAATTCATGATCATGGCGGCGGCCATTGCGAAGTTTCTTGAAAGAGTGTTGAGCTCTAACGTGAGCGCCCAATGTGGTGGGGTGACGGGAATGAAGCATACCTGTGTGGGCGGCTGAGTCGGAAATAAGAACCAAGAAGCGATGCCACAACCAGGGATACGCCACTGAGGAGGAGGAAAGATAAAGGGATGATCCAGAGCTTGAAAAATTTGTCTGCGAAAGATAATAAGCGGAAAAGCCAGTCTAAGGAATGTAAACATACCCGATGAAAGGGTAAAGGCGACCTTTGAAAAAAGCAGACACGGCGTGAAGAAGTTCACGTTTAGGACGTTCAGTTGCTAAAGCAGGGGTGAGGAATAAAGATGACTGGGACGACGAACAGGCATACTCTTTGCATCTTTTTGTCCAGAAATCCCAGTATCGCGAGAACATAACCGGCAATCGACGCGAGAATGACCTGGGTGATAGACTGTGGAGATTTCAGTGAAGCAATGAGTGGAAAGCGCTGCTGAGCTTTGCGCTTACACCCAAGATAGCCTGAAAGAGAGGCCATAGACTCGAAGGTGTTCCATCTGCGACTGTAGCTGAGGCAGGCATGGAAGTGATGCGGTTCAGGGAGATAACAGGGTGACGGCGCCCAAGTCAATCCAGACCGCCCACCACATCCGAGAATGTACAGAAAATGAAATAGCATTCTGTCAGTTGCAGACAATGTTGCCCTGAGTGCACGTGGTTCCGTCCCTTGTGGGCTGATATGGAGCGTTTCTCCAGCTCTCAAGTCACACAACCGTGCACGCATGCCACTGAAGAGCATAAACCCGAGAAGCAAAAAGAGGGACAGCATTGAGATCTGACTGACCAGACGGACGCAGGGCCCCAAAACCAAAGCGAGCGAAACTAGATAGGGGCTCAGTTGCTGCACAGCCCGGAATGGCAACAGGCAACAGCAAGAGTGGCCACGTGGTATCGCTCGCTGGGTGATTGTGCCTGTCTGTCAGTGCCTGTCGCCACCGCCTCAGCGCGCATCTGAGCAAACGCGATGCGATCAAGATGATCACTGTCATCAACGACAGCCTTCTTTCGTCCTCTAACGAAGTCTTGGCATTCTCAATTTGAACAAATTTCAAGTTCCCTACACTGTCACTTTACTGACAACTCGGCAACTATTCTGACATTGACATTGAAACCCCGGCTGTTGAAGTCCTCGACTCTCGCCTGTCACCACGGTTTTCTTGGCACAGATAGACTTTCCCTGGGCAACCCTTCGTACAGTGGCCCTGATGATGGCTCATAATCCAACTCATGCTGGCACGCTGGTACGTCTCCTCGTTCCTTGGAGCCAAGAACATACGAATGTACACAAAATAAACCAAGTTGTTGAACAAATGCAGGCCGTATAGTACCCCATCCATCGTCACTGCACCCTCCATATTACCCGTAGTCGGAAGTCAGTTCTGCCAGTTATAGTGAAGCATCATCGAAGGTCGCGTCGGAGTCATCGTCGTCTTCCCCTTCCCCTTCTCCCTCTTCCCCTCCCTCTCCATCATCGGTATCATCGGTATCGTCATTAACCTCGTCGTTTTCATCGTCTTCTTCCATCTCTTCATCCTCGCCTTCGCCTGGAAGCAAGTGAGGGTCTCGCCCGTCCCCCCAATTCTTTTGCATTGTTACCCATGCCGCTGTCCTGTAGGATATCTCGTCCGACGATTCTGACCTGCGCTGCTTCCGACTCTGTGGGGGCTCTGGCGGTCGGGCGGCGGGCAGTGACGGTGCCCCTCAGTATTCTGAGCGTAACGATTTCTGCTCCCAGTCGAGGACCGTCAGTTCCTCCCATTCAGGGTAGATCGCGGCGTCTTCTTGACTGGATGTGGTGCTCGCTCGCTCAGATGGACCGCCAGGGTCAGCGTTTAGCGATCTTTGGGAGCGTCAACCTGTAACGCTTGTCGTTCGGGAGCAAATAAAAAGCGTGTGACATCCTGCTGGGTAACCTGGAAAGACGGAGAAGAAACAGGAGATGAGAGTTTTACGGCTATAGAATGGGAGTGGAGTCCGTGCGATGCGGGACATCCCCCTGTTCGGTGCCTTATATCCCAGTCTATTGCACGGCTCGTGCTGGGCCACAATTGTGGATGTGGCACACTGTGTTCCCCCTGCGTGGGTCTGAGCAGCTTTCAACCCCCGACATGCGCTCCCCACATCTTAGGTACGGATGATGATTGTGCGTGTCTTCACCGCCACTGGCCGAATGCTAAATAACACCCAGAAAGCAACCTATCGTATCTTGTGCTGGGCATGAAGGATGCTAACGAATAATCTCAATAGTGAGGCCCACCTTGGTGAGTGTATCGTGTGGTGCAAGTCGCAGACTTCGTCTTGGTCGCGCATTTACCCTCGCCCCGCGCTGCTCTACTTGCCAGCGCAACCTCATGGGGAGGGATTGTCAGAGGAATGTCCACCTTACCTCTTGAGCTCCGAGTCGCCCGTATGCAGCGAACGGTACGGCGGCCAGCCTCAGGTGAGCGACCATCAGTTCCATTCTTCGCCGGCAAAGGTCGGTATCCAAAGTAATACACCATGTGGAGGAACAGAGCTTCCTAGGGATATGGATATCGCGAGAGAAACGTCGAAGAGAGAGAGGAAGGCGAAGCACGGATAACCAAGCCACTTTTGCTGGTGCTCGTCTCGGACAGCAAGTGGGACAATTGTGGCCATACAGGCCATTCCACCTTGCCGTGTTCCACTTTGGCCCACCTCGCTTGGGCCACTCCCAGCTTCGTGGTTTCTTATGCGCGCATTTGAACACGAAAGAATCACCGGAGACCCTGCACAGGTAATACAGTAAGTTCATTGGGATATCACCATCAACATTGCACCAAATAGCGTTACAAGCTATCGGTAGACGAGGTATGAGGGGGAGTCTAAGGTCCATTATCAGCTGCTGTACACTGCACTTAATAGTATCTAAACAAGTGGACCCTCCGACAGATGGTCTGCATGTTAAGAGACCTCCGTCATGATAGCAGCCACAGAACTGAAACGTAGCAATCAGGATTCGAGGATCACATCAACCAGAAACGGGTGGAAATGTTGATTAGAGGTGTGTGAAAGCTCGAGCATATATCGGAAACATTGAAATGTAAGCAACTGTACTGGTACCTAGAAACATAAACCCCCTGACGGCGCGTGAGATCGATGTAGAATGCAACAGAAAGGTGCGAAGAGCGATAAAACCGAGCAATGACCGAATTCAAAAAGGCTGGAAGGTTGAAAGGGAGAGTACGTGATCTCATTTATGCCTCTCCGTTTGTTTTCGGTCCACCGCCCCTTGTTAAACCGGCGGCAGACAAGCCACGGGCAGCGAAACCGCCCCCACGTCCTCGACCACGGAATCCACGATAACTGCCGTAATCGCGGGCATGGCGAGGGTCAGATCGCGCTACTTCAGGGGTACCGTCATTTAGTTTCTGAGGTAACACACGGTCAGGAAATCCCGGTCACCCAGGAAGAGAGAAATGTTGGACGGACCTCGACATGTTTTTCTAGCCCAGCTTTCATGGCTTCCTCGTCACCAAACTCGACGTAAGCGATCTTATGATCACGCCCAGCGATTGTATTCGGGAAGGTCACGCGCGTTATCTGCACAATTCACAAGCGCGCACGTCAGTCTTTCAGTGTAGGGGCAAGCGTCGGAGTTTGGACAAAGACACGCACACCACCCTTCGCCTCTCCAAAAAATTCGCGTAACTCTACCTCGCTTGCAGGATTTGGTAGGCGCACGAATAGGGTCCAAGGGTTACGAGACTGCTTGCGGGTCGTTGGCGTGCGAGCACCTGTGCTGTCGGTGTGCGGGCTCAGCGGGCCGGAATCAGAGCCCGGAGCGGGTGAGCCTGACGTGTCTAGATCGGGTTTGAGAGGTGCCGTCGCCATCTTCACGTCGTCGTCTTTCCTCTCACCGCCACTGCCTTCCACATCCGCATTCCGCGCTGCGTCTTTATCAACACGATCGTGATCACGATCCTTGCGATCTTTTCTTCTAGGCTTGTGTTTCTCCTTTTCGCGGTTCTCGGCAGAACCGGGGGTTGATGTCGTAGAGTCACTGCCATTCAACTTGGTGATAGGCGGCGTCTCCTTACCGGATGCGGGCGCAGAAGCGGAAGGCAAGGCCCGTGTAGGTGATGACGCATCAGGCTCCTGTGGCGTTGCCTTCTCCGCAGCTGGAGCCGGCGTTTGCGCCTTGATAGGAGTAATCGATGTCGCCGTTTGGGGCGGCAAGGGTGGCTTAGTGGATGTTGGTGTTGGCTGGGTAGTTGGTGTTGCAGAACGACGATATCCGTAATTAAACCCTACGCATGGCATATCAACGAAGGAAGAGGGCTAAGGATCTACCAACACACCTTGACTTTTGAGCTCGGCGCTAATACGACCTTCCTTGATGTCAAGCACAAGCGAACCGTACGCAGCATCGCACAAATTCCAGTTCCAGCAATTCTTCCACGCGGCGTCCTCTGTTCCAGGGGGACCCCCTCCCGGAGCAGGCTGGCCTATCCCCAGCGGTACACGATCGACGACATTTAAAGCCTTGTTGAGCAGCACGCGTTGATTCTCGTCAATGACGGCGTCTACTTGTGACTTGACGGACTCCCAAACGCGATGAAACGCATCTCTTCCATCGCGTAGCTTGTTCCTGAAGCTGTCGTAGTCACCCTGAACACTAAATTCATTCCATGACGAGGCGTAGCGAAAATGAAGGCCGGCAGAAATGGTAAGGTCTACCTTGAGGGCAAGAGCTAGGGATGCAATGATGCCTTCACGGCCAGGACTGGCGTGGGTAATGAGAAGGCGAGTTTCCGTGGGGTCAAAGACGCGTTGGGCGGTATCAACAAGCTCGCCGATTTGGAGAGCAGTGGCCCATATGGTGCCGTTACCGCCGGCGATTGTCGCGCCACCCTCACCATTGTCAAACATCTTGTGAGGAACAAAAGCGCCACCGAGGCCAAGAAGCCGTAGCTTGATGCCACCGATGTCGAGGCAACGAGTAGTGGCCTCGTCGATGAGGTGCAAATTCTCGATGTCGTAAGTGCCAGTGCGCAGCTTTTCGAGGATGAGAATATCCTCGCATGCGCCTGCAACAGTGAAGACTGGCACCTGGAGCTTGATCTGGCCGGCCAAGAGAAGTGGGAATTCGGACAACATGGAGATGTTCACAGTCTGGCGAATTGTGGCGGGGGAATTGTCAGGGGAAAGCAAGTGGTTGCGCTGTGCACTGGGTATTAAGGGAGAGTACGAAGTTAAATGACGAAGGGTTCGATCGTGTATGCGGTCGATGCTGGTTGCCTCTGCTCAACAAGTGGTTGGAGTCAGGAGGAAGAGAAAAGAGGGGATTTTACGGACCAAAGAAACCAAAGTCTCCCGTGTGAATGATGGCTTTGGCATTTTCCTCGCGAGCCAGGTCGTTCAAAGAAGAGAGACGACCCCTGATATCAGCGACGCAGAGTATTCTGCCATGGACCGAGTCAATTAGTTTTGTCTGAGTGTTTACCTGGTAGGGGCGAGGACTGGGACCAGGGCGGGTAGAGGTAGAGGCAGGTCGGGATGTTGGCTGCTGCATTTCTAGATGATTTCAGCAGTAAATGGCGAAGAAGAGAGGTGTCGACTGCGGCGACTAATGAGGGTGGGGTGAAGGGGTCTCGCAGTCGGGCGCGTTGGGAGTTAAGATTTGTGCTCGCCACGAGTGGTTTCGGCTTTAGCCGGCGACGCCATACAAAAGGCACACCACGCTCTGTATCCTGCCATCACTCTACCATCTATGCCACAGTCGCCTGAAAAAGCCTCTGAAAAATCAGGTAGCACCGGATGTCCCATCACCTGGGGGTGCAGTCCACAAACCGAGTTGCCCGGGGATCGCGTCCACCTGATTTGGCTGGTCCGAGCGTGTTGTTATCGTGACCAGTTTGTCCACGACCTTCGGATCATCCCCGTGGCAGGCTGGTGCATTATACATTATAGCTCGACAACTGTACTGTACAACTAACTACCTTTCATCCCCACACATTCACGTCGCAGGTCACAGGTCATCCGAGTCACGTGCAACGGTGATGAGTCACTAATCTGCGATACGTTTTCCTTGAGAAACCAGCGGCCATGCCTGGGCAGCCGCATCCAAGAGAAGCCTGTGGGCGCTAGGACAGGGAAATTGCATGGTGTATCTGCATCTGACTCGCTCGTGGGCCCACATCCTCGCCATCTAAACCCGTAGACGTCAAGGTAGAGAGTACCATTGGCTGGGAAAGGTTGTACGCGCGTGGCGTGGAGTGCCAGTGTGGGTGGTGCCGAGTGTTAGGATCTGCATCATCTCCTATCTCCCAGATGTAGTTCGATAAGGACCATCAGACGTTCGAATTCACCGCCATCATGGAATGACTACGTGCTCCCTGCTGAGTAACAAATATTCTTCGAAGCCACTGCCTCTAAACCAATCATCTGTTCAGAGGCAAGTAGGGCCAAGGGCAGTTCTGAGATTTCAACCCCAAATTACGGCAACTATGACCCGAAGCGCCGCCCTGGTCTTGATACCGGTGGGCGTTGAATACACTTGGACGTTGGTCTAGCGTACCCTGCGCCACCTGCAGTCTCTGAAAGAAGTAATGGGATACATCCTGAAAGCGAAGCACGAGTTATGCTTATCGTAGGGGCAAAGGATCCCAGGAGAAATACTGGTCCCCGTGGAACGATTTGTGAGCACCATTAAGTAAAGACATTGAGTAAGATGTGCGGTGCGTGCTCATCCTTTAGGACGAAAATGGGGTCGATATCTCGCTCTTTCGGCTGCGGGAAATTTGATATGGTGGAGCAGCTGTATGCATCGGTACTTGCCTAGCAACGGGGCAAACGACACCGCCACGCCACGATAATCGCGCAGTGACTGAAAGGCTGCGGCACAACGAGAACGAGCATCGAGCTAGTCGCACTTTTGGCCGAAGATGATTGTACAGATCGATGAGGTGGATATGCAGCTCCATCGAGTACTACAATTTCAAAGGAGAGAGCGAAACTTAGGGATGGCGCCGTGCCTATCGGAGTTAGAGCGAGAACCATTGTGTAGAACACGGCCTAGGACGGGCACCCTATTGCCGCGAGCGTCCCGAGCAATATGCACATATCCAGTACGCTCCACCGCATGTACATCGAATATCGCCTGGTTTGATATACGTGCGTCGACAAGCCAGACAAGTCGGGTGTACTGCGGGGAGTGGTGCTGCCGACGATCAAGAGGTGGATCGTCGTCGCTAGGATGATGGTGATTTCCCAGAGTTGGGGGCGTAAAAGGGACCGAAGACCGGTGATAGGCGGATCACAAGTCGCTGCCACTTACGGGTAATACGGCTCTTCCGCTGTGGGTCCGGAAACGCGGCGGAGTGGGGGGCGGGCCGGAAGGAGGACCCGCGCCGCCTGATACCGATTAGTAGTTCGCGCGATTCGCTCTTCGTGGGTTAGCCGTCGGCAGCAGCGAGAAGCGCTCAACGTCCAACAAGATTCGAGTCCAGCGGTTGATCAAAAACATCACTCAACACTCAAAAACCCGCACCCCTCAACCGCAGCGACCAGTTTTGGGTTATTTCCGGTCCCTCGCCTTCCTTCCGCTCCTTCGCTGCCGTCCTCCTCTTGAGCCTCGTCCCCTATTTCTACAGAGCAGGTTCTCTTTTGGATTCCTTTTCTTAAAAAAAAATGGCCTCTCCAACTTTGGACTCCCGGAACTTGCACCGCATTGGCACTGAACTAGGATTCCTTGAGGATACCTTGGCTCTCCAACCTGAAAGCAACCCCGAGCACCTCCGTGCATGGGTCGTTTGGTTATGTGACATGGATAAGCAATGGGCGAGTCTTCCTTTGTCATCCACCCACCTCACCTTTCCTGACTTTTGCCCTCCACTTGGTGCAGAGCGAGTACCGTGGCATACTGAAGAGCGTCGGTTTTCAGGAGGCACCGACTGGCGAGCTCCGAGAGAGAGAGAAGAAGGTCTTGGACCGTAAAAAGGACGCCGAATTAATTTATGACCGACTCTCCAGGTCTGTGGAGGCCTCCCAGGGTGTTGACCAACGCCGTTCCGTACCAGGGAGCGCTGAAGACGCGGACTTTTTGGCAACGGTGAACGACAGCACTGACGCTGAAGGTGAACCTGATACAACGACGTCCGCGCCTCCGATCGCAGTTGAAAAGGCCAACGGAGAGAACGTCCAAAAAATCGAGGGCCAGGGAGAGAGCAACATGAAGGCTAGTCCACCTCCAGAAGTGTGTCGCATTACTCTGTTTTGGGCCATCACAGTTCTGACTCGAGTATCACCTGTTAAAGGACCACGATGAACTTCAGGTACGGTGATGGCGCCCGTGTCCAGCCGCGAACGGTAATGACACCTACTTTAGGAAGAAGAACTCGCCGAAGGTGTCAGGAGACGACCTGTTCCCTGTGATCTGTGCGCAAGGCGAGGTCGCAGTTGCGTTGGCAAAGAAGGGCGTGCTTGTCTTCCCTGCAAGGAACGCCGCGTTGCATGCTCACACGTTGCCAAGCCGCGGAAGGACGTTACCGCCGAGACGCCGGAGTCTGATGCCCAAGTACCCGACCCGCGCCCCACGCATCCGCCAACCAAGCGGCCGCGCCCGCCGCCTCCACCTGTTGATGTTCGCCCCGCCGTCTCATCGTCCGGCCCTGGCCCAGCCGCACAAGCAGGGTCGAGAACAATGCTCAAGCGCAAGCTGAGCCGCGGCCCGGCCAACCGGGCGCTGTCCACCCCCGGGAGCAAGCGGGTGCGCGTTGACCGGAACGAGGACAGCGAAGGTGATCCGTTTGGCAGCGACGAAGAAGAATTCATGGAGGCCGCACGCGCTGCGAGGACATCCATCGGCTGGGAGAGGGTAGAGGCAGAGAATCTCCCAAGCACGTTGTCTGCTGAAGACGGTGCTCGTATCCTGGACAGAATACGGGCTCTCGAGGAAAAGGCGAGGGACATTGTTGGAGAGATATCTGCTCTTAAAACATACTTCCTGCACTGAGGACTGAGGTGAGAGTTACGCTTACGCAGTCTGAAGGCATTGAAGTGCATAAACTTTCAGACTTATTTGATGTACATGACATTTATGATTGGACTTTCATGTATACATATCTTTCACTTAATCAAAGGTATGATAAGAATCACAACATTGTCTAGTCATGCCGATATTGTTTGTCAAGTCTCTATCAGTGAATCAGACACAGTATGTTGTGAGAAATGAAATTGTAATTGGCCAACATGCCCCTCAGTGACAATTGTGAATTAATTTGATCCCACTTTGATCACCATCACCACCTTGTTTAATCACAAATACAAAGGCAAACACAAACAAATAAGCATAACCAATACTACAAGGTCACAAATGGACTCTACCTCTACAATAATCTCTAAAATGTATCTTAATGTTAACTACAAGCTGCAGGATCATGATCCTGTGGGAAAATCTTTCTTTCTCCCTCCAATCATTGAGCCCATCAACAGATCTCAATTATGATCACATGTCACGTGACACTTGTTTATTGCTTACATAGCCATATGGTGAGTGGGTAACACTTTCCACACTGGTTTCTTTTCTTGTTTTTTCTTCTGTTCTTGTTCTTGTCTAATGCTCTCATCCCCTCCAGGTAACTCACCCTCTTACAAATAATATTTCTTCAATGACTTACTTTAGTAGACTCAGCACACAGGAGTTCATCTGGCTCAACAATTATCTCACAGTCTTCTACCACATCCTTGACTATTCCCTCTCCATCTCTAAAGCCAGATGGGAATCCCAGGAAGAGCAAGATAGCTGTCCCACTCTCAGCCCCGCCGACCCTCAGCCACTCTGCGTTGGGTCGACTGTCCTCCATCATATCTAACAAGCGGAAACGGGACTCCGAACCTCATAACGTGAACACTTCCCAGCTTCGCGAGGCTCAGGAAAAGGTGGAGCAGAAACGTGCGAAGGTCGCGGCCCGAGTCCCAAGTGCCATGGCTCCTGGGAGCGCAGGCCCCACGCAAGCAACAGTCACGTCTCTCGCCGACCTCTACGCCCAGATGCGCCGCGATAGCGGCCCGCCTGGCCAGCAAGACGCGTCGAGTGTCCTCCCCCCTTCCGAGAGAACACTTTCTGGGAACGGGCGAGCTTCGTTTCGCCGCGTGCAGAACGCGCCACGTGGCCTCTCATCCGGTTCCTCTCCCGATCCCATTGCGCTAAGCGGAGACGATAGTGAGATTGTGGTGTTGAGGCACGTACCGCCAAGTCCCGTCCAGGTGCGTGATCACTTCAAACCGATAAACCGGCTTGGCCCCCCCACCCGCTTGAAACGGCCATCAAAAGTCGAGTCATGGACTGCAGCGCCGAAGAGTACCACGGGCAACCGAATCGACAAAGAAGTACCGAATGTGGCGCCGAAACCAAAGCACAGTTTCGCTGTCGTTATCCCCTCGCCCCCCAAACGCCCCACACCTAAACCCGCTCCTCTCGAGCAACACTTATCTGTTTCCGATTTATCGCAATCGCAAGACGGTACCCTGGCTAAAACCCCCTCCCAAAAGCCCATCGACAAATTAAAGGAAATAACGAACAACGTTCTAGAACCTGTCTCTGATCATACACCCCCTCCTGCGCTTGCACGACCTGCGCGACCTGCGGAGACTGTCTCAGATTCAATACTCGAGTACGGGTGGTATAAACGCTCGCGTCGTGAGCCCCTCTCAGCACGGGAAATAGACATCCTCCTCGGTGCTGTTCCTGTCCCGTTCGACTTTTCGTTGTCCCGCCACCACCTGGGAGCTAGCGAGAAGGGCGAGGGCGATGAGGAGGAGGGTGAGGAGAGCTCGCTGTGGTGGTATCACCCAAGATTCGAGGCACGAGCCAAGGCAGACATTCGGCGCACATTGGGAGCGTTGCTTCCCGCTGACCCCGCGCAAGATCCACCACTGCCGGGAGCAGGGGCGGATGGGTGGAGGGCCGAGATTCGTCCACGAGAATCCAGAGCACGAATGTGGGTGGACAGACTGGAGGATGCGTTTGGGCCCGGACCGCTCAACCGTGGGATTGGCCGTAAGCCACGTCGGATAGCGGTGAGTGACTGTTTGCTATTTACGCCTGTGGACCACCCAAATCTTTATGATCTGACGCCTCGATTTGCAGCGGCCGGCGGGCTTGGCGAGACGAGGGGCTTCAGAGAGTTCACGCTCCCACAACAACGGGGCGGGAGCGGCGCCTCTGGGTGCGTTGGTCATCGCGACTTTGCCCACGACTAGTCACCGCATCCTCGAGCCACCGTCACAGCGTATTTCTCCTCATGCCAAAGACGATACAGACAAGGCAGTTCTACACCCTCCTGATGCGAACGCGGATGTACCTTTGGCCGAGGTCGAGGCCGAGGCCGTGGTGAACGTAGGCGAGAGTGAGAGCGAGGCCGTGGTGAACGCAGGCGAGAGCGAGAGCGAGGCCGCGGTTGCGGCCGCATGGACGGCTGCACTGCTCCCTCTGGTAAAGGGCAAGACGAGGCTGGACAGAGCGAAGATGGCGTTGACGAGCGAGGCGCTGGGTGAGGTGGAGCGTGCTGATGAACGGGGCGGCATCGCTCGAGAGGTGCTCAAGGTAAGTCTCACGTGGCCCTCATATACGAGGGCGTTGTTGTTGTTGTCATTGTAACCTCGCTGACGGGGTGGGGAAAAACGCGGTTTAGGAGAGTGCGCTGGGGGACACGGTGCGGAGGCTCGGTGAGCTGGACGGCGTCCCTTTGGGGGATGCGCATGATTTGCGCACGCGCGCACGGACATTGGCGGAACGGTGGAGAGGGGCATTTGGGGACGAGGTTGTAGATCTGCAGCAGAGGGTTTTGTTGTTACCAGGTTCTTCGTCGTAATGATACACACAGGGTGCGGGACCATTCGATTCGTTCACATTCACCTTACGATGCAACATTTTAGAGCTTGGGTTTGTACATGAATCACTGACAACTTCTGAGCATTTAGACATTCATTTGGCATGTGTATCTCACTACTATGGTAGTAGCAAGATTTGGTTGTGGAAAGTGAATCTACCCCAGACTGAACATGATGATAGACCAATTATGACCCATACACGATTCGCACTTACACGCATAAGGATAAGAGGATGACTCGGGGTCCGTATCATTCTGGAAACTGAATACGGTTTCGTAGGTACGCGACACTTGAATCCATAACAAGCTTTCAGTGTCCCGAGGACCGGTAAATCCACCGTGCACACGAATGATAACGAAGTCACTGATAACAAAGAAGCAAAGAAGTTAAGAAAGTAGGGGAAAGGAAAAAAAAAAAAAGTAGCAGCACCTCGTTTCGATCGAGGGACCTCAGGGTGCCACCATAAGTATGGGCCCTGCGCGCTATACCAGCTGCGCCATGCTGCTTGATCAACCTACCTTCTCCTTAGTCAAGGTCAACTCTATCTATCATCACCCGCGCCGCGCGCTGCTGCAATACCACCACACCACCCCAATTAAGGGATCGTCTCTGCTCGTGCTGCTGTTCCAAGTACTACTACGTATATAGTTATCTTCGGATTCCGATGGATCGATGGATCGCGGCGGGCAGCCAGCCGCCTTGTTTTTTTTTTCAAAAACAAAGCGAAAAAAAAAGTTGCGTGTCCTTCAAAAAGCTCGGAACAAAGTCTTCTCAGTCAATGTCCTGTTTGTTTGTTTTTCACCAAAAAAAAGGAGACGCTCTCTGTTCCGAATCTGTTGTTTGAGACAACTCTCCCAGTTGAAAAGGGGCGGAGAGAAAAAAAAAACCCCCCTTTTTTTAGCTCGGATGTTTCACGGGATGGGATGTTGTGGTAGGGTGATCGAACTGGAGCTGCCTCCCCACTCTCGCGTTTATTGTGCCGTGCCTCAAGGGTGCAGGGAATACAGTAGCGTGCGGTGATAACGAGGCGTGTGAGCTCATATATCAAGGTGTGTGCGTAAGGCTGCCGGCTAGCTTGATCCTCGGGCTTGAAACGTTAAACGTTAAAATGCCTCGATTGAGACTGTCCGTGCTCCCAATTTGACCTTTTTTGAAAGTTATTTGCCACAGTACTGTGGGAGGGTGAGAGACGGAGAGCCCCAGCTTTTGCTACCTAATATTGAGAGTATTGAGTATGTATACAGCATGCATGTAATGCATCAAAAAGAAACAGGAAAAAGGAAACAGAAAGGTAAAGAGATATAGAGACGTTGACTGGGTAAAACCGGGAGAGAGTACAGAGAGTTGTGGGAAAAGAGTGTCGTTTACTGTTGGTGATGGAAAACCGAAACCGGTATGCGTGCTTAGAATGACAGGTCAGGTAAGGGGAAGCGAGGGAGGAGCGGTTTCTAGTGATGCTAAATGCGAATAGAACTCGTAACGGGGAGGAACGTGGAAGCACTACCGCGAGTGCGCAAACGGACTTGACATGCGCAGGTCCCCCGAGTCGTCGTCATCCTCCTCCGTATCGCGTTCTCCATCCGTCATCCCATCATCGCCGTCATCCCGGCTGTCATCGGCGCTGCGCACGCTCCACGTCGGGCGCACGGTCGGTTCATCGTCCGTGCTCTCGTCTCCGCCACCATCGGTACTCTCCGTCTCCGCTTCGGATGCGGATGTCGCTCGCGAGCACGCCGAGGCGAGAGATGCAGATGACGCTTGATGGACGAGTTTTTGGACAGGCCGCGTGTGGGGGGTGCTAGGGCCATCACCACCGTACGCGTCCATTGCACCCATCGCGCGGCGCGGAGCGGCGATGATCGGTACAGGCAGGTCGGATGGACGGGAGCGCAAAGGGGAGTTGCCTTGGGCATGGAAGATGAGCCGCCGAGCATAGACTTGCATCTCGTCGGGGGAGATCATTAGACGAAAATCGTTGAGGGAAAGGAAGTGCAACTCTAGATGGTTGAGTTCGTGATGCGGGAGACCGCCAACCTTTTACATAAGTTGTGATAAGCAAAATAGAGCGGCGATGAAAGGATAAGATACCTTGGCGTAGCGTGAATTCGTATAAAACACATCAGAAAAAAACTTGGATGCAACAGTCACACCTGCTATGACGAGACGGTGGATGTTACAGCTGTCGATGATGAATTCGTGGCCGGTGGACTCTTTCGCGAGCTTGGCCATGCGGTCGAAATAAACGAGGAGAGAGACAAAGACTTCGTTCGTGGTTGGACAATACTTTAGGATACGGAGAAGGTAAGATTCGAGGGAGATGGTGGGCGCGGTGCGGGCATGGAATGAGAGATATGGAGGAGAGGTGGTGAGTGCTATTCGAGAGGCGAGGGAGAGGGATGGCCAGATGGGGGTGTGGGAATAGCGTTGGAGAGTAAGACCAGTCGCTTGTGTCGGCAAGGGAGATGCTGGTGGCTTTGGTAACTCATCGTTTGCGTCGACGATCTGCTTGAGAAGAGCGGCAAGAAGCCGCAGAAGGTCCTGCGAGGGGTATTCGTGAATGTTAAATACAGATGAGGAACGAGGTGGAGGAGATGAGTGCGCGACGTGGCGATGATGGAGTGAAGAAACCGAGGAGGAGGAGGAGGAGGAGGAGGAGGAAGAGGAGGAGGAGGAGAACGTGGAGCTGGTGGAAGAGGACTGAGGGATGGCTATGGATGGTTGAGATCGTGGAGGGGGAGGGACGGTGATGGGGGGAGGGGCAGATC
>Ga0209488_10002163_pt1 | contig 16378 bp, 11 predicted proteins | sample Rivendell_Oct201_8_FD_188349 | JGI IMG/M metagenome (GOLD analysis project Ga0209488, IMG submission 188349) | Vadose zone soil microbial communities from the Eel River Critical Zone Observatory, Northern California, USA -... | ecosystem: Environmental > Terrestrial > Soil > Vadose zone >... | reverse complement strand
CCATCACGATCCCGAGCGTCAACCCGAGCTGTTCGGACGGCGCAACGTCGGCAATGAACGCGACCCAGGGTCCGTACCAGCCCAAGCCGAAGAAGCCGAACCATGCGGAGATGAAAATCAAAAGCGGCCATGACATCTGCGAATGGAGTAGGGCGAGCGCGATGAGGCCGGCCATTACGGCAAGCATGCTTGCAATCACAAGCAGGAACCGCGATGTGCCGGGGCGATCGCTCCAAGCGGCCAGGATCACGCGGCCCACGGCACCGCTTAGCTGCGTCACAAGCATGAGCCAGGCACCGTCCACTAAAGGGATGGAATGCTCGTCACGTAGGTACAGCATGAAGTAGATGAGGATGGCGAATTGTGCGCAGACAAGCGCAGTGCCGGAGAGGACGACGCTGCGCATCCAGGAATGACGCAGCATCGTCACGATCAACCCCAAACTCATGGCTGGCCGATTTCGCTTCGCGGTGGCGGCTGCCGCTGCGATCGGCGAACGGTACAAAGCTGCAAATGTTAGGCCGCCGATGAGGGACACTGCCATGCCGGTCAACAATGCGGTGCGCCAGCCGTAGACACTCGTGACGATCGGCAGGACCGCCGCAGCCGCAGCACCGCCGAGCGGCAGGCCGCTCTGGCGGACGCCCATTGCAAAGCCCAGCTGATTGCCACGAAACCAATTCGAGACGGATTTGCTGCCGCCCGGCTGGGTCGTTGAATATCCGCATCCGACGATGAACAGCGCCGCGAGGAGAAAGACAAATCCCGGCGCCAGCACCGAGAGAAGGAGGCCTGACGCCAGGACAACCGCGCCCGCGCCGACAATCACCCGTTCATCCCGCCGGTCGAGGAGGTCACCCACGATAGGAAGAACGAAGATGGGGGCGGCGGTGGCCGACGCCATCAGCAGCCCCACTTCAAAGCTGTTGAGCTTGAAATCCTCCTGGAAAAATCCGGCAAGAATACCCAACCCCTGCATCACGAACGAGGCTGCGGCCTGAGCGCAAGTGGCGGCAGCCAGCACGATCCAACGGTAGTCGATCGTGTGTCCCGACCTGATTTCGTGTTGCATGCGTTATCGTTCAGCCCAACAGCTCGATCTTGAATCCCGCGCGTGCCATCATGGCATCACGCGCTTCCTGCGCCAGCCGCATCACGCGCGCGCGATCGATGCCGACGAGGCTGCCGCGCCACTTCTTCACCTTGCCGGCGATGAAGACCGTGTCGACATGGCTCGGGTTCATCATGTTGGCGACCACGCTTGGAGCGTTGTTGAGAGGCCAGAGATCGAAAGTGTCGATACGCAGCATCACGATATCGGCGTCCTTGCCGGGTGCAAGCGTGCCGACCTTGCCGTCGAGCCCGGCAAAGCGGGCGCCCGCGAGCGTCGCGAAGCCCAAGACCTCGCGGCAGGTGAGGAGAGGCGGAACGTTTGATTCGTTGCGGCGCATGCGCTGCTGCACGCCCAGCCGCTGCAAGTTGAACGCCGTGCGCATGATCGAGAACATGTCCTGCCCGACGGTGGTGCCGTGATCGGAACTCAGGCTCGGCCGCACGCCCTGGTCGAGCGCATCCTGAATGGCTGGAAAGCCATGGCCCATCGCCATTTCGAGCGGCGGCGACAGTGACACCCGCGCACCGATGCCTTTGATTACTTGCCAGGCTTCATTGTTGAGATGCGTCGTGTGAATGAAGGCGTCGCCTTCGCGCAGCAGCCCAGCTCGGGCGAGAGCGATCACGGGCGCCGGATTGACCCGATAGTGCATGACCGCCGGTATGCCGGCGTCGCGGGCGGCCGCGACGGTTTGCGGGTCGAGGCTCGATGCCAATCCAAGCGTCAGCAGTTGGTCTTTGGAATTGAAATACGTACGCTGCAGCCGAGGGAGATCCTGCGGGTAACGCGCGGCGGGGCCGGAGCCGCGGCCATAGCCGAAGAGCGCGCGGATGCCGGCATCCTGCAGCGCGCGGATACAGGCGTCGCTGTGCTCGGGCGAATGGCCGATCTGGGAGAGATCGACAATGGTCGTGGTGCCCATGTCGATAAAACCGAGCGCCGACATCAGCACGCCCGCATAAACGTCGCTAGGCGAATAAGCCGGCGTCAGCAGGTTCTGGACGTCGCGGTTATAGTCGGGATCGACACGGCCATTGGGCAGGATGGAGCGCAGAATTCCCTGATAGGAATGACTGTGGGTGTCGACAAATCCCGGGATGAGGATGCGGTTGGTGGCATCGATTACTGCGGTGTCGCCGGAAGCTGCCATCTCGGGACGAATTTCACGGATCTTGCCGTCCTCGATCAGCACGTCGGCCTTGGCGAAATCGGTTCCCGTCAGGGTGAGCACCACGCCGTCCTTGATCAGGATGACGCGACGGCTCTGCAGTTGCGCGAGTTCGAGATCGGCGCTCTGCGCCTGCGCCGGAGTTGTTGGAATTTGCGTTGCCGTGCCGGCCGCCATGAGGGTTGCGCCGGCGGCGATGAGGCTGCGGCGGGAAGGGCACGTTTGTGATGCTTTGGGTGAATTGGCCGGTATCTTCTTGACTTGCTTGTCCATGGCTTATCTCCCGGCAAGGATCTGGGTTGAGCTCCAACGCGCGTTGAAGACGCGCGAGAACGCGCTGATGGCGAAACCCATCAACCACAAACGGAAGCCTATCATTTTGCGGCTCGCGGCGTTGATGGGTTTCGGAAAAGCGCGCAAGAAAGAGCGCGCCTTTCCTCTACCCATCCTACGAATCGTGGCAGCTTTGCTGCTTGTTCGTTTCGCGCTCATTGGATACCCTTGGCGACACGAGAACAAGCCGGTGCTCTCCAGGAATAAACGCCAGATAGGAGGCTCTTCGCATGGCCGATTTCAACATCATGGTGAACGGCATGGTTCGGTCCGTGGGTGCCACGCCCGATACGCCGCTGCTCTATGTCCTGACCAACGAATACGAACTCAAGGGCCCGCGCTTCGGCTGCGGTTTGGCGCAATGCGGTTCGTGCTCCGTGCTGGTCGAAGGCGTCGAGACGCGCTCCTGCGTGACGCCGGTCTCCAATGTGGTGGGCAAGTCCGTCACTACGCTCGAAGGGCTCCCCGCGCTCTATGCGCAGCAGAAGGGATTGACGCAGGCGCCCGCGATGCATCCCTTGCAACAGGCTTTCATCGACCAGCAGGCAATGCACTGCGGTTACTGCTACAACGGCATGACGATCAAGGGCTCTGAACTGCTGGCGCAAAATCCCAAGCCCACGGAAGCCCAGATACGTGCCCATATGAACGGTCATCTCTGCCGCTGCGGCACCTATCCGCGCATCATGAAATCGATACAGCTGGCGTCGGCCAAGATGGCGGGAGAGACGCGATGAACATGCATATCGATAATGATCTCACGCGTCGTGATCTGCTCAAAGGCGGCGGCGCCCTCATTGTGGGTTTCAGTCTTGCGGGCGGCACGCTCACCGCGCGAGCCGCGCGCGGCGATGTGGCCGGGCCGCCGGATCCCAGTACTGTCGACACCTGGATCGCCATTCATGCCGACAACACGGCGACGATTTATTTCGGCAAGTGCGAACTCGGGCAGGGCAACACCACGGGCCTGTTGCAGATCGCGGGTGAAGAACTCGACATGGGCATGCACCAGCTCAAGGCGGTGCGGCTCGACACAAATGTGACGCCAAACCAGGGCGCGACGAGTTCGAGTTCATCGATCCATCGCGGTGGTCCGCAGCTGCGCGCGGCTGCCGCCGAAGCCCGCCAGGCGCTCATAGCGCTTGCCTCGGTCAAGATCGGCGTACAGACCGGCAGCCTCACCGTGCGGGACGGCGTGGTATCGGTCGACGGCGAGAACGGCGGGCGTTCGGTCCGCTATGGCGAACTCATTGGCGACAAGCCGTTCGATGTGAAGTTTACCGGCACGGCGCCGCAGAAGCCGATCAACCGTTACCGGCTCGTCGGCACTTCGGTGCCGCGCGTCGACATTCCGGAAAAGGCCGCCGGCACATATACGCATATGCAGCACCTGCGCGTGCCCAATATGCTGCATGGCCGGGTGGTGCTGCCGCGCGGGCAGCGCGCCTACGGGGCCGGTGCCAAGCCGTTGAGCGTGGACGAGAGTTCGATCCGCGACATTGCGGGCGCCCGCATCGTGCGCAAGGGCGACTTCGTCGGCGTCGTGGCGGAGCGCGAATGGGACGCAGTGAAGGCCGCCGCGGCGCTGAAGGTGACTTGGCAGGACGGGCCGGAGATGACCGGCAACGCAACCTTGTTCCAGAAAATGCGTTCCGAAAAGACCACCGACACGGTCATCGCCGACTGGGGCGACCTGGTAAAGGGCGCGAAGGAAGCCGTGCATTTTGCATCCGCTACTCATTATTGCCCTTATCAGGGGCATCTGCCGTTTGCGCCGAATTGCGCCATCGCGGATGTGGGGCCCAACGGCGCACATGTGATGTCGTCGACACAAGACGTCTACAACGCGCGTTCCATGCTGGCCACCGTGCTCGGGATTTCGGCCGACAAGGTGCGCGTGCAATATTACGAAGGTTCCGGCACCTTCGGGCGCAGCTGCTACGAAGACGCCGCCCAGGCGGCCGCGATCATGTCGCAAGCGGCCGGGCGGCCGGTGCGCGTGCAATATATGCGCTGGGACGAGCACGGTTGGGACAATTACGGCCCCGCACATTTAGCCGATGTCAGTGCCGGCACGGACCAGAACGGCAATCTGGTGATGTACGAGTATCACGGCTGGCAGCATGGCTGGACCGTGACGTCGACGGTGCAGGACATCTCAACGCAGAAGAAAGGCGTGGAGCGTGCCGGCGGGACGAATTCGATCACCGTCAATCCGATGAGCACGGGATCGATGTACAAGGTGGCCAACCGCCGCGTCGTCAGCCATGCGGTGCCGATGGAAGGCTATCTCCGTGGAGCCGCGCTGCGCTCGCCGCTCGATCTTTCGTTTGCGTTTGCTTCGGAACAGGTGATCGATCAACTCGCCCATGCGAACCGGATGGACCCTTTAGAGTTCCGCCGCCGGAATATCGGCGACAAGCGCTGGCTTGGCGTGCTCAACGCGGCGGCGGAAGCCGCCAAGTGGCAGCCGCGTGTCATGGCTTCGTCATTGTCCGATGCCGACGTCGTGACCGGCCGAGGAATCGGGCTTGGCACCCATCACGTGTCTTACGGGGCCGCCGTGGCCGACATCGAAGTCAACAAGCGTACCGGCAATATCGTGGCGTTGCGCGTCTATGCGGCGATGGACTGCGGCCTGACCGTCAATCCCGCGCTGGTCGAGAACCAGATCGAGGGCCAGGTGATCCAATCCGTCAGCCGCGTGCTCAAGGAGGAGGTGCTGTTCGACAAGAACAGCGTGACCAGCCTGGATTGGTCCACTTATCCCATCCTGCGCTTTGCCGAGCATCCGACGGTCGTGCCCATTGTGGTGCAGCGCATGGATGAACCCTCGACCGGGGCGGGCGAAGAGGTGATGGGCGCGACCACGGCGGCCGTGGCCAATGCGTTCTTCGACGCAACGGGCGTCCGCCTGCAGCAGTTCCCGATGACACCGGTACGCGTGCTCGACGCGCTGAGGCGAAGGAGTGCCGATGCGCTGTAGTTCATAGGCGCTAGGATAAGGGATTTCGTAGCCCGGATGGAACGCCAAATCGCTCTATGCGATTTGGCCTGAAATCCGGGTTCGCGCCACACAACGGGGTTCCCCGCATTGCGCCAAAACGCGCGAAGGGCGCGCATTGGTTTCATGCGGGCTACGAAGTCCCGCCCTGGACAATGTTGCGGGAACCTGAAATAGACCAAGGAACGTATTTGAGCGTCGTCACCGAATCGTCGCTTCGCCACCCTTTCCCGGGGATTCCAGCGTTTCATGAAACAGCGTCTTCCGCCGTTAAGCAAAGCCGAGATGCGCGCTGCCGCCGAGCGCGCGGTGTCCCAGGCCAGCAAGCCGATCGTCAAATTGCCGACCAAACTTACGCGACAATGCGGCCGGTGTGGCGAATTCGCTTCTGTCATGGTCGAGCCTGGCGAAGAAGCACCGGAATTCAAGTGCAAGGTTTGTGACCGATCCCAGAAATAGGCCTTTCCCCCGCTCTCGGGGGCAGCCGGCAGTCACCCGCAAACAGGCCGGTGGGGTCGAGTCGCGCTGGACCAAGTACCAAAGTACTGGGTGTCGATTCACGACCAATTCGAATTCGAATAGTCTCTAACTAATTAAAATTACACATGTATTTCAAACGATGTGGGGGGTCGCCAACCAGGACCTCAGGCTGATTTACCTTGTAGCCCATCGGCAACACACTGCCCCAAAGCGCGGCGAACAAAACGCCTCGCCCAGGGGAATGCACCAATGGACAAGATTTACAGGTTGCCGAAGGACCCATCAGGGTTGGTCACCGATCAAGAACTTGTCGACGCCATCGTGCAACGCGATCCGCACGCCATGGCGCTGCTGTTCGCACGTCATAGTGTGTCGATATATAGGTTCGTCGTAAGGTTGTCCGGCGATCAGTCCCTGGCCGAGGACGTTGTCAGCGATGTATTCCTCGACGTCTGGCGTGGAGCGAACAAATTTAGAGGGTCATCGCGCGTGTCGACGTGGTTATTTGCCATCGCGCGCAATAAGGCGATTTCCGCGCGCCGTTACCAACCAGTATTTGTAGCAGACGATGATGACGCTGTGCCTATTGCATTGTCTGCGGCCGATATCGAGGCTGATTTCGATCAATCGAGCCGCCGCACCCTGATACGCAAGTGCCTGATGCAGCTGCCTTCGGTGCAACGCGAGGTTCTCGATCTTGTCTACTACCATGAAAAATCAGTCGCAGAGGTTGCGATGATTGTTGGCATCCCGTCCGGGACGGTCAAGACGCGCATGTTTCGTGCACGCGGACGAATGGTGGAGCTGCTAAAGGGGGCAGGCGTGGTCGATTTCCAAATGGCATAAGTGCCTCTCCCTTGGTCGCGCGGTTTCATCCTAGTACTCCAGGATCAAGACCAAGGTATTGCTGGTCGGCAAACGGTCGGCGTCACAATAATGAAGTGACACAAAGCTTTTATTGAAATTCCCCATCTGGTTTTTGCCACGGCCCAGGACATTCGGCTGATTTACGAGCCATCCAATCCTGAATTACATGCGCTCACAAGACTGTTGCGCTTGTGTGTCGGGGGACACCTTTACTCGCACCGGGGATCGGCCAGAGGAGTATCCATGAACAAGATAAATACCCAATTTTGGCTTGGCGGCCTGGTCGCACTCGTGTTCGCTCTGCCTGTGGTCCCTGTGGCCAATGCGAATGAGGCGATATTGCCGTGCGTGCTGCGTGATCTCGATCTTGTGACACTTATCGAAGAGCACGGAAATGCCAATGCGGTGCCCGGTCAAATTCTGGCCGACGCAATGTTGGCCGTTATTGAGGCCAGGACTCCCTGCTTTGCAGGCCGGGTGGCCGAATCGCTTGCTCAATATGACCGGATTGCCCGGCGCATTTTGGAAAGCAGCATTCTCCATAGGCCCCAAGATAGGCCACATGACGCCGCGCAGCGGCTGGGCCAATGACGCCCGCAGCGGCTAAGCGGGATGGCATGGTTTGACCAACGGAACTCCGAACGGCTTGGTTCGTAGTTCCGCGTTTACGCGGTCTTTCTTGCTGCGGTAAGTCTTTGAAGAGCCCGCCTGCGGCGAAGCCGCCGTAATGGCGGGATTCCAAACGCATGCCGTCGCCGAGGCCGTCACCCGATCTCTGATCGGGTGAACCTCGAAGGGCCACTACACATCCAGCATGTCTGGCGTTGCAAACTCGGCGCGTTCCTGAATGAACTCAAAACGCGCCTCGGCTTTGGTTCCCATCAGGCGCTCGACCGATTTCTCGGTGTCCTTGCGGTCGTCGGTCAGGAGGATGACCTTGAGCAGCGAGCGTTTTTTGGGATCCATCGTGGTCTCTTTGAGCTGTGCGGACATCATCTCGCCGAGACCCTTGAAGCGACCGATTTCGACCTTTGCGTTGGCGTTGAACTCCTTTTTCAGGATTTCGCCCTTGTGCTTGTCGTCGCGCGCGTAGAACGTTTTTCCGCCATGTGAAAGGCGGTAGAGCGGTGGGACAGCCAGGTAAAGGTGGCCGTTCTCGATCAGCTTGGGCATTTGACGGTAGAAAAAGGTGATGAGCAGCGAGGCAATGTGAGCGCCGTCGACATCGGCGTCCGTCATCACGATCACTTTTTCGTAGCGCAGGTCTTCATCCCGGTAGTGAATGCCACTGCCGGAGCCCAAGGCCTGAATGAGATCGGAGAGTTGCTGATTTTGCGCCAGCTTGTCCTTGCCGGCCGATGCGACATTGAGAATCTTGCCGCGCAGCGGAAGGATGGCTTGCGAAGCGCGGTCGCGTGCTTGTTTGGCGGAGCCGCCGGCCGAGTCGCCCTCGACGATGAACAGTTCGGATCCTTGTGATGCCGTGTTGGTGCAGTCGGCCAGCTTGCCGGGGAGACGGAGTTTTCGCACCGCAGACTTGCGCGAAATCTCCTTCTCCTGCTTGCGCCGCAGCCGCTCGTCCGCGCGCTCGATGACGAAATCGAGGAGCTTGTTCCCCTGGGTGGGATTGCCGGCGAGCCAGTGGTCGAACGGATCCTTGATGGCGTTTTCAACAATGCGCGTTGCTTCCGCGGTTGCGAGCCGGTCTTTGGTCTGGCCTTGGAATTCCGGTTCGCGCACAAATACCGACAGCATGGCGCCGGCGCCCGTCATCACGTCGTCGCTGATGACGTGGGCGGCACGCTTGCCCTGGCCGTTGCGTTCGGCGTGGTCCTTGAGGCCCCGGGAGAGCGCGCTCCGCAAACCTGATTCGTGCGTGCCGCCATCGGGCGTTGGGATGGTGTTGCAATAGGATGACAGGAACCCGTCGGCATCGGCGGTCCAGGCGACCGCCCATTCGGCGGCGCCGTGGCTGCCGATCCGACCGGCCCTGCCGGTGAAAATGTCGGGGTGAACGAGTGTCGACCCGTTGATGATCTCGCGGAGATAATCCTTGAGCCCGTCTTCGAAATGGAACGTTGCCTTCTCAGGCACATTGTCGACGCCGTGCAACAGCTCCTTGGCGCAGGACCAGCGGATTTCGACGCCGCCGAACAGATAGGCTTTGGAGCGTGACATCTTGAAAACGCGCTCGGGCCGGAAATGCGCCTTGGGACCAAAAATTTGCGGGTCGGGGCGGAAACGAACCTTGGTGCCGCGCCGATTCGGGGCGCGGCCGACCGTCTCCAACTTGCCCTTGGGCATGCCTCGCTCGAAGACCATTCGATACAGTGTCTGCTCGCGTGCGACCTCGACTTCCAATCGTTCGGAAAGCGCATTGGTGACCGATATGCCAACGCCGTGCAGGCCGCCGGACGTCTCATACACTTTGGAATCGAATTTGCCGCCGGCGTGGAGCGTGCACATGATCACCTCCAGCGCGGATTTGCTTTTGAATTTCGGATGTGGGTCGACAGGTATGCCTCGTCCATTATCCGTAACGGAGACGAACCCGTCAGCTTCCAATTCGACATCGATCCAGGTGGCATGGCCTTCCACGGCCTCATCCATGGCATTGTCGATCGCTTCAGCGAAGAGGTGGTGGAGCGCCTTTTCATCGGTGCCGCCGATATACATGCCGGGGCGCCGCCGGACCGGCTCCAGCCCCTCCAGTACTTCAATATCGCGAGCCGTGTAGTCGGCGCCTGAACCCTTGGACATGCGCTCACCTTTTGCAGACGGGACGGCGCGGTCGGCGGGCGGGCGCGTGGAGGTAACATCGAACAAGTCGCCGGATTTTCCAGCTTGCTTGGCGCCTTTGCCGGCAGTTTTTGCGGCAGGTTTTTTGGGAGGCTTGGCGGGAGGTTTGGCCATCTGGATCAACTCTTAAGGTTTGCGCCGGCTTTTTTGGCGAATCACTTCGCCAACTATGCCACGCTAGCTTGTTGAGTTGACGCGTTTTCTTCGGCGAACCGGGAGGCCGTTCGCCGGAAAACTCTATGGCGGTCGATTCGTGATGCTAACTTAAATGTTCCGATTTCGCTCACGAATTCTACGGCAGTGAAACGGACTTCAATTTTTGTCCGCCGCTGGAACGCCACGATATCCGCCAAATGCTGCCTTCATGATTTTCGACAATTTTTTCGATATTGGGGAGGAGCCAACCTATGTTCAACTTGCGTAACCTGCTGAGCCAGATACCATCAGACGTTGAAGTCGAACCGCGATTTGACTTCGAGCGGATGTTGAATTGGAAGATTCTGCGCGGCAGTCATGAGTTTCCTGGGCCTGACGGTGGTACTTGCGTAAACGAGGCTGCCATCGTGGCAGCCGGATATCCCTATCAGCCCGTGCGACGCATTGACGATTGCCCTGCGTCATTTTCGCGGCCGCTGGCGCTCTATGCCATGTGCCTGAATGAAATCATCATGAGCGACCAGCTTCGCCAGGAACTCCTGATGCCTTTTGTCACGCGTCTTGCCGGTTCTGCCGACAGGCCGGAAGTCGAAATGGCGCGCGTAGCGTTGATCGTCCAGAAAACCGTTGCGTTGATCCTGCCTGAGGCGCTGGAGCGTGCCGGATATGAGTGGGAAGCCGAACGCTGCCGGACGGTGAATACGATTGAGGATGCGATCGTGGCCGTAAAACATTTGTGCGGCCGCAATTGGTATGCACGAGGTTCGCACCTTGTCGGTCTCATCAATACGATCAATCTGGCTGTCGAAGATTTTGTGGCGCATCGTGCGGTTGATGCGGCGCAATATGCCGGTACCGCTATTACGGATGTGGCCGACGTGATTGCTTCGGTTGGCGGCGATGGAGCCAAGCGTGCCGCGGACAATGCCTGTCGGCAAGGGAGTGCGATCCTGGACGCCGCGCTCAAGATCGGGCGTCAAGCGAACGCTCTTCCGACCGAAGTCGTGGCCCAGCGGCTGCAATCCGTCAAACGCCTCGCATTGGTTCACCAACATACTCCTTCTGCGGCGTAGCAGCGTCGTTCTTTTTTGGGGAGACATTGAAAGGCCCCGCGTATCGGGCGCGGGGCTTTCGTTCGCGTGCAAGAAGTGTGGCCCTGTGTTGCCAACTTGAAGGGCGAAGAAGCGAACCCGGCTGGCATTGTGCGGCAGCCCGAGGTAGACGTGCACCGCTCGAAGATTCCTCTTGCCGTGTCCGGTGTCATGTTCGAAGTTCTCGAATCCTACGCCCACCAGATCGTCGAATTCATACGCATCCACCAGCAGTGGGCGGCTCCCGTTGTTCTCATGCTTGCATTTGGCGAGTCGCTGGCCTTCATCTCGCTCTTGCTGCCGGCCTGGGCGGCTCTGGTCAGCATGGGGGCCTTGATCTCCGCGGGCGAGATCAGCTTCTGGCCGATCTGGGTTGCGGCGGCCATCGGCGCCGCGCTGGGCGATTGGTTGTCTTATTGGATCGGGCAGAAGCTTGAATACCGCGTGCAGAACATCTGGCCACTGTCGCGCTACCCCGATCTCATTCCAAAAGGTGAGGCCTTCATCAAGAAATGGGGCATCCTGGCCATCTTCATTGGCCGGTTCTTCGGTCCGTTGCGAGCGTCGGTTCCGCTCGTCGCCGGGATTTTCGCAATGCCTTTTTGGCGGTTTCAGACCGCCAATTTTACGTCGGCCTTTGTGTGGGCAGGCGTGCTTTTGATATTTGGCGACGTGGTGGGCCAACTTATTCGACGGGCTTGGGGCGGATAAGATATTTCCCCGCTACAAATTCGCCGCGCGTGCGACCGCGGTCCAACGTTTCGTTTCATCTGCCATGAATTTCGCAAAGTCCTGCGGCGTGCCGAATTTCGGTTCCATGCCCAGCCTGAGCACTGTGGCGCCCATGTCAGATCGCAGGCCATCATTGATGATGGAATTGAGGCGATCGATGATCGGTTGTGGCGTGCCGGCGGGGGCGAGAAGGCCATTCCAGTAGTAGCCGAGAAATTCGTCGATGCCGGACTCGATCATGGTGGGCAGTTCAGGCATTTCGGGATGGCGAACTTCGCTCGTCACAGCGAGTGCGCGCAACTTCCCGGATTGAACGAAGGGCTGCAGATTGCGGATATTGTCGAAGAACATATGCACCTGACCCGCCAGCAGGTCGGCGATGGCGGGGGTTGCGCCGCGGTAGGGGACGTGGAGGATTTCGGCGCCGGTGCGAAGCTTGAGCAATTCGCCGAGCAGGTGCGAACTGGTACCGAAGCCGGGCGACACGAAGTTGACTTTGCCGGCATTGGCTTTGCTGTAGGCCACGAACTCGCGCACGCTCCTGGCCGGCACGTCGGGATGGATGACGAGAACGAACGGGCTCGTCGCGATCATTGCGATGGGCGCAAGCCGCTTGACCGGGTCGTAGTCGAGGTTCTTGTAAACCGCGGGCGCGACCGTGATCGGCCCGGGTGAGGTCAGCATCAACGTGTAGCCGTCAGGATCAGCCGTCGCAACAGCCTTGGTGCCGACGGTTCCTCCGGCGCCGCCTGGGCGATTTTCGATCACGACCGGTTGGCCGAGCACGGCCGACAGGCGGTCGGCCACCAGCCGCGCGATGACGTCGGCACCGCCAGGTGCGAATGGCACAATGATCTTGATCGGCCGGTTCGGATAGGTCTGGGCGATGGATGGCGGCGCGACCGTCACGCATAGGCCGGCAGCCATCGCCGCCAGGAACGATCTTCTGCCCGTCATGGCCCACGTCTCCGTGAATGCGCGTCGCGGTTTCAATCCACCAGCTTGCCGGTCGATTCGCAGATGAAGCGGCGTGCGAGGCAACCATATTGGTCTTTCGAACGTGGTCGCGAATATATTGATTTGGCCGCCGCCAACAATCCTGCCGGGACGAATTTTGGATGCTGACGGCGTCCCGGCGGACCGGTAGGGTTCAGGCATAGGAGCCTTATCGATGGCGCTAAAGTTTCCCTGGACGAAACTACCCGACGAGGAATTGCTTCAGCTGCGGCTGAAGGATCTCGGCGTTACGGTGGAAGGAACGTGGCTTTCCGACTGTCTTGAGGAGTTGCACGGCGAATTAGGCCAGAAAGGGCTGCGGATGCGGCCGCACGCCTGGATATCGAACGAGTGGTTTAGTTCCGACGATTCCCCGGGTATCGCGATCCCTTTTTATCTCGCTCATCCGCGCCTCATGCGGCTTGAACGCAAGATGATGATCGATGTGGAAGGCGCAACCGTTCCGGAATGCATGCGCATTCTCCGCCACGAGGCCGGACATGTGATGCAGCATTCCTATCAGCTGCAGCGCCGACGCCAGTGGCAGGAACTGTTCGGACGCTCATCGAAACGCTACCCCAAGTCCTATCGACCCAATCCGGCCAGCAGGCGCCATGTCCAGCATCTTCCGCTCTGGTATGCGCAAAGTCATCCGGACGAAGACTTTGCCGAAACCTTTGCGGTGTGGCTCACGCCGCGTTCGAACTGGCGTAGCCGCTATTCCGGGTGGCCCGCCCTTAAGAAATTGCAATATGTCGATGAACTCATGTCGGAGGTAGGGGCGGAGAAACCCTTGCTGATTGGTCGAACGCACGTCGAGCCCTTGAAGACGCTTACGCAAACGCTCGCTGAACACTACCAGAAAAAGCAAGCCCACTATGCGGTCGAAAACCTGAGAATCTACGACGGCGATTTGCGCCGCATTTTTTCCAATGATCCCAAACACGCTGACGCGCCGGCGGCATCGACATTCCTGCGTCGCAATCGCGCGGACATCCGGCAAATCGTTTCGAAGTGGACCGGAGAATATCAGCTGACATTGGACGCCGTCTTTGATGATATGATCGCACGCTCTCGGGAATTGAAATTGCGGGCGGCCGGTTCGGAACGACAGCTGAAAATGGACTTCATCGTCTTGCTGACGGCAAAGACGATCCATCATCTCTATAGTCCGTCGCGACGACAGTGGCTCGCGCTATGAAGTGGCTCGCGCAATGAAGTGGTTCGCGCAATGAAGCAATTTCGGGTTTTGGTTCTTTTGCATCCAGACCTCGTGCCACCGGTTTCCCTTGATGGACACGACCAAGAGGGCAACAACGCTTGGCAGACCGAGTACGACGTTGTCCACACATTGCGTTCCTGCGGTCACGAGGTCCGCCCTCTGGGCGTCCAGGATGAACTGCGGCCGATCCGAGACGCGATCGAGAGCTGGAAGCCCGATATTGTCTTCAATCTGCTCGAACAGTTTCACGGTGAAGCCGTCTACGACCAGAATGTCGCCAGCTATCTGGAACTTCTTCGTATTCCCTATACGGGCTGCAATCCGCGGGGCCTCATGCTTGCCCGCGGCAAAGATCTGTCCAAGAAACTGTTGGCCTATCACCGCATTCCCTTGCCGGCATTTGCAGTCGTCCCCATGCGGCGAAAGGTTCGCCGACCTGGGCGGCTGTTGTTTCCCCTGATCGTCAAGAGCCTGAACGAAGATTCCTCGCTCGGAATTGCCCAGGCCTCGGTCGTCGATTCAGATGAGAAACTCGTGGAGCGCGTTGCTTTTATCCATGAGCGAATTGGCACCGCGGCGATCGTGGAACGCTACATTGAGGGGCGCGAACTCTATGTCGGCGTAGTCGGCAATGACCGGCTTGGCGTCTTGCCGATATGGGAACTCGATTTCGGCACTGTGGCTCAAGGCACGCGGCCCATCGCGACCGAAAAAGTCAAGCATGATGCGAGCTATCAGGAGCGACGAGGGATCGCGAGCGGACCGGCAAAGGACCTCCCGCCGCAGGTGGCGAAACGGATCAGGGACGTGGCCAAGCGCATCTACCGAACGCTGGAGCTGGACGGCTACGCCCGAATTGATTTTCGTCTCGCCGCCGACGGCACGCCCTATTACATTGAAGCCAATCCCAATCCTGAGATCGCCCAGCTGCAGGAGTTCGCGTCCTCGGCGCTCCATGACGGGATTGCATACACCGGCCTGTTGCAACGCATTCTGCAACTGGGGATCCAGCGGGCAGGGAGGGTTTGAGGCGATGGATCTTGTAGGATGGGTAGAGCAATAAAAAAGCGCGTCTTGAACGCGCTTTTTTTATTGCGAAACCCATCAATTCCTCGCGTGAGGCTGATGGGTTTCGCCATAAAAATGCATCTGAAGATGCATTCTTATTGGCTCTACCCATCCTACAAACTTTATTCCTTCAGCTTGCGCACGAGCGAGCCGATGATGTTGGAGTAGTCGTCGGTCCAGACCCATTGTTTGGGGTCCGGTTCCTGCAGTTCCCAGAATTGCGACTGCGCAATAGGCCCAAAATCCTCGTCTTTGCGCGCCGCAACCACAATCGTACCAAGGAAGATGTAGTCGGCGTCGTTTTCGACAACGTCAGCGCCTTCATTGAGCCGGGCTACCATACCGTTGGCACTTGCGATGCCGGTGACCACCGAAGCAAGCTCGAGATGCCGGTTCGATACGTGGATGGCTACAATGCCGGTCGGACTCAGTTTTTTCAGATAGATCTCCATGGCCTCGCGCGTCAGCAGGTGGATGGGGATCGCATCGGAGTTAAACGCGTCGACAATGATCGCATCGTAACTGGAGTCGGGAGCTTCAGCGAGGGTGAGGCGCGCATCGCCGAGTGTGATCGGGACGGGGCCGCATTCGCTCAGGAAATTGAAATTTTCCGGGTCCCGCGCGATCCGGATCATGATGGGGTCGATTTCGTAATAGTGCACCGTGTCGCCCGGTTCGGCTCGGCAGGCGAGGCTGCCGGTGCCGAGGCCAATTACGGCATAACGGATTGGCTTCTTGTGCGAGCGCGCGGCATCGAGGATTTGCGCCATCGCGGATCCGTCATAATAATACATCGTGGGTTTCGGCCGTCCCGTAATCGGATTGCCGTCATTGTCTCTGATCTGCTGCCCACCATGAAGCGTGGTGCCGTGGGCCAAAAGGCGGAAGCGGCCGTCACTCGTTTCGGAGATTTTTACAACGCCGAAGAAGCTGCGCACCGTTTTGGCACCGGAGATTTCCGTGATTTCATGATTGGCAAGAAGGATGAACGCGATGATCGCCGCGAACGGCAGCGGATCGTTCCAGAACAGCACCGTAACAAACAGAAGACCGGCGACGACCCAGTTGTGGGCGCGATCATCGACCTCAAAGCCAAAATAGCGGAAGGCGACCAATGCAAGGACCGCAGCGGCAATTGCCCCAAAGAAGAGCGCCTGCTCCCAACGTGCCTTCGGCAGTGCGGCGCCTGGGCGGCAAAGCACCGCAAGCGCGATCAGGATTGGATACTCGGCAATCCAATTGAACGTGTAAGGAGCCATGAGACCGGCCGCGATGCCGCCCACCATGCCGCCGGCCGACATCCACATGTAGAAGGCCGTCAAGTGGCGCGCGGCCGGCCGCCGTTTTG
>Ga0209488_10002162_pt1 | contig 16381 bp, 23 predicted proteins | sample Rivendell_Oct201_8_FD_188349 | JGI IMG/M metagenome (GOLD analysis project Ga0209488, IMG submission 188349) | Vadose zone soil microbial communities from the Eel River Critical Zone Observatory, Northern California, USA -... | ecosystem: Environmental > Terrestrial > Soil > Vadose zone >... | reverse complement strand
CTACGTGTCTACATGTTTAGTTCTAGTCCTGCCTACCTGTACCGGCACTTGGGTACGAACCAAACATGAACAGCGTCTGCTTCTGCTTTCCCTTTCCCTTTTTCTTCCCGGGCCCTCCCACCGCAACCTCCGCAGGTGCCGTTACCTCTTCCGCTTCTCTTGCACTCGCGGTCTCATCCTGCGCTGAGCGTCCAGGCGCCCAGGCAGACGTCGCTGGTGGTGCACTACCCAGGATGTGCTGCAGCTGGCTGTTGCGCGAAGAAACGACCGGACGTGCTCGCGGCGTCGCCGAGCTCGGTAGCATCGGGAACGCGGCGTTCGTGAGTGCTGGCGCAGGAGTGGGTGGGGCAGGTGGGGGCTTTCCGCCCTGGGAGGCTGTCGGGGCAGCGTTACTGTTGCCGCCGCCTCCAGCACTAACGCTCGCGGCGGATGCAGACCACGCCGTGCTGCGCACGCCCTGCCTGCGGCCAGCTGGCGAGGGTCCGGCAGGCAGGGGTTGTGGCGCAGGGGACGATGCCATAACATGTGATGATGACTGCTGCTGTTGTGGCGCTCTGAGAGGTGAAATGGTCGCGCCACGCTCGGCGGCCTGCGCGACGCGGTCCCAGACCGTCCGCTGTGCTTGCCTCGGCGGAGGTGCCACACGGTGCGCGCTCAGAACGCGGCCGTTAGCGATAGACGCATAATCTATCCCAGCGCTCGTGCGTACGATGATCAAGTCAGGGAGCTCGCGCCGTCGCTCGATCTTAAATGTGTTCCACGCGCTGAGCAGGTCCGTTTTCTTCTCCTCGTCCTCGAGGAAGTCGACGACGAGGTTGATGATCGATGCTGTTGCATCGAGGTCGCGATCGAGCGTGTTCCAAACCGTTGAGATCAGGTCGCGAGCACCGGATTGGGACGCCGTGTAATCGCGCAGGGCGAGCTTGACTCCCGCAATGGCGTTGGTGTGGTGTTCCGTGAGATTGCGTAGTCGCGTAAATATCGCTATGTAGCGTCTTGGGAAGAAAGGAGTCAGAATACGGCAGAGCTCATGCGTGAATACAAAGAAACATACTCGGCAGTGACGGGATCCATAGATGGTGGCGGTGGCGAAGGCGTCTGGTGCCTGCTGGGTTCGAGTGAGTTGTTATTAACGTCTCCACTTGTTGTCAAGTGTGGGCCAATGGGATTGCGATGGCTGTCCGATCCCTGGGTTGGCCGTGGGGCTAACTGGGGCTGAGAATCGCGCTGCCCTCGATCACGCCCTCCCCCACTACCGACGCCGCCGCCGCCGCCTGGCCCTCCTCCACGGCGCCTGTTGGAGCCTGAGGATGCGTCTTGAAACTCAAACGCAGCATTGACTCGACGGGCGTCCTTTTTATCGCGCGAAGACATCTCTGCGCCATGCTCCTCCACCATGTGAGCCTGAAGATCGATTTTAGAACCGAACACAACGAATTTGCTCGCTTGGCAGACAGGATTTGGACACGGGTGATGCGCCTGATCAAAATGTTGCTCCTGTGGTGAACAATTAGACGCCGGCAATCGCATGAAGAAAAGAGTGACTCACCAACGCATTGTAATCTTTGAAGCTTTGAAACGACCCGTGTCAGTGAGGTGGAGAGATTAAGAGTTGGCCTCACTATTTGTCCCTGATTTCGTTTCGCTTGCATATGAAACATTCTTCGTGCGAATGTCGCATGTGGCCGTACAGTTCATCGTCGCCGAAGAAACATTCGTGGCAGAACTCGCAGAGTGGGTGTATACCACCCTCAACCTGGTCTTTCGGCACACCTTTTTGTTGTCGTCGGTGAGCGGAGGGAAGATGAGTGGAATATTGGGGGAATGTGTACAGTGCATGTTCGTGTGGAAAGACTTTCTTGTGGGAAATACACAAGTCGCTGAGTTGCTCATTCGGATTATCGTCGACAAACGAAGACAGATAGGTACGCACCACATGAATCTCTTATGAACACCACGAACATGCAGTTTAAGGTCGTTCCAGCCCGACGCTACGTGATCGCAAGAGGAATCAGGACAATTGAAGCGGAGGAGCACCAAGGAGTCTTGCATCATCTCCTCAGTCTCAAACGATATTGTCAACTTTTGATCTTTGTACGGAACACTTTCTGGAGTATACGACGAGAAGGGGGCATCAGCGGAGACGGTGAAGATGACTGTGGGTTGCAGTTCCTTGCGTTCGTTTGTCAAAGTCCACTATGCGAGATAAGAAAGACGCTGCGCGCGCACCTTGCAAAATGTACAGTCTGGCTTTTTGTAGAGCGCTCGCAGACGTAACGCGCAGACATGGCATGTCCTGTGGTTGCACTCTGACACAGCGTAATACTTGACAGGTTCCGCACAGATCCAGCACAAATCCTGCTCCTGGATGGCATCCGCCTGGACATCCGTTTTTGTTGGGTTCTCGGTGTCGTTAGAACCAGAATCGGGTTCATTTTCCCCGTTTCTCGTAGGTGTCTGCACCTTTGGTTTGGAGCTGGTCGATGCAGCGCTCGTAGATGTCGTGCCAGCCTTTCGGCCTCTACCACGGGGACGTCTGCGGCCCTGATTAGGACCAGTGGCTTGTTGGGGTTGGCTACTCTGAGTTTGGGCTGGTGGTTCGGGCATAGTATACGCAATGGTTGTAGAGCTGGTTGAGGGCACGCACGTTGACTGTGTACTGTATCCGATCAGTGACCAGTGAAGCGCCGTGTGACTCGTACAGTCTTGATTGATTTACACTGCAGCAGCAAATGAGCAGCGTCGAGCTCGACATTGACGATGATCACCCGTTAGCCCTCGAGCTCTCAAGTCTGCGCACAGCAGCTGCTCGCTTCCAGGTATGTCGTGTTCTACTGTACTACAGTACTTGGTACTCGCCCGCCGACCTACTAACCACGCTCCCAGCATGAGGCACATACATCCGCGCTCAAACTACAGCGACACTCCCTGGAGGCCGCCATGGCCATCGAGCGCGCCCAAGCTCTCGAACACGAGAACGCCGCGGCGCGCGCAGAGCTCGTAGCCCTCCGCGCACACCCAGACTCGACGCCGCGCCCCGCCGAGCTGCAGCTCCCTGAGTTCACACTCGCCCTGCGCCGCGCGAGCGACAAACTCACGCTCGCGGAGGACGCTCTCCGCGCGCGCACGGCTCAGTTCCTCGAAATGCAGGGTGCCGCCTCTCGCGCGCACTATGCAGCGGAGGGGGCGTTCGGTGTCGCTGCGAGCGCCCGTGCGCGCGAGGAGGAGGTTCTGGCGCGTGAGCGCGCGCTGGTTTTACGGCTGCGTGCAACCGAGGAGGAGGGAAGGATGATGGATCGCACGGTAAGGGAGTACGCGGACCTGGTGCGCACTCTCGAGCGCCGTCAGAGCTTGCCGTCGTCGCCTCCTCCGAGGCAATCTCATGCGCCTGCTTCCGCAACGCACGCCCATAACGGCAAGCTCCCCGAGCTGGATTCAAGCGGGACCTCGACATTCGAGGCTCTGCAGGAACAGAGGGCGGAGCTGCACAAGCTCGCTGAGGAATTTGGCGGCGCGAACGAAGCATTAAGGGACGAGATAGGCAAGCTGCACGCCGAACTCGAGGGAGCTCGTGCTGAGTTGGAGGCGGAGCGGAAGGCTGCAGAGGAAGAGCGTCTACGGTTGACCGATGCACATGCTGAGCTCGAACGTCTTAAGCACGACGACAACACCGCGGCAAAGATGGTCTCTCGATACATGTACGTCCAATCTATCCCTCTCCCGCTCCTTCCCTACCAAACCGCGCCTCCTCGGGCAGGAAGTTCTCCCAGTCCACAACGGACACGCTACAAAAAGCGCTCGAGTCCCTCACCGCCCGCCACGCAGCAACGACGTCCACGCTACAGACACAACTCGCCTCTGCGCAGGCCGCGCTCGCCACTGAGCAGCGCCAGGTCGGGCGCCTGCGAGACGTATTAGACGAGGCGACGGAGCAGCTCGCGCGGGAGACATATGGCCGCCGACGCGAAATCGCACTACGGCTCGCAGTCGTCGGGCGGGAAGATCAGCTTGCCGAAGCGCTACGGCGGTGGGTACGGCGCGCGCAGGAGATACACGCGAAGGAGGACGTGCCACCCGCACAGCGGCTCAGCTCTATCGTCCGCGACGCAGGCGAACTGCTCGCCCTCGTTGACGGCGCCGGTTCTCGTTTGGATGCTGGGACGATGCTCGATGTCGCGACTGGGAGCGCGGCAAGGATCGTGGCAGCGCAGGATGCGGTCAAGGCGCTTGTGGAGGAATTGCAGGTCGAGACGGAGCGGCGGATGAAGCTCGAGCGCGTGCTTGGTCGCGCAGAGGTGGACAAAGATGGGCATGTTGTCCCCCCGACGCCGAGCGCACCATCCTCTGCCACCAGGTCTCCTACCCTTGTGGCCGTGGCCGATGCCCCACCGGAAGTGGTGAAGGTAGACAAGGCGACTTCACCCATTTGCCCGCCCCCATCACAGACATCGGCCCAAGTTACAGAAGCCGTATCTGAGGACCCATCCTTAGGACCTCCACAGGCTGATCTTCCTATCGCTCTCTCAGAATCAGGGTTGACGCCTCTTGAACATGTTTCGGCAACAACGGACCCCATTCTACATCAACCTACACCACGATCTAATATAGGATCTCCAGCATTTATGTCCCCGCGTTCTTCATCGCCAGCAAATACCTGTTCCTCCCCACCTCCCCATGATACCACATCAGTTCAGCCCGATACCACAGGGCCACATTCACCCTCAACTGGTTCTATTTCAATACCTTCCTCCCAATACCCACCTACGTCGAATCTTCTCACTGAGCTCGAAAGTACTAGAAGTCGCTACGATGAGCTACAACGGGCTTTCCGTGACTGTCACTTGGCTCTCCGCGAGCTGGGTCAGACGCTCCGAGACCTATCACCATCTTCTTCCCTGCCGACCTCCGCGCTACAGATTATCCTTGAGCGGCTCGACGACTTCAACGAGGACGCGCGCGTTGAGCTCGAGATTCGTATCGCGGACGAGGAACGCATAGCGCGCGGATACGCGATGCTGCTCGCTGTGCCATGTGCGATACCCAGCGAGGCGGAAGTGCAGGACGTGAAGCAGGCCGTGCGCGCATTCGTTAATGGCACCGACGCGGCAGTGGCACGGGCGCAGAGCAAGTTTGCGCGCAAGCGGGATGACCTCGAGCACGACGTGGCGGCGCTCAAACAGGTGGTTCACGAACTCCCGCAGGCGCCCTCCTCGCCGTCCCCATCGTCTCGCCCCGCCACGCCCGCAGCAAACACTCCCACGCCCTCATCATGGACTTCGCTCGCAGCGGGCCTGTTCGCGTCCGGCGGGTCGTCACGCCCCGCCAGTCCGTCGCCCACGTTTGGCGCCGTCGTCACGTCGTCAAGGATGCGCCGCGCGATCCCGTCAGAAGGCAGCCCACTCGCAGCTTTACAGCAGCAGTTGCGCATCCCGATGCCTGAGTTGCATCACCATCATCAAGCGGCGCTTTCGCCGTTACCTGTCCGGCCCAGTCCGAGGTCGCGGACGACGTCAGGGATGTATATGCTCGGCCTTGGGATGCGCGGGGGCGTTGTTGGTTCTGGAGAGAGTCGTAAGGTGTCGGTCGTTGGGATTCCGCAGGGATCTACTGTGTCGACAAACGTGCACGAGGGAGGAGATCTTGAGGTCGAGTGAATTGTAGCCGAACGTAATTAGTCAAGTCAAGCCAAGCTCGGACAAATAAAGGTCTGGTCCTCACCCACCACAACTCTACTGAGACACTCACCCTTACCCACTATCGAGTTCAAGTTTTCACCTTGTAAGTAGGAGGGAGCACGAAAAAAAAAAAGTTGATGTCTGCACACGGATTTGCTCACCTAAAGCTATCCGCGTTTACCCTTCACAGTCTCCACAGATCTGGTTGATTGACCTCTACCGTCCGTTACATTGTATGTAGATCTCATACTCTCTCTCGTTTTTTCTTGACTGATTCTGTCAAGGCGAGTCTGGCTTGCTGCTTATAGACCGGGCGAGTCGGTATGCCTCCTGCCCAACAATCACCTTACCCCCATCCGGGACCTTCATACTATCCCCCACCCCCGCCGCACATGCATCACTATGGCTACACAAACGTCCCCGCATCCTACCCGTATCAATACCCACCACCGCCGATGAATGGTCATTCACCCGCCCCACCTTCGCCTCGTGTCTCTGGCCGCGGTGGGTATCATGGCGTTTCCCGAGGTGGACCAGGCCCCAATTATAATCAAAGCTATTCGCATCATCCTCATCCTCCTCATCCACTTCCTCCACCCCCGTCTCATGCTTCGTACATACCTCACGTTCCCATGCACCCTTCTCCGCAGTCATCATCTGCTAGTCCTTATCCACATCACCAAAAGTACCCTCCCCAGCATTCGCCACAAGTTCCGTATTCTCCCCCGTACCCCCCTCCTACGTCCCAACCTAATGCACCATACCAGCAAAACTGGGCGTTCCAGCAGCCAATATCCCCTCTACCAAAACAGCTGTCCATGCCGCCTCCTCCCGCGCTATCGCCTATAACACCGTCCCCAAAACCCCCCAGGATCCTCGATGGCCCGTTAGATCCAGAACCGGTCGACCTATCCACCGGGTCATCTGACCCACCCCGAGAGCCTTCACCCGAACCTGCGGCAGAGGAACCCACCCCTTCCAACCCTTCCCGTGCCTCGACTAGACCGCATTCCCGTTCGAGCCAACATTCAAGGTCGCTACCATCAACTCCTCAGGTATCTCAGCAGCCCGCCCCCATGCCTGCGCCCGTGTCTACATCTACCAAGACATACAACACGTCATCGGATCCAAGGCAACAGTTTGGTGGTTGGGCTATTTGGTCGCGCCGTCCGACAGATCCGTCCCTCGCACCGGGCATCATCTTTTCCCCCCGTTGTCGTCCGCCTCCAGACGTTCTAAAAAAGGCTCTCCAACTCTCCACCCCGCCCGAATCTCCAAAACCGGCCGATATTGCCCCTTCGACTGCACCTGCTAGCACCAGCGTCATTCCACCCTCATCCACGCAAGCTGCCCCAGAAGAACAGACAAAGTTTGCTTCGGAGCCGGCAGAGTCTCCTCGCAACGATCTGCCCGAGACAGTCTCTTCATCTGAGACTGAGATTTCTACCGTTTCTGATACCCCTCCGGTCCCTGCCTCTCCCCTGTCTTCGAGTACCTCCATTTCCGCCGCATGCACAGCCCACTCGCAGGTGAAATCTAGGTCCGGGTCATGTGAACCGACAGCGGGCGTCGCAGCGCCCATCACCGCCCTAGAGGTACCTCTTACGGAGACCCCCACCGAACTCATTGTAGTTCTCACAGAGTCTCTCGACGCCACTGAGCCCACACCTCCATCTGCCGCCCCTTCCTCTGCCGCTCCCACACCTGCGCCTGCGTCTTCATCCGCACCAGCGCCGGCATCTGCCCCACCAGTTCTCAAGAAGTCGTGGGCTTCTTTACTTCGTCCAGCACAGGGCGACACTGGTTCCGCTTCTACTTCCAAGTCCTCCCTTCCTACGTCTTCTGTCGTCGGCTTCTCCATCCCCGCCTCTCCTCCACCGGCCCGTGTCCCTCCCGTACGTCGTGCAGAGCTTCTCGCCCTCCTCAACGGTGCGTCTCCCTCCCGCCCAATGGTCAATGCTATTCTGCCGCGCTTGCGCGCCCGAGGGCTGGTGAATAGTGGGAACATGTGTTTTGCAAATGCAGTGTTGCAGCTGTTTGTGTATTGCCCGCCGTTTTGGAAGCTGTTCAGAGAACTGGGCCGGCTGATAGGCCAGCGCGGAAGGGGTGAGGGCCAGGACAGCGGCGGTAGTGCGACGCCGCTAGTGGATGCGACGGTAAGATTCTTAGACGAATTCGTGTATGAGGAGAAGAAGCCGCTCCCAACGCCACAATCTCAGCAGCAGGCGGCTAGAGGAAAGGCGAAGGAGGAAGAGGAGGACAAGAAGGAGGATGGCAGCGTTGACTCGTTCATTCCAACTTACGTGTATGACGCGATGAAGGAGAAGAAGCGGTTCGACAATATGCGGGTGCGTAACCGCGCCCGCGGGGCATCCTTTATTATTGCTGACCTGGTGTGTATAGGGCGGTCATCAGGAGGATGCAGAAGAGTTTTTCGGATTCTACCTCGACACACTCGAGGAAGAGTTGCTCGCGTTACTCGCCTCTATCGACCCTTCCAAGCCTACTTCTGGATCCAAGGTAGAGGACCGCGAGGAAGAGTCTCAGTCAGGCGAAGGCTGGACTGAGGTCGGAAAGCGAAACAAGATGGCGCTCACTCGCACGGTGCGCCGATATCTCATTCTCTCTGCGCTGAGCTCGACCTCGTTGACGGGATGCAATAGGATAAGTCAGTCGAGTCGCCGATCACGCGCATCTTCGGTGGAAAATTCCGCTCGACTCTCCGCGCGCCACAGCAGCGCGACTCTGTAGTGGTGGAGGACTGGCGATCACTCCAACTCGACATCCAGGTTCGTCGCCCTTTCTTTGTTTCTCTGGTAGTTGACTTCTGAACCCTTTCTGTTCAGCCCGATTCTATACGCAACATTCAAGATGCGCTCGCACATATCTCGCAGCCGCAACCCGTGCAAGTCGGCCCCTCCGGTTCAAGTGAGGCAAGCCAGCAAGTGCTCATCGAAGCGCTTCCACCTGTACTTGTCCTCCATCTCAAGCGCTTCTTGTACGATACGGCCGCGCGTGGCGTCGTGAAGATCGGCAAACCCATACAATTCGCACCTGAGCTCGAAATCCCACTCGGTACGTAATCGTTTCTTCTTTTCCCGCTTCGTCGAGGCTGAGTCAACTTGTCCGATTGGTCCAGACATCATGGCACCAGCCCCGCGACGACCCGGCCAGCCCGCGCGCTACACACTCTATGGCGTCCTCTACCACCATGGCGTCTCGGCAGGTGGCGGGCACTATACCCTTCATGTGCTGCGGGGTGGTGGCAATAATGGCAACGGTGGTGCCAGTGGCGAAACTTGGCTACACATCGATGACGAGACAGTGAGTGTGGTGCGACACGAGGACGTGTTCGGGGGCAACGACAATGAACGACCGGACGACCGGTGTGCCTATCTGCTTTTCTACCGTTGCGTTACTCCCGTACGGACATGATAACTCGTCCACCGCTGTCTCTACTCTTGAAGAATTTTTTAACCTCTTACGATAACTTTGCCTTCATTTTCAACTTTCGGCTGTTCACTATTTTTTTTGCTGTATCTTTTAGTGCAATTCTTTTTCAGTTTGGGTAGAATGCCTAGGCTTGTATCATCGTCATTGCCATTTTTTTGACTACACCCACTACCCTCGATCTTATTCGTGCGCACGCGATGCATCCCTCTAGTATATCAACCAATCGCGGGTCGTTGCCTGGACAGGCAATAACTTAAGAGTATATTACGAGTATCTATATAGACAACGGAGGGCAAACGAGATCAACGACTAGACTAATCCACGAGACTCATAGGATGTTGCCTGCAGACCTCCGAAGCAACAAACGCTATTATCCACGCTCAGTGCAACTCGTAAATATTCCACGACTGACAGACAAAAAATTATCAGTACCCTGCCCCCCCCCAGAAAAAGACATAGAAGTGGACACACCTTCCTCCATTCGAGGCCCCAATGCTCGTTGATCGGCCCATCGATGCCCCACGCGACGCCGCGGAACCACCAGAAGTTAGCGATGATCGCGAAAGCGACGATGGCAAAGACGATCGATTTTGTGCGCTCAGAGAGGCGACGGGCCGTGAATACAAAGTGGTCGAACATGTGGGCGGCCATAAGGACGGCAAAGTAGAGGGTTGGGAGCTAATCGTCGTGGAAGAGGACGAAAAGTCTGTGTCAGAAAGAGGTAGAAAGAAGAGGTGGTTAGGCGTACATAGTGGTGGACGTAGGTTACGCGGCCCATGATCAGGAACGGCACTATGGAGAGAGGTCAGTCTTACTGCATGCACGGACAAAGCGCAGATCGGACGAAGGAAGTGAAGGAAGGAGGTGAAAGAGGGAAAAAATAAATACGTGCCATAATGCAGGATCCACCCAAAGAGCGCCACCTTTCCCACATACAAAAAGTGTTCCCATTCTCCTGCGTGACATTAAGCACTCGTCCGAGGAGACAAAAACGATTTTCTACGCACTCGGTTCCATATCGACGTACCGCCTCTGCATCCGGAACACATAGACGCAGAATGCAAGCACGGCGACTACCAGACTGAGGGTGCTGCCCCACCATATGATAGGCGTGCCGATCAGGTAATATTTGGTCTGCGAGTCGTTCCAGCCACACATACGCAAGCCGAGCCGCATGAGCGGCCAATCTGTCGGCACAGAGGCGAGGATGTCCTCCTTGTCAGGGTCCGGGACGAGTGCGTTGTTTGATGTCATCATCGCAACGTTTAGGTGCCAAAAGTCGCGGAGGAACGGCGAGCGGTAAAACTTCATGTCGCCAGCGGGCACTGTGTGGGGGCATAGCGCGCATGGTCAGTGTTCTGTCCCTCCTCTGACTACGAGGGAAAAAGCGACGCACAGCGGTCATTCCAGTGGCTCTCGACGTTCCAATGCGTATACGGGTCATCGGGGTTATCTTCTTTATCGCAGCTGACTTCGATCTGCTTGAATCCCCACTCAGGGAGCCCTTTTGTCGCAGCGCGGACATAGCAGCCTAGCACTTGATGTCGGAAGCGCAAACGGGTCGTGAGCGAGTGTATTCGCTCAAATTTTTCTCGTTTCCCGCGGTGCAGGTCATCGATGACCTCCACTACCCAGTAATCGTTCTGGTCGCCAACAGTAGCGTTTCCGTAGCATGAGATCTCGTTGTTCAGCTTTGTGACTGGAGCAGGGATGTTGTGGGAGTGTAGATTGCGACCTGTAGACTCGTGGACAAGACGAATAATGTCCCCGTGCTTAAGGTAGCGGATAGGCCCGTTCGGGTCGACAGGGGGATCCTCCAAGCGTGGTGTGATGATCCAATCGTTATTGGTGTCCTTATAGTGGTAGCATGTGACCTGTTGCTGATTGGATCCAACCGGGTAGGTTTGGACGTGCGAGTGCAGAAGCCCACCTCCCCAACCCATGTTCTTCAGCGTCAGTTTTGAACCAATCGCAACATCTGCTCCACAATGAGAACGAACATGGCGCACAAGAATGAATCACTAACCAAGAGGATTCTGAGCGAAGTCGTTGCCAATAAGGTTGGCCTGAAATAGAGAGCTCATTTGGGCATCTCCGGGACCAGAATGGCTGAGAATGAGGAAATGCAGTTTGAATGAAGCCATATAAACAAGGATAGGGACCACGATCAAGCAAGTGATACGTGCGCCCCAGTGCCGGAGTTGTGTTCGCTATGAATTTGTCAACTCAGGCAACTCAAGGGAGCACATGACCTGCCGTACCGTTGAAACACGCAAATCACCAAACTTATTCCACAAATCTTCAACGGTGTAGAGACCGACCAAGGCCGTGACGAATAAACCAATCAACTTGACACTTTGAATTATGAGTTGTTAGCATACACCCACAAGGCGGACCAAAAGGAGTAACACACCTAGACACACATCCAATTGACACGCCAGTAAAACCTAGCCAGAACCACCAGTCAAAGGAAAACGACCTAGGATGGTCAGTAGAACGCAAAGCTATGTTGAGAACCTGCGACGCACTGATACTGATGATTGTGGAATTTTGACAGACCAAAGACGGTGGTAAAGGTGAAGAAGAGTAGCATCGAATCCAAAAGAATGAAGCGCGATATACATAACCAGGCGACATCTGCCGTAAGTGAATTGAAGATCGACGTTTACACGGCATCGATATCCAGATAACACACCACATAAACACATCAAAGCAACCAAATGGCAAGCCCTTGTGCTCATGCCAAGCTCGACAGCGGTGTACCATCCGAGCGGGACCATCAACACACCAAAGGTGGCAAGGAGGACGCGCATGGCGACGTAGGGGACGTTCTCGGGATACATCTCCCCGCTCTTGAACTCGTAGCTGCCGTCATATCCAGACAACAGGCCGGCGAGCCCGACGAGTATCTTTCCGAGCGGGGGATGCACGTCGAAGTAAAACTCGCGCTTGAGGTAGTGCGAGCCGAACTTGCCAAAGTGCGCCTCGTCCCAGATTACGAGTGGGGACTTGCCGATTTTGTGAAAACGCGTCCAGCAAGAAAGAAGGGTGTATGCGGCGGGTGCGACATGTTCCAAGTTTTGCTGGATGAACTCGCTCTAAGGTGGGGCAGGGAAAGTTAGGGGGGACGACGATGGTGGAGGAGGCAGTGCAACGACACGACGCACAATAGAAGTGGGCGGCGGCGGCGGCGCTCTCCTAGCTACTCGCCCTCCGCCACCATACTTTTGAAAGGCATTGGCCTTGGCGTAAACGTCCTTACCCTCCCCGTCGTATTCGTCGACCCACCGGTTGACTTGCTGCGGCGCGGTTCGACCCTGTGGGACTCTGCGGCGAGTAGAAGAGTCTTCTGGCATATAGTAAGGGAGTTCTTCCTGACGGTTTAAAGGTTTCCAGTTGGTGGATGGGTGTGTAGGATAGCGAACGAATTCAAAATCTTCGGATGAATGAGATGGGCTGTCTGGCGGTGAGTGGACAGTGATGGGAATTTCCGGGTTTGGCATGGGCTTTTTAGTTTCTACGCCCCGTGGTCGCAACGGGATTAGTCAACCGTGACGAAGAAGAGGAAAAGGCGTTGTATGTGTTATGCAGGATGCGGGACGAGAGTGAGATTGCTGACAAGACTCGAGAACAAACAAATATAGGAATCACTACAGAGGACCCTCATTTTTAAAAAAAAATCTCGCATATGATATGATGGCAACGCATATCAAGATACACTGCACTACTTATGGCGAATATACCGGGCTGACGGAATCAGCAGTGAAAAATTAGCATGCGCTCACTCATGTACAATAGAACATACCCGTCACCATCGCATGGTCTCGCTCGTACGGCTCCAGCGTGATTTGTTCAAGTGGCTTAAACATCTCTGCCCGTAACGCATTGACTTCTCTATCAAACACGGCCTCTGCCGGGGCTGTGGAATCAATACAGTTTGCTTTGATAGAAATTACGACGTGACCGTCGACTTTTAGGAATTGATGTGCATTGTGAGCCACGATACGTGCCTGATCCGGTTGTGCGACGTCAGCAAAGATCACATCAACAGTGGATAGCAGTATCCGGTATTTGTGTGGGAAGCGGGCATCCTCAACGATGGCTAGTCAAAACATGTACGAGTCAGACTCTAAAGTAGGGCCAGAATCTCAGACAGACGCACGAATGACATTTGTGCGTTTCTTGGCCATATTGATCAAGTCGCGCCCCGACCGGGCGGAAAATTCAACAGCATACACCACACCCTCCTGTAAAACATGGGAAAAGACGTTGCGTTAGATGTGAAGAAAGTAGACCACGCCAGCGAGTGACGTACGGGGCCTACGATATCCGCAACATGGCTAACGCTCGTTCCGCTCGCCGCACCGAGATACAAGACCTTCGAGCCAGGAACGATGAAGATTTTGTCCATGCCGCCCAGCACGCCCGCGGCCAGCTTACTCCGGAACGGGTTCCACACGCGGTACTCGATTTTCGCGCCATCCTCGTCACCGCTTTCGATCGAGATTCGCTTCTCGCCGTACACGGACTCGCCGGGGACGAGATTTTTGGTGACGAGCATGGACTCCTTGCCCTTGGCGATAAAAATGCCCTCGTGCTTGTGTGGCTCGATGATGACCCTCGCGCCGCCCCTGGCACCGCCGCGTCCTGCGCCTCTGCCGCCCCGACCACCGGGCCCACCGCGTCCGCGTCCACCGACCCCCCGGCCGCGAGACTGCACACCACCACCTACTAAAGAATCAGCAAGAGCGCAAGTCTGGTTTGACACGAAAATCACGTACGTCCACCCCGCCCACCCCCTCTGCCTCCACGGTCGCCTCCGCCTCCCCGAAACCCGCGTCCGCCTCCCCTACCACCAAAGCCGCCGCGGCCTCCCGAAGCACCTGCCACAAACATAGGAGTAATGTCACTTGTGTTTCTGGAGAAACACGACACAGTAACGTACCGAATGCCATGTTTTATGAGCGACGAGGAGCACTTTTTGCAGGTAACTCACCAGCGTATGCGATTGGTCCCGCGAAATTTAGTTTTGGTGACCAAGCTTGTCCAAATACTGGAGATAAGTACTTATCCACGGTAATCCATCAAATTAAATAAATCAAACCACCTCTCATCCGTCAGCACGCATCTTATGGACTCTCATCGAAATCACCTCGGCCGCAGACATCTACAATGCCACCTATTCTTCCGTTGCTGTCGAATGACGATTTATTAAGACCATGATGGGATGCACCGTTCAGAACGGGGGCACAGATCTCCTGCGGGCGCTAGACCAAGCAATGGTCGGACTGTCGGCAGCAGGGGGGGACTTCTTTAACGGGTCCCGCTACCTACGCTCGTGGCTTCCCACAAAACTCGGATTGTATGTTAACAAGGACGCCGATCTCAGTAGACAATCGAGGAGTGGGGCTGCCGTAGTGCACGTCGAATGTCGTTCACCATACATCCTTGCCTTTAACTCGCGCTGTTATTCAACATGTTGACACTCGGAGAGTGCTCCAGGTTATCCAAGGTCATCGCCAAAAGTGTCTCTGTTCAGACAGACGTGGGGGCATGGCGGCGGCCAGCAGATTCCAACCGGAACAGAGGTATCCAGCCAGCTCTGTATTGTGTCCTTACTTTTCGCTCTGCTCGGACCCATTGATTCCGAGACTCCGAGACTCCGAGACTCCGAGACCCCATCTCCCCGTTGTAATTCTATCCTCCCACCGGCCCGACAATGGGGCTCTTCAAGGAACCACGTCGTGACATCCCCTGCGTGGGGGAGAGAGATCCGCCCTTCCTGACCAGGAGGATGTGCGCACGAGAAACTTGTCTGGGTACTATGAGCGGATGTGGGATTATAGCCCACGCGCATCCACATGCAGTCCCAGATCCCTTGACCACTTTCCCCGTTTGTATCTCATCTTCTAGAATTCCTGATGTAGACCCTTGAAAACAAGAGTGCCAAGGAAACCCGAAGGATGGCGAGAACTTTACTGCTTTTAGGTACAAGAATGGTAGGCAGGGTCAAGCTTTGTGGATGACGACCTCGACGCATTTGCTTATGATGGGCCATCATTGATTCGACGTATCCTTGGACCCTGGCATCTCGTCCCCTCGACTTATGACGCCGTCCACTGATGACTATTAGACCCAAATTTGAAACTGTCCCGGACTTGGCTACTCGGGATGCTGTACCGAAAGATCTCAATATGGCTTCAATATCTGTTCACATGTCAGATGGAAAGGAGACCATATGAATTAGCGTTCGGTCCGATTATTCTTCGTCCCATCACTGCTCTCGGCCACATTCACCCGCCTCGTCTTGACCCGGACTCCTCATTCTACTGTGATTATTATGTGACCCGCTCTATAGCGGCCAAAAGTTGACAGACCTTCCTTCCTTCGAGCCAAATTCTCCGCCTCTAAACTGTGTAACCTGGGACGACCATGTCCCAGCCTGAGTGCAGCACGAGGATGAATTTCCGGAATCCTTCCAACGGCTACGCCCTATCAAGGCCCAGAGAGCGGAAACTCAACGAACCGCAATCAGGGAATGGGCCGAACGATGGCACCAATCCCCCCGCACCTCGCTAGCCTACCACCTGGCCCTCACCAAGCCCCCGGACGGGAAACCACACCCGACCTTCATACACACGAAAGCAAAGCGGCCCCACAGGAGCCGTGAGACGCCCCCAAAAGGGACGCACACACAAACCACCAGCTAAGTTATCCCACTCGCGACTCACCACATCTACGCTATACCGAATCATCACAGGCCACGCCTTTGTTGGCTCTTACACCCAACGCTTTTTCTCGCAACACACTCCCGACCAAATCGCTTGCCAATGCGGCGAAACAATCCAAACCGTCGAACACGTCCTTAGGGACTGTCCACGATACGACGCTGCGCGCCGAAGACATCTCACAGCCAATGGCCGCCTACGAAACCTCCCCCAACTTCTCTCGCACCCGAAGCGTGTCCAATCGCTGCTTCGCTTCCTGGGGGAGATGGGAACCTGCTAAGCCGCGGGAAGTATGGGATCCTGGTTAGGGGCAGTAAACAAATAGGGGAGACGGAGACTCCCTGATAGGCGGCCCACATACTACAAAACGCGACCACCACCCACTCCACCCTATAACTACCCTCGGACAACTCACCCGAGCTGGTCCATTTCTTTTACCATACACGCCTGAGCATGATACGTAGATTACACGTGACCGCTTCTGTGCCTCCGTTGTACGCGCGCGGAATACAAATTCGGATCCAA
>Ga0209488_10002161_pt1 | contig 16390 bp, 16 predicted proteins | sample Rivendell_Oct201_8_FD_188349 | JGI IMG/M metagenome (GOLD analysis project Ga0209488, IMG submission 188349) | Vadose zone soil microbial communities from the Eel River Critical Zone Observatory, Northern California, USA -... | ecosystem: Environmental > Terrestrial > Soil > Vadose zone >... | reverse complement strand
GCCGGCGATCAACGGCACGGCGACTGGCACGGCAACGATCGGCGGGACGACGGTGGCGTCCAACATCACCAATGCCTGCCTTGGCAACGCGGCGTTCTTCAACCCGTCGCAGGACATTATGCCCACCTTTGTCGCGCGGTGGCGCATCGAGCAGCCCTGGGGCCATATCCAGGCAGGTTTGTCGACGGTCCACTATGCGCTGAACGACGGCATGTTCCTGAACAAGCAGTATCAGGGCTATGGCGGCGCTCTGTCTGGCAATTTCTTCACCTGGGGCAAGGACAATTTGACCTGGAGCGCCGGCGCGGGCGACGGGCTTGGCGATCAGATCAGCAACAACGTCGGCGTCGCGACCAATTTCGGCGGCGCGCTCACCGGCCAGGCGGTCAACGCCACCGACAGCCGCTCGACCTTCAGCACTAACCGGGCACTCTACGACGCGTCGGTATTGGCCAAGACGATCTTCTCCTGGGGCGCCAAAGCCGGCTACCAGCACTGGTGGACGCCGACGCTGCGGTCAACGATCGATTTCAGCATCAACCACAGCGACGTCCCGGCCTTCATCGGCGCCGCCGGTCGTGCGGCGGTCAACAAGGAGCTGAGCCTGGCGCACGCCAATTTGATCTGGAGCCCAGTGGCGTTTGTCGATGTCGGTGTCGAGGGCGCGTGGGGCCATCGCGTCGTTGTCTCGAACCTGAAGGGCGACGCCTGGACACTCCAGAGCTCGCTGAAGTTCCGCTTCTAAATCAACAAGAACGCACAAGAAGCCGAGCGGCCCGCCAAAGCGGAGGCGGGCGGCTCGCTGGGGGGCTGCGGGGGGCATAAGGAGCGACCGATGATCCAGATTGTCGAGGGGCTCCCGGACAACGTCGTAGGGATCGTCGCCAAGGGGCGGGTCACGAATGAGGAATGCGACAAGATCCTTAAGCCGCTGATGGAGGATTCGCTAAAGCGGCATGACAAGGTCCGGCTCTACTACGAGATCGGCTGCCGCTTCCCCGGCGCGGCGTGGGAAGAACTCAGGATCGGGATGGATACGATGCCGCAATGGGAGCGGGTGGCGGTCATCACCGATGTCGGCTGGGTCAGACACACGGTGAACGCGCTGCGATTTCTGATGGCCAGCGAAGTGCGCGTCTTCACCAGCTTCCAGGCGCCGGAGGGCCGCGCCTGGATCACCTCGCACTGAGAACCGCCGTCGCTATTTCGCGGGTTCGAGGGCCGGCGCCGGCGCGTCGGCCTTCGCCGCTTCGAGCTCGGCGGCCTTTTTCTCGACCAGCTCGACCAGGTGATCGACGATGTCGGCATCCTTGAGCCGGTGGTCGGTCACGCCGCTGATATAGACCTGATGCGTATTGTTGCCGCCGCCGGTAAAGCCGATGTCGGTCTCGCGCGCTTCGCCTGGCCCATTGACGACGCAGCCGATCACCGACAGCGTCAGCGGTGTCGTGATATGAGCGAGCCGTTCTTCGAGAATTTCGACCGTCTTGATGACCTGAAATTGCTGGCGCGCGCAGGACGGACAGGAGATCACCGTCACGCCGCGCCGGCGCAGGCCGAGCGATTTCAGCATGTCGTAGCCGACCTTGATCTCCTCGACCGGATCGGCCGACAGCGACACGCGGATCGTATCGCCGATGCCGGCCCACAGCAGCATCCCAAGCCCGATCGATGATTTGACCGTGCCGCTGCGCAGCCCGCCCGCTTCGGTAATGCCGAGATGCAGCGGATAATCGCAGGCCTCGGCCAATTGCTGATACGCGGCGACCGCGAGGAACACGTCCGATGCCTTGCAGGAAATCTTGAACTCGAAGAAGTCGTTGTCTTCGAGGATCTTGGCGTGGTTGAGCGCGCTCTCGACCATCGCCTCCGGGCAGGGCTCGCCGTATTTCTCCAGCAGATCGCGTTCGAGCGAGCCCGCATTGACGCCGATCCGCATCGAGCAGCCATGATCCTTGGCGGCTTTGATGACCTCGCGGACCCGCTCGGCCGAGCCGATATTGCCGGGGTTGATGCGCAGACAGGCGGCGCCGCTCTCGGCCGCCTCGATCGCGCGTTTGTAGTGGAAATGAATGTCGGCGACGATCGGCACCTCGACCTGCCGCACGATGTCTTTCAGGGCCAGCGCCGATTCCTGATCGGGGCAGGAGACGCGCACGATGTCGGCGCCGGCCCGCTCCAGCGCCTGGATCTGCTCGACCGTTCCCTTGATGTCATGTGTGACCGTGTTCGTCATTGATTGCACGGTAATCGGCGCGTCGCCGCCGACCGGCACCTTGCCGACATGGATTTGGCGGCAGGGGCGGCGCTGAATATCGCGATACGGCCGGACGCTCATCCTCAACCTCGCCGGAAATGCTCGCTCGGATATAGAACGCTTCGGTGACGGAAAAAAGACCGCGCCCCGCGTGATCGGGATTGCCGCGGGCCGGCTAACCCTGAACTGCCGTCCCGCCGGTCAGCGCCGCGGGATCGAGCGTGACATTGCGGCGCAATGCGCCGAGCGGCCCAATCGCGGGCACCTGCTTGCCGTCTACCGCAATCGTCAGCGCGCCGGCGTTGCCGGTGCGCAGGACCAGGCCGGAGCGCGCCGGCACGCGATAGGTCTCGCCGGTCTTCAACACGCGCGAGAAGACGATTGACTGGTCGGGCGCGCGGATCTGGACCCAGCAGTCTGCGGTGGCTTTGATGTCGATGCGTCCGGCGGCCGCGGCGGCGCTATCCGCGGTGGACACGGAAGACGCGGGCGAAGCGGCGGCGGTCTGCGGCGCGGCAGAAGCGCTGCCAGCGCCGGCGGGATCTGGGGCCGGCGCCTTGGACGGTGCGGCGTCGGGAGGGGCGGCCGCAGCAGCGTTCGGACTCGTGGTTGCTGCGGCCGAACCGGGGAACAGACCCGAACCGAGGCGCGGGTTATTCGCGGGATTGCCTGGAGCATTAGCCGTAGGGGTCGCCGCGGCGATCGGCGGGTTGGCCGGGCTCGTAGTTGGGGAATTGACCGGCGCCTTGATGGCTGGCACGGGCTCCGCCGCAGGCACCGGTGCAGACGCTTTGGCCTCGCCGCCCGCGCCCGCGGCAACCTGATCCGGCGGTGGGATCTGCAGCGTTGGCGGCACCGCGGCGACACGCTCGGGCCGGGCGCGCTCGCCGGTCGACAGGTAGTACCAGGTGCCGTAACCGCAGATCGCCAGGATCAGCGCCACCAGCAGAACCGGGCCACCGGGGAGGCTCCGCTCGGCGAGCGGCGCCGGGAAGGCGAGATCGGGGCGCGCCTGAACGCCCGCCGATTCGGCCTTGTAACGCTCTAGCACCCATTCATCGTCAAGCCCGAGATGCCGCGCATAGGCCCGCACAAAGCCGAGCACATAAGTCGGTCCCGGCAGGTCCTGCGGACGATTTTCCTCGAGCGCCTCGAGAAAGGCCGGCTTGATGCGCAGCACCTCACCGACATCGTTGATGTCGAGCCCCAGTTCCTCCCGCTGCTCGCGCAAGAGCTCGCCAACCGGGCGCGGCTGCGGCGCCGCTGCCGCCGGCTCGTCAACGGCTTCCGTGAAAGGCGCTTTGATCCGCTGGAATATGCTCACGACCTGCTCTCGGTTTGCGCCATCTTAGGGGATGGTGCCGAGCCCTGTCCAATTGTGCTGCCCCCGCTCAGACGGCAATGGCATGGTCGAGCGCATAGGCTTCGAGCCAGCGCCGGAGCGAATGATCGGGGCGTTCGCCAAGTTCATCGAGATAGTGCGCCAGCGCGCCGGCATCGAGGCTGCGGGTCATCGCCTTGACCGGCCCGATCGCTGTGGCGGCAAGCGACAAGGTGCGAAAGCCGAGCGCAATCAACACCATTGCCTCGATCGGGCTCGCGGCCATCTCGCCGCACATGCTGAGCGGCTTCCCGGCGGCATTGCAGGCGGCGATGACCTGGCGGAATAGGGCGAGCATCGGCGCCGACAACAGGTCATAGCGGTCCGCGAGGCGTGGATTGCCGCGGTCGCAGGCAAACAGGAACTGGGCCAAATCGTTGGTGCCGATCGACAGAAAATCGACGCGTTGGAGCAAAGCCGGCAGCTGCCATAACAGCGAGGGTACTTCGAGCATGACGCCGACTCGGACCGAGCGCGGCGGCTCGCGCCCCTCGGCGGCCAGGCGCGCGACTTCCTTATCGAGCAGCGCGCGCGCCTGTTCGAATTCGGCGATCTCGGCGATCATCGGAAATTTGACGTAGAGATCGCGCCCGCCCGCGGCACGCAGTAGGGCGCGCAACTGCTGCCGCAGCATGGCCGGGCGGTCGAGGCCGATACGGATCGCGCGCCAGCCCATTGCCGGGTTCTCCTCGGCGGCATGGGCGAGATAAGGCAACACCTTGTCGCCACCGATATCGAGCGTGCGAAACACGATCGGGCGGCTCTCAGCCTGCTCGTAAGCGCGGCTATAAAACTCGGTCTGGTCGGCAACGTCCGGAAAGGCGTGCCGCGTCAAAAGCGGGATCTCGGTGCGGAAGAGGCCGACCCCTTCTGCGCCGGTCACCGGCAGCTGCGTCAGATCGAGCAGCAGCCCGGCATTGAGCAGTAAGCGGACCGCAACCCCGTCGCGCGTCACGGCCGGGGTGTCGCGCAACGTGTCGTAATAGGCCCGCCGCTTGCTGCGCGCCGCGATCGTCGCCGCGACCCCCTGCTCGATGTCGCCGCTCGGCCGGATCATCACCTGCCCGTGATCGCCATCGACGATAACCGTGTCGCCGTTGTCGATGCGCTCCACTGCGTCGGTGACGCGCCCGACGACCGGGATGTCGAAGGCGCGCGCGACGATCGCGACATGGGCGGTGGGCGAACCTTCCTCCAGCACCAAGCCGCGTATGCGGCGAGAGGCGTAATCCAACAGCTCGGCCGGCCCCATCGAATGTGCAACGAGGATGAACTCGGCCGGGCCATCCGCGGCGGCGATTCCCGGCGCTTGGCCCGCCAGGTATTGCTGCAGGCGGTTGGCGAGGTCTTCCAGGTCGAACAGCCGCTCGCGCAGATAGGGTTCGCTGATCTGCAGCATGCGGCTGCGCGTCTCGTCGCGCACCTTTTGCACCGCCGCTTCGGCCGTCAGGCCGCTGCGCACTGCCTCGGTGATCCGCCCGAGCCAACCGCGGTCGGCGGCGAACATCCGATAGGTTTCGATGATATCGCGGTGCTCACCCGGCCCGAGCCCTCGGCTCGCATCGACGAGCGCATCGATCGCCTCCTGCATCGCCGCGACCGCATCGCGCAGCCGCTCCTCTTCGGCGATCGCGTCTTCTGCCACGACCTGCCGAATGACGATCTTTGGCTCATGCAGGAGCGCCGGCCCGATCGCCAGCCCGGGATTGAGGCGCAGCCCGTCGAGACGGACCGGCAGGGACGCGCCGCCGCGGCTTTGGGCCATTTCGAGCGGGTTGACCAACTCGCCGCTGGCGGCGAGCTCGGCGACGATCATCGCGATCGTCTGCAATACCTCGATTTCGTCTTCGGTGTAGTGGCGGGGCGTGCGGTTCTGGACGATGAGGACGCCCAAGACGCGGTCGCCGCGCAGGATCGGCACGCCCATTAGCGAGTGATAGACCTCCTCGCCGGTTTCCGGCCGGTAGGCGAAGTCGGGATGCGCTTGCGCCTCAGCGAGCGCGAGCGGGCGGGCCGTCGCGGCGATCTGCCCGACCAGACCCTCGCCGACCCGCAGCCGGGTACGATGCACCGCCTCGGGCCGCAGCCCTTCGGTCGCGAAGAGTTCGAGGACCTCGCCGGCGCGCATGACATAAGCCGAGCACACCTCGGCGACCATCTCAGCCGCGATCACACGCACGATGCGGTCGAGTCGCTCCTGCGCGCTGGCCGAGCCGGCCATGATGCCGCGCAACCGGCGGAGCAGGCGGCGGATCGCGGTGACCTGCCCCGCGGAGTTGCTCGGGGAGATGCCTGGGGAGGCGCCCGGGGCGTTCCCGACATCGCTCATCCGCCGGCGCCCTGGCCCTCCGCCGAGCCCGACAGGGCTGAGGTGAACCGCTGGTCGCGGCCGGCTATCGCCGCGAGCGCCTGGCCGACAAGCTCGGCGAGGATCTCGGCGGTGCTCTGTTCGCGGCTCACGAGGCCGACGCTTTGACCTGCCATCAGCGACCCAGCCTCGACATCGCCATCGATGACCGCGCGCCGCAGCGCGCCCGCCCAGAAATGCTCGATCTCGAGCTGCGCGTCCTTTTGCGACAGCTCGCCACCATTGAAGCGGTCGATGACCTGGCGCTGCACCTCGCGGAAACGGTCGGTGGCCGGGTTTGCGAGCGCGCGCACCGGGATCACGGGAAAGCGCGCATCGAGCTGCACCGACGCGACCGCATCGCGCGCCGACGCGCGAATAAAGGCGCGCTTGAACAGCGGATGCGCGATCGATTCATGGGCGCAGACGAAACGGGTGCCGAGCTGAACCCCCGAGGCGCCCATTTCGAGATAGGAGAGGATCGCCTCGCCCCGCCCGATGCCGCCAGCGACAAACACCGGCACCTCGGTCAGATGCGGCAATACCTCCTGGGCCAGCACGGCCGTCGAGACCGGGCCGATATGGCCGCCGGCCTCGCTGCCCTCGATGACGATCGCATCCGCGCCCATGCGCACGAGCTTCTTCGCGAGCACCAGCGCCGGAGCGAAGCACACGACGCGCGCGCCGCCGGCCCTGATGCGCTGCATTGCGGCGCCGGTCGGGATGCCGCCGGCCAGCACGACATGGCCGACCCGATGCTCGACGCACGCGTCGATCAACTCCAGCAGCTGCGGGTGCATCGTAATCAAATTGACGCCGAACGGGCGCGCGGTGAGCGCTTTCGTTGCGGTAATTTCCTGGTCGAGCAGGGTCGGAGACATAGAGCCCGAGGCAATGACCCCGAACCCGCCGGCATTGGAAATTGCGGCGACCAGATTGCGCTCGGAAACCCAAGTCATCGCGCCGCCCATAATCGCGAGGTCGGCGCCGAGAAAGGCGCGGCCGCGAGCCCACAGCCGATCGAGCCCGGCACGCCGGCGGTCGCCGACCGCGGCCGACGCCTCTGCGCTGCGCGGCCGAGCCTGCGTGAGATCGGCCGCGGCCAACCCGTTGCTCATCCGGGGGCGTCGAGTCCGTACGCCGTGTGCAGCGCCCGCAAGGCGAGCTCGGTGTAATCGGCGGCGATCAGAACGCTGACCTTGATCTCGGAGGTGGAGATCACCTGGATATTGATCCCCTTGTCGGCCAGGGTCTGGAACATCTGCTTGGCGACGCCGGCATGGCTGCGCATGCCGACGCCGATGACCGACACCTTGACGACATTGGGATCGGGCTTCAGCGCGTCGAAGCCGAGCGCCTCGCGGCAACCTTGGAGAACCTCCACGGCGCGGTCGAGATCGGCGCGCGAGACCGTGAAAGTCAGGTCGGTTTTGCCGTCCGCGGAGATATTCTGCACGATCATGTCGACGTTGATTGCGTTGTCGGCGAGCGGGCCGAAGATCGCCGCCGCCACGCCGGGCCGGTCGGCGACGCGCTGTACGGTGATCTTCGCTTCGTCGCGGCTGTAAGCGATGCCGCTGACCACCCGTTTTTCCACGATCTCATCCTCGTCGACTACGAGCGTCCCGGGCGTGTCGGTAAAGCTCGATAAAACCTGGAGGCGTACCCGGTGGTTCATCGCCAGCTCGACCGAGCGCGTCTGCAATACCCGCGCGCCCTGCGATGCCATTTCGAGCATTTCCTCGTAGGTGATTCTACTCAGCTTCTGCGCCTTGGCAACGATGCGCGGATCGGTTGTGTAAACACCGTCGACATCGGTGAAGATATCGCAGCGTTCAGCGTTGAGCGCGGCGGCGAGCGCGACCGCCGAGGTATCGGAGCCGCCGCGGCCCAGCGTCGTCACGCGGCCCCGCGGGCCGATCCCCTGGAACCCGGCGACGACCGAGATCTGGCCTTCGGCGAAGCGCCGTTCGAGTTCGGCGGTGTCGATCGCTTCGATGCGCGCCTTGCTGTGCACGCCGTCGGTGCGGATCGGGACCTGCCAGCCCAGCCAGGAGCGGGCATTGAGACCGAGATCCTGAAGCGCCATCGCCATCAGCCCGGCCGTGACCTGCTCCCCGGACGAGACGACGACATCGTATTCGCGGGCGTCGTGCAGCCGGCTCATCTGGCGGGTCCAGCCGACGAGCTGGTTTGTAGTGCCGGCCATCGCGGAGACGACGACCGCGATCTCGTTCCCCGCATCCGCCTCCCGCTTTACGCGGAGCGCGGCATTGCGGATCCGTTCGAGGTCGGCAACCGAGGTCCCGCCGAATTTCTGGACAATGCGCGGCATTCCTCACTCGTAATGCCCCAAGCCTTGGACCGCAATGCTCGGATCGCGCGGCAGGACCGGGCGCGGCGGCATGGCCGACGCACATTCCGCGCCAAATAAAGTCGGGCAGCGACTCGGTGGCGGCGGTTGCTGGGGTGGCTCGCCCTGCCCATACTCGACCGGATGGCAGGTCATGGCCCCTCGGCTCCCGAAACGCGAAAGGCCGGCGGCACGGATAACTTCGGCGACACCGTAGACCCCGACGATATCGGCCGCTTCGCCGCCCAAAGCGCCGGCTGGTGGGACCCGGAGGGCAGCTTTCGCCCCCTTCACCTGCTAAATCCCATCCGTCTGCAATTCGTCCGCCGAGAGCTGCTCGCGTCCTTCGGCCGCGATGCCCGCGCCTTAAGGCCCTTCGAGGGGCTGCGGCTTCTGGATATCGGCTGCGGCGGCGGCCTTGTCGCCGAGCCGATGGCCCGGCTTGGCTTTGCCGTGACCGGCATCGATGCTGCGGCGCCCGCGATCGACATGGCGCGCGAGCACGCCGCGGCGAGCGGTCTCGCGATCGACTATCGATTCGCCACGGCCGAGCAAATTGCGGCCGCCGGCGAGCGGTTTGACGCGGTGCTGGCGCTTGAAATCCTCGAGCACGTCGCCGACCGCGAAGCGTTCTTCGCGGCTATCGGCGCGCTGGTTCGGCCGGGCGGCGCCTTTATCGGGGCGACGCTCAACCGCACCCCGCAATCTTTTGCGCTGGCGATTATCGGCGCCGAATACCTTCTGGGTTGGCTGCCGCGCGGGACCCATGATTGGAACCGGTTTGTCCGACCGTCGGAATTCGTGCTGGGCCTGCGGCGCCACGGTTTTACGGTGACCCGTCTCGCCGGGCTGAGTTACGAGTCGCGGCGTGGCGAATGGGCCGAAGCGGACGATTTGAGCGTCAACTATATGGTCGCGGCGACGCGGCGGTAATATGCGCCGGCAGGATCAGGCGTCGGTCTGGATCCAGGGGATGCGGCCGAACTCGATGCCCTCATCGGCGAGCGCCCGCGATTCTTCGGCGCTCGCCTCGCCATAGATCGCATGCGGGTCGGCCTCGCCGTAATGAATGCGGCGCGCCTCCTCGGCAAAGCGCTCGCCGACATAATCGCAATTGGTTTCGACCTGTCGGCGAAATTCCGTCAGCGCGGCGCGCATCTGCGCCGGTGAGATCGGCGGCGCCTTTTCGCGCGAGCGGCCAATATTCGGCGCCATGACAGCCTTCTCAATCTGCGAATCGCCGCAATGCGGGCAGGCGATCTCACCCGCCGACTGCTGCGTCTCGAAACCTTCGCCGTCGCGGAACCACGCCTCGAATTCGTGGCCGGAAGCGCATCGCAACGTAAACAGGATCATCGCGCCGACCTCCTGACCGTTCTATGTATATGCGAACCCACCGCCTAGCAATCCTGTGTCGCGAGTGCTAACGAACCAACAACGTGAAGAATCCGTTTGGGTGCGGCGATTTGCACCGCTGGTCCGGAGCGGCGGGCATGTGCTCGACCTCGCCGCCGGGAGCGGACGCCACACGCGTTTGCTGCTTGATATGGGCTTGTGGGTGACCGCAGTCGACCGCGACATCGCCGCGCTGAAGGAGCTGGCGGGAGCGCGCTGCACCGTGCGTGAGATCGATCTGGAGAATGGCGAGGCCAGGACGCTGGGCGGCGAATATGACGGGATCGTCGTGACCAATTACCTGCACCGCCCGTTGTTCCCAGCGCTCAAAGCCGCGCTCGCGCCGGGCGGGATCGTCATCTATGAGACCTTTGCCGTCGGGAACGAGCGGTTCGGTCGGCCGAGCAACCCTGATTTCCTGCTGCGCCCGGGCGAATTGCTCGACGCCTTCGCCGGGCTGACGGTCATCGCGTTCGAGCAGGGCGAAGTCAGCCGGCCGCGCGCCGCCGTGATCCAGCGCGTCGCGGCTGCCGCCGGCCCGCGCGGCCAAACGCCAGAATACCGGCTGCCCGAATAAAAAGCCCGCTCCATCCCATGGGACGGAGCGGGCTTGTTTTTAGAAGCTTGTTGCGGGCCGGCTAGAAGTCCATCCCGCCCATGCCGTGGCTGTGGTCGTGCGACATGCCGGCGCCGGCCTTCGGCTCGGGCCGGTCGGTGACCATCGCCTCAGTCGTGATCAAGAGGCCGGCCACCGAGGCGGCATCCTGCAGCGCGACACGTACGACCTTGGTTGGATCGATGATGCCGGCGGCAACCATATCCTTGTATTCGCCGGCCTGCGCGTCATAGCCGTAATTCGGGTCATTCTTGTCGGTCAGCCTGCCGACAATGATCGACCCGTCGGCCCCGGCATTCTCCGCAATCTGCCGCGCGGGGGACCGCAAGGCCTTGCGCACGATGTCGATGCCGACCTTCTGGTCCGGGTTGGCCGGGGTCAGCTTGTCGAGCGCCTTGATCGCATAAAGGAGCGCCACGCCGCCGCCGGCGACGACGCCTTCTTCGACCGCCGCCTTTGTCGCGTGCATCGCATCGTCGACGCGATCCTTGCGCTCCTTGACCTCGACCTCGCTGCCGCCGCCGACGCGGATAACCGCGACGCCGCCGGCGAGCTTCGCCAGCCGCTCCTGCAGCTTCTCCTTGTCGTAATCGGAGGTGGTCTCTTCGATTTGCGCGCGGATCTGGCCCACGCGGGCAGTGATGTCGGCCTTCTTGCCGGCGCCGTCGATGATCGTCGTGTTCTCCTTATCGATGCGCACCTTCTTGGCGCGGCCAAGCATCTCGAGCGTAACGTTCTCGAGCTTGATGCCGAGCTCCTCGGAGATCACCTCGCCGCCGGTCAGCGCGGCGATATCCTCGAGCATCGCCTTGCGGCGATCGCCAAAGCCCGGTGCCTTGACCGCAGCGACTTTGAGCCCGCCGCGCAGCTTGTTGACGACGAGCGTCGCGAGTGCCTCGCCTTCGATATCCTCGGCGACGATCAGCAGCGGCCGGCCGCTCTGCACCACCGCTTCGAGCACCGGCAACAGCGGCTGCAGGCCGGAAAGCTTCTTTTCGTGCAGCAGGATGTAGGGATCGTCGAGCTCGGCGATCATCTTCTCGGCGTTGGTGACGAAATAGGGCGAGAGATAGCCGCGGTCGAACTGCATGCCCTCGACGACATCGAGCTCGGTCTCGAGGCTCTTCGCCTCCTCGACCGTGATGACGCCTTCATTGCCGACCTTTTTCATGGCTTCGGCGAGCATGCGGCCGATCTCGACATCGCCATTCGCAGAAATCGTGCCCACCTGCGCGATTTCTTCGTTGCTCGCGACCTTCTTCGAGCGCTTTTGCACATCGGCGACAACCGCCTCGACGGCGAGGTCGATGCCGCGCCGCAAATCCATCGGGTTCATTCCCGCGGCGACCGCCTTGATGCCTTCCCGCACGATGGCATGAGCAAGGACCGTCGCCGTCGTCGTGCCGTCGCCGGCGATCGTGCTGGTCTTGCTGGCGACTTCCTTGACCATCTGCGCGCCCATGTTCTCGAACTTGTCGGAAAGCTCGATCTCCTTGGCGACGGTGACGCCGTCCTTGGTGATGCGCGGCGGGCCAAAGGATTTGTCGATCACGACGTTGCGCCCCTTCGGACCCAGCGTCACCCGCACCGCCTCGGCGAGAATCTCGATGCCGCGCAGCATGCGTTCGCGGGCGTCACTGCTTACTCGGATGTCTTTCGCAGCCATGTTTGTCTGTCCTTTCAGTTGGCAATGATGCCCATGATGTCGGTTTCTTTCATGATGATGAGTTCTTCACCATCGATCTTGATCTCGTTGCCCGACCATTTCCCAAACAGCACCCGGTCTCCGACTTTGACGTCGAGCGGCTGGACTTTGCCGTCGTCGCCGCGCGCGCCGGGACCGGCGGCGATTATGTCGCCCTCCATCGGTTTTTCCTGGGCGGTGTCGGGGATGATGATCCCGCCGGGGGTCTTTTCCGGGCCTTCCACGCGCCGAACCAGCACGCGGTCATGCAACGGACGAAAACTCATCGATTAGCTCCTTAGCGCAGATGTGATTAGGGGATCGCGGGCGCGGCGCCGCGATTTAACTTTTCCGATGTATTGGGTACCGAAGCGCCGATGCGCCTGTCGTAAAATCCAAGGATAGACGCCTTGATCGACCCGCGCAAGAACTAATCAGAAAATCCAAAAAACAAACCCTGCGTCATTATTTCGGTTGAACAACAACGATGCTCTTCCCAATTATTATTCTTTGCATCACGCAGCTCGCGAGCTGAGCGGCGCACCCGCAAGAGCAAACAGGACTGGCAGCAGCAAGCTTCCCGTCCCTCCAGCCCGACAGGTCCATCAGATGGCGCAATCCGACACGAGCCGACCCGTCGAGGAACTGGCGCAATCGCTTTATGAGGCGAGCGACCCGGGCGGGATCCCATGGGCCAAGCGTACCCGCATCGTGCGTGAGCCCTGGCTCGAGGCCGCCCGCCTGCAGATTGCCGCGACTGACGACACACCCAACAAGAGCTGAAGGAGCCCGTATTGTGTTTGTGAGATTGATGATTCAGGAAGCCGGCGAGGAATTTCGCGCCACTCTTTCCCAGCGTGATGACGAGAGCAAGGCGGCGGTCAGCGAGCCCGAGACCTTTGTCGTCAAAACCAAGGACGAAGCCAAACGCCGCGCCCGTGCCATGGCGCGCGAATTGGGGCTCGCCACCTTCCGGGTCATCGACAAGGCTCAATAACGCTCGTCTTCGTCGAGTCGATGTGACCGGCTACTGCGCGGCAAGGGCAGACGGACCAGTTCGGGTGCGGTGAAGGGACGGTCGTGCTGTAAGGACGGCACCATGCGGCGCGCTTTGGCGATCCGCTCGGGCTCGATGCGTGCCGTAATGATCCCTGGCTCCTCGCCGCCATCGGCCAGGATTTCGCCCCAGGGATCGACAATCGCCGAATGGCCGTAGCTGAGTCGGCCGCCCGCATGCTCGCCCCATTGCGCCGGGGCAAAGACAAAGCAGCCATTTTCGATCGCCCGCGCCCGCAATAGTACATGCCAATGCGCTTTGCCGGTTGGCACCGTAAATACCGACGGAACGGCCAGGAAATCGGCGCCGGCCTGCGCAAGCGCGCGGTAGTGATGCGGGAAGCGCACATCGTAGCAGACCGTCATCCCGAGCCGGCCCCACGGGGTCTCGGCGACGACGGTCCCGCCGCCCGGACGATAGGCGTTGCTCTCGCGGTAGCTCTCGCCGCCCGGCAGATCGATGTCGAACATGTGGATCTTGTCGTAGCGGGCGACGATCCCGCCTTGGGCATCGATCAGGAAGGACCGGTTGGCGAGCCGCTCCTCCCCCGGATCGGCGCCGGGCTCGCCGGCTGGATCGATCACGAGTGACCCCACGAGGATCCACGTCCCGGTCTCGCGGGCCAAATCGCGCATCCCGGCGAGAAACGGGTCCTCGGCCTCGCGCCGCGCCTTGTCGCGGCGGCGTTTGCCGCTCTCGATGAAATTGCTGACCTCGGGGGTCATGATCAGCTCGGCGCCCGCATCGCGCGCCCGCCGGATCAGCTGCGTGACCTCGCGCAGATTGGGCTCGGGGTCGGGGCCGGCGGTGAACTGGATGCAGGCCGCCGCAAACGCGGCGCTCACGTGCCGACCCCCAATTTCGGGTCGAGCTTCCCGGCTCGGTCGAGCGCCACCATGTCGTCGCAACCGCCGATATGCTCGCCATCGATAAAGATCTGCGGCACCGTCGTGCCGCCGCCGGCGCGGCGGATCATCTCGTCGCGCCGCCCAGGCTGCTCCATCAGATCGATCTCGGTGAACTCAACCCCTTTGCGCTCCAGCAAGGCCCGGGCATGAGCGCAATAGGGGCACCACATCGTGCTGTACATCTCGACCTTGGCCATCGAGCCGGTTCTCCGAAAAATGCGTTGCGGGCGGTTGCCGACGCTAGATATGGCGCGGCAATCGCACCCGGAAAAGCTCAATCAGCGTGTGATCGTCACTCGGCCGCGCCGGTCGCGGCCGCGTGCCGCCAACTCATCAGTTCGTCCCAACTCCCCGCTTCCATGAACTGCGCCCAGCGGCGGTACAGGTTGCGCAGGTTGTGCTCGCTCGACTTCGCCTCGGTCAGGTCCATGACCCAGCCGGGCAGGCTGAGGCCGTCCCATTCGTAGTCCGCGATTTCATGCCCCAACCCCTGCTCGTAGTTGTAGGGGTAGCGCCGCGCGATCGTGCCGCGGCTCGCGGCATGGGCGTAGTTCCAGTTCTCCATGTCGTCCTGCTCGGTCAGCCCGGCCGGACCCGAATAGCGGATGTAATAGTCGCGCAGGAAGGATTTGACCTCGGCCGGTGCCGCGGCGTCGACGAGATACCAGCGCCAGACCTCGGTCTGGTGCGCGCCGCGCGGATGCCATACCGCGATCGTCCGGGGCTGGCGCGGATGCAAGGCGGTGTTCGGAAAGACCTCGCCGGGGCTGCCCGTGACGCGGCCCCATTCGCCGAGCCGGCGCCGCCGCTCGTCTTCGCAATGCGCAAAGTATTCCGACACGACCGAGGAATGCCGATACGCGGCCGGTATCACTTCGCCCTTCGGCAGCGCGTAAACGCCGGTCTGATGCCCACGCTCCGGGAAACAGATCTGGAGTCGGCGCGCCATCTGCCGCTCGCGCATGTCGCGACGCCCGCTGCCCGACGGACCGATGCCGACCAGATCGACCGAGCGGTGGCTGATGTTGTGATAGCTGTCGCCGCTGAAATTCTCGGCCGGGAATTTCCAATTGCAGGGGATGAGCCATTTCTGAACCCCGCCGATGACTTCGCTGCCGCCCTCGCTGCCGTCCCAGCTGTCGAGCGTCAGGTCGAGATAGCGGCGGAAATCGCCGAGATATTCGAAGAAGGATGGCGCCGCTGGATCCCAGGTGGCCCAGACCGTCCCCTTGTAGCGGGCGAGTTGCGCGACCTCGACCAGACCCCATTGCGCGCGATCCAAGGTCGAGTGATACGCCTCGCGGAAAAACGGCACACCGACGAGACGGCCATCGGTGCCGTAGCTCCAGCCATGATACGGGCAGGTAAAGACCGCCGTGTTGCCCTCGTCATAGCGGCACACCTTCATGCCGCGATGGCGGCACGAATTCAGAAAGACATGCACCTCGCCGACCCGGTCGCGGCAGAGGATGACCGACTCCTCCCCCATACCGGACACGGCGAAATCGCCAGGGTTGGGGATCTGGCTCTCGTGACCGACGAACAGCCAGGCCCGCGCGAAGAGCCGCTCCAATTCCGCGTGATAGATCGCGTCGCTGACGAAGATCTCGCGGCTGAGCCGGCCGGCCTTCAGATCGACCATGCCGGGCCGATAATCTTGGCTCAACCTTATGGCCATGGGCCACCTCACGATGGATACTGCCGGCCTCAGCCGCCGGCGCGCACGGCCCGCGACAGGGTCAGAACGCCGACAAACGCGGCGCCGGCGCGGCGCAAGACGCGGGCGCACTCCTCGACTGTGGCGCCGGTCGTCAACACATCGTCGACCAGCACGATCCGCTTACCTTTGACATCGCGACCGCGGCGGACCGCGAAGGCGCCGCGCACGTTGCGCGCCCGCGCCGCCGGGCCGAGCCGACCTTGGGATGGGGTCCGGCGGCGGCGAACCAGCCCATCCGGCATGACGGGCGGACCGCCGGCCGCGCGGACCGCGTGCGCCAGCAATCCGGCCTGATTGTAGCGGCGGGTGAACAGCCGCGTCCAATGCAGCGGCACTGGCACGATGATGTCGGCGCCGTCGAGCAACTCCACGCCGGCGCGGCCCATCCAGCGGCCGAGCGCCCTTGCGACATGCGTGCGGTCGCCATGTTTCAGCGCGAGCACCAGGTGCCGGCTGTGCTTGTCGTAGCGCATGACGGCGCGTGCCCGGTCCCAGCTCGGCTTCTGCCTGGCGCAATCGGCGCACACCGCCTCTTCGCCCATCGGGTGCGGAAAGGGCAGGCCGCAGATGGCACACCAGGGCGGTGCAAAGAACGTCATGCCGGCCCAGCACGGGCTGCACAGCGCGTCGGGCTCGTCGACAATCGTGCCGCAAGCGAGACAGCGCGGCGGC